>FLSH01019585.1_pt1 | contig 10401 bp, 8 predicted proteins | sample 1550441 | NCBI WGS metagenome assembly FLSH01 (sample SAMEA4031756, study PRJEB14383) | metagenome | biome: human; feature: oral; material: saliva | place: Philippines | collected 2014 | reverse complement strand
TGCGAGAGGAAAGTCCGGGCAGCATAGGGCATCCTGCTTCCGAAAATAGAAGCTATTGGTGACAGTAGATGTAGGTAGAAGAAAATAACCGCCATGCAGTAATGTGTGGTAAGGGTGAGAAGGTGGTGTAAGAGACTACCAGCAGGCGGGTGATCGTCTGGCTGTGCCGTTCAGGAGCTGCAAGTTCATGTAAACCGTTGTTTGAGGGTAGCCCGCCCAAGCGCAAGCACAACGGAGGGTAGAATGCTTTAATTGCAAGGTGACTTGTAATATAGATAAATGACAGGCATCTTCCTATTATCGAAAGATGAGGAAGAAACAGAACCCGGCTTATAGGAGCACTGTTTTATTTTTCTTTCATATACGCCCCTCTTCTCGCATTCTGTTTAGAATGATGGAGGAGAGTTGGGAGTTTTTTATTAATATAAGAACTTTGGAAGATCATGAAAGATTTAGAAGAACAGTATGTAACTGTGTTGGATGATTTTCAACACACAGTAGAAAATAAAATCAGAAATCATAAAGACGAAGTGGGCTTCCCTCAGTTACCAGCTAATGTAAGTGAGGAGGAACTTTCTAATTATCTTTTTGATTACCAAGCGGCTTTGGACAGTGAGGGTACAGAGCGTTCGCGTTATACAATAGCGGGCTTCCTTTTGTGCTTACCGATATTGATAATGTCGGCATTTCCAGATGATTCGCTGCCTTTTAAAGGGATACTGAATGTGTTGGCAGCTATCGGTGTGGGCTTGGTTCTCTTCCTTCTTTATAGGGTAATGATGAAAGTTTTAGTGCGTAACAAGATTCGTCGTGCTAATCAAGACTATCCAGAGGCGAAGGCTTATGTAGACCGAGTTATGGATTTTAAGTAAGTTTTATTAATAATTTAATTGTAATATGGAATTACCTGATTTTCAAAAATATAAAGATAAGTTTACCAAGCAAGGATTCTTTGATAAGATACAACGTGTAGCAAAGCGTGCTGGTGCTAAGTTGGTATATGTGGCATTAATTTTGTATTATTTGATTCAGAGTGATAAAGTGTCACTTAAGGATAAGGCTATTATCATTGGTGCATTGGGGTATCTAATCTCACCACTTGATGCTGTGCCTGATGCTATTCCTATTGCAGGACTATCAGACGACCTTGGTGTTTTGCTTTACGTATTAAATAAGGTGTGGTCTTCTGTTGATGATGATATGAAAAAGCAGGCACGCGAAAAGCTGTCAAAGTGGTTTGATGATGATGAGATGGAGATAGCAGAAGATATCTTTACGGAAGATACTACTGATACTCCAGTATGAAAAGTAGAATAAGGAGGAAAAGATGTGGCAGTATATTGTCTTAGCCATAGTGATTTTATCAGCTATAGGCTATGTGGTTTATCGTACGTGGCAATCGTTTCGAGCAGCAAGTGATCCATGCCATGGATGCTCGGGTTGTGCCATTCATGATCAGTTAAAGAAAAAGCAGAAACTGGAAGGTCGTAAGAAGCCTGCTTGTTGTAAATAGTTTCATCTAAGAAACCTATCAATAGGATTACTTGGACTTAACTTTTTACTCGATGTCTGCGAAAGATTCTTGGCTTTTTACTTGAAGAAGATTTTACGTAATCTTTATTGAAAAAAGTTTCTGAATTGTTTGGTTGAACCGAAATAATTGATTACCTTTGCACTCGCAAATCGCAATTATGATTTGTAATAGAATGGTGCTTGGGCCGGGAGGTTAGGCAATGGTCTGCAAAACCATGTAGAGCGGTTCGATTCCGCTAGGCACCTCAAAGGACTCTCAGTATTGAGAGTCTTTTTTATTTCTATAACTTTGTCAGCACATCATTAGTTGCCCCAATGTTTCGTCAGCGGTTTGATGGTAATGGGTTTAGAAAGCAAAAGAGTTGTAATCAAATGATTACAACTCTTTTGTGGGTAGTGATGGATTCGAACCACCGAAGCTAGAAGCAGCAGATTTACAGTCTGCCCCATTTGGCCACTCTGGAAACTACCCAAGGTGGTGGGCGTTGACGGATTCGAACCGCCGACCCTCTGCTTGTAAGGCAGATGCTCTAAACCAGCTGAGCTAAACGCCCTTACTTTTCGTAAGCGGTTGCAAAAGTAGTCATTTTATTTTAACTGTGCAAACTTTATCATGGTTTTTTATCTTTTTTCTTTTATATGACAAAGAAATATTCTTTTAGGGTAGGTGCCTTATGGTGAATTAAATCAAGAACTCCCTATGAGTAGCTTTATGACTCATAGGGAGTTGCCTATTTTAAAGTCGTTGTTAGCTTCTCACAAAGTTCAAAATGAAGAGAACTGCTAATACAACGAGTGTCCAGTTCAAATCCTTCCACTGACGTGTAAACGTCTTCATGAATACATATGCAATGATTCCTAAGCAAATACCATCAGCGATAGAATAGCAAAGCACCATTGTAATCATTGTGATGAAGGCAGGGAATGATTCTGTAATATCCTGAAGATTAATTTTCTTTACAGAGTCAATCATCAGTACACCTACCATAACTAAAGCTCCACTTGTTGCAGCACTTGGGATAAGTAGGAAGATAGGGGAGAGGAAGAGGGATATGATGAAGAAAAGACCTACTGTAAATGCTGTTATACCAGATCGACCACCTTCTGCAATACCGCTTGCGCTCTCAACGTATGTAGTCAGGGTTGAACTACCTAACATAGCACCACAAGTTGTACCGATAGCATCACTCATCATTGCTTCCTTAACGTGAGGGATGTTGCCATTTGGTTCAACTATACCTGTTTTATCAGCTAAGCCCATCAGAGTGCCGATAGTGTCAAAGATGTTTATTAAGAGTAGAGAGAAGATTACCAATACAGTCTTAAGATTCAGAAGACCTGAGAAGTCAAACTTACAGAAGATAGGAGTTATGTCCTGTGGTGCAGAAACTGGTAGCCATCCATTAGGGAAAACCGTTACGCCCATTGGTATACCTATAATTGTTGTGATGATGATACCCCAGAATAAAGAACCTTTGACGTTTCTTGCCATGAGCGCACCACTGAGTAAGATAGCAATGATACCAAGAATACAGGTCGGTGTGAAGGCTCCTAAGCCGACGAGGGTTGCATCGTTATTAACGATAATGTTTGCATTCTTCAGACCGATAAAAGCAATGAACATACCAATACCAGCTGATATGGCATAGCGTAAATTTGTCGGGATGGCATTGAGAATCATCTCTCGCACATTGAAAAAGGTAATTGCGATGAAGAGAACACCCTCAATGAGCATGATAGCAAGCGACTGCTGCCATGTAAACTTTAAAGATACGCAGAGTGTATAGGCAAAGAAGGCGTTAAGACCCATAGATGGAGCTTGTGCAAAAGGAAGCTTTGCCATAAATGCTAACAACAATGTAGCTATAGCTGCTGCCAGTGCTGTACCAGTGAAGAGCGCTCCCTTGTCCATACCAGTACTTGCAAGAATACTTGGATTGACAGCTAAGATATAGCTCATAGTTAAGAATGTCGTTGCTCCTGCAATAATCTCAGTGCGGAGCTTCATAGATTTGGAATCAAATCCGAGGGCTTTTTCTAAGAAAGTCATCATTGTTTTAAGGTTTAAATACTCTTTAGTTTATATTGATGTTTTATTTATCCAATCATCAAGAATCATTCGTGCTATTGATAAAGGCTCAGGAATGGTTGGTAGGTTGTCTTTAGTAAACCAGGCTCCTTTTGATAGTTCGCTTTGTTGTAGATGAATGTCTCCACCGTCATAATCGGCATTAAATCCTACCATCAGACCACAAGGATAGGGCCAAGGTTGTGAACCAAAATAACGGATGTTCTTTATCTTGATTCCTGTTTCTTCTTCTACCTCACGATGTACAGCCTCTTCGAGTGTTTCACCAGTCTCAACAAAACCCGCTACAAGTCCATAGAAGTCGGTCTTGAAGTTACGAGCATGTACCAAAAGGACTTCGTTGCCTCGGTGTACAAGAACGATGACTGCTGTTGCCAATTGTGGCCATACTTCTTTTCCACAGTTCGTACAACGCTTTGATATATCGGTGTGCATCTTCATAGGTGCACCACAAACGCCACAGAACTTAGTGTTATTATCCCAGTAAAGTAGTTCATGACACTTACCAGCCTTGAGATAAAGTTCTTTGGAAAGGTGGTAGAAGGAAGGACGTAAGCCACACATCTCATACAGAGGATTGTCCGTAATTGGTTGGTCTATCATGACCGCCTTCACTTCTGTACCGTCTTCCATTGGTGTGACGTTCAGTACGTGTGTCCAAGGATGTAGTGTTACTGGAGCTTCTTCAGAAAGTGGAATGGTATAGCCTTTACCCACTTTCTCAAGCATGATATCTGTCTTACAGAAAACAAACCAGTATTTCTTCATTGGTCTCAGTATTAATCTTTTGCCTAATTCTATTAACCCTAAACTCTAAACTGACATTATGTTTATTGCTTTTAGGTTACTTTACCTTCTTATTTGTTTATTCGCCAAAAAGAAGTTTACGGTCACGTGCTGCAGCAGGAATGGTCCATGTCTCTGGAATAAACTTCCAGTTATGGTTTGGCTGTGGATTCATCACACCTGCCTTCTTTATCTCTTCCATCAAATAATGGCGTTGGTCTTTTGGACTTTCGCAAATAATTCGACTCTTCAAAGAGTCACGTGGAATACCAGCACCCTTGGTTAATAACTCGCCACCACCATTAGCACGATAGCTATTAACTGCTACTGTGTACCACTTATTCTCATCAAATGGTTCTCCATTACTCATTCGAAGGATACGTACCTTTTGTCCATCAGGTTTTGTAACATCGACTTCATAATCAATGCCAGCTGCTGAATCAAAGTTGAATGAGAAGTTCTTGAAGCCAAGACGTTGTGCATCATTCTGTGTATTAGATAGTAAAAGAAGATGGTCTTCAGGGCTCTTCATCGTGTTACACCACAAATCATAACTCATCTCAAGATGCTTACGAATCTCTTTACCAGTCAGACGCATGGTGCAAAGATTGTTCTCATACTTATAAAGATTGAACATATCAGCAACAGTGATAGGACCAGCTTTGATAGATGCGTTAAATAATAAAGTTGCATTGAAAGCAATATCTGCCTTAGTAATCTCCAACTCCAAGTTGAGGATAAGGTCGTTGAAAGCAGAGTTGCCGAAGTAACTATCTTTTGTATAGATAGTATTTTCAAATCTTCCAATTACCTGGTCGCTCCATGCCTTTACAGCATCAATCTCTGGTTGGAAGTGTTGAATGAAAGCATCATCAGCTTTGAGATCCTTTACATCAACCAATTCACCCGTAGCTTTTGTTACGGTGTATTGACGCTTACCTTTGACAGTCTTAGGTCTAAGGCTTAATGTTGCTATGGCTACACGTTGTGCATTGTTAGCAGGGTCAAGACAGATTACGTCTTTACCAACAATATTTTTCTCAATAGAACTATGTGGAGTATGGTCATGACCGAAGAAAACAATATCAAAACCAGGCACTTCCTTTGCTACTTTCTTCGAAGCATCTTCATCGTATTCAGGTGTCTTGATACCACCATCCCAGCCAGAATGGAACAAACCAACAATAACATCCGGCTTCTCTTTCGTCTTCACCTCAGCCATTGTTCGCTTGGCACAAGAGACCATTTCTTCAAAACGTAGACCACTCCAAATGCTCTCTTTCAACCAGTTAGGTATGGCAGGGGTGAGCATACCGATAACACAAACCTTAATACCATTCTTTTTCTTGATAGTATAATAAGGTAAGATATAAGGCTTATTAGTCTTTGTGTCAATAATATTTGCACCAAGGATAGGGAACTTCAACTCCTTAAACCATTTGTCATAAACCTTATGTCCTGTCTCTATATCGTGGTTTCCAACCGTTGCTACGTCATATCCCATATAGTTAAGTACGCTTGCAGCGATGTTAGTCTTCTCTGGTGCAACGTAATTATAGTAGTAGGAGATAGGCTGACCTTGTAGGATATCGCCATTATCCAATAAATAGATATTGTCTTTTCCATCCTTCTTACGCAGTTCTTCTACCAATGTATAGACTCTTGCCATAGAACCGCTTTTAGGCTTTCGAGTAATGAAATCGTATGGAAAGAAAGAACCATGAACGTCAGTCGTTTCGATAAGTTTGATGGTAACATCCTTCTGTTGTGCCATAGTTGAAGAACTGAGTCCTAACATGATGGAAAGTACTATTGTTGAAAGTTTCATAATCTTAATTTTAATTCAGCTACAAAAGTACTAAATTATACGGAAAAAAACGAACTTGTTTTGTTATGTTTTCGTGTCTTTCAAAGTCTCTCTTATAGGTAAATTTGAGATATTGAAGAGCGTATTTTGGCATAGATCTCACATCGTTTGATAAATAGCTTTATTTTTTGTCTTGTTAATGTAGATTATAGGAAAATATCAAGAGCACACAAGCTAACACCTTTATAAAGGTCTAAGCTTGTGTGCTCCTGCCTTTTATTATCAACTGATAATAGTAGAGTCGGGTTAAATAACGCCTTGCGCCATCATTGCCTTAGCAACCTTAATGAAGCCTGCAACGTTAGCACCTTTTACATAGTTGATATATCCATCAGGCTCTGTTCCGTATTTTACACAGTTTGCGTGGATATCATCCATAATCTGATGGAGTTTCTGGTCAACCTCTTCACGACTCCATTTCAGTCGTCCTGAGTTCTGACTCATCTCAAGTCCTGATACAGCTACACCTCCAGCATTGCTTGCCTTACCTGGGCAATAGAGTACCTTTGCCTCTTGGAAAATCTTTACTGCCTCTGGTGTAGAAGGCATGTTTGCACCTTCTGTCACAGCAATAACACCATTCTTTACGAGTTCAGCAGCTGCTTCTCCGTTGATTTCATTCTGTGTAGCGCATGGAGTTGCGATGTCAGCTTTCTCAGACCAAGGTCTTCCTCCTGGGACATACTTCACATTATACTTCTCTGCATACTCACGAATACGTCCACGCTCAATGTTCTTAAGTTCCATTATATAAGCCAACTTCTCCTCATCTATACCATCTGGGTCATAGATGTAGCCATCTGAATCGGAACAGGTAAGAGGCTTTGCACCTAATTCAAGCAATTTCTCTATTGTGTACTGTGCTACATTACCTGAACCAGAGACGAGAACAGTCTTACCTTTGAGATCAATGTTGCGAGTCTTGAGCATGTTCTGCAAGAAGTATACATTACCATATCCTGTTGCTTCAGGACGGATGAGGGAACCACCGAACTCCTGACCTTTACCCGTAAGGATACCACCGAACTGATTCGTCAGTTTCTTATATTGTCCAAACATATAGCCAACTTCGCGTCCACCAACACCGATGTCACCAGCTGGAACGTCACAGTCTGGACCAATGTAATTCCATAATTCTCTCATGAAAGCCTGACAGAAACGCATTACCTCTGCATTTGACTTACCTCGAGGAGAAAAGTCTGAACCACCCTTAGCGCCACCCATAGGGAGTGTTGTCAGTGAGTTCTTGAATGTCTGTTCAAAGGCAAGGAATTTTAAGATAGACTCATTAACTGATGCATGGAAACGTAATCCACCTTTGTAAGGTCCAATCGTGTTGTTATGCTGTACACGGAAGCCCATATTGGTTTGTACATTTCCTCTGTCATCAACCCAGTTTACTCGGAACTTTATGATTCTGTCTGGCACACAGAGTCGCTCGATAAGATTGGCTTGCTCAAAGCCTGGATGTTTATTGTATTCATCTTCGATCGTATCTAATACCTGTGAAACAGCCTGAATATACTCTGGCTCATTTGGAAAACGCTGTTTTAATCTCTCTACGACTTCTGTTGCTTTCATAAATAGTTGTTTTTATTATTATACCCTGAAATGTTTTATTTTTAGAATTACGCTTGTTTATGTTGCAAAGATAACGATTTTTGCTTAAATATCTATCTTTTTGTTGTAAAATATTTGATTATAGTGTGAATAAGTCATCATCAACTCTCTTTGGATTTTAGTAGAATACCTGTTATCTTTTTTGCAAGATGAAGAGCGTATTGTTAGTACTACATATACATAAACATCTTACCTTATTACACTATTTTTTATAATTCATGTTGCTGTCACTTTTAACATTTTGTGCAAGTGTTTGTAAACTAAATAGTTACCTATGTATAGGTAATGACAGTAGTGACAGGAAAATTAATCTTGATAAAAGTCACTTTGCTATGATTTCTTATCTTAACGCATAATTTCTACATTACAAGTCGGATAAGTATGTTTGGGTTTAAATATTTTAAGTGAGGTTGTATTTTCCTTTTTTACAAATCTTCTCCCTACATTTTAATGCTTAGCACATTATGTGCGAACGCTCCGCACATAATGTGCGGAGGGTAAGCACCAATGGTGCGGAGGAATATTACTACTTTCTTTAGCCACAGAATCTGTTGCATGGGACTACTGATTACTGATTAATAAGGTTTAGTAATAAAGGAGAGTATTCCTTTTTGAGCATTTGAAGACTTCTTCATTTATTAATACCGTAGATAGACAGAGTTCTTGGCAGGTTTTGTAACTCGAAATAGTGTTCAATATCTTTGTTACAAAAACAAATAAGCTATTCGGTAATAACACACAATATGTTTGGGTGTAATAAATGATATGAGTAAAAAACTATGTTTTATGCGTATAATACGATACAGGTTAGATGGCGATAAAAGAATGCCCATAATCCTTGTTTGGGATTACGGGCATTATATAATAATGTGTAAACGAACTCGCTTTACTTCTTACCGAGTCCACGAAGCCACTTCAGAGGTTTTTTAATAAGAGCCTTCAAGCCTGATTCGTTGTTTGATGTTGATGGCAACTCCTCACGAATATCATATTTCGTACTCCTTCTTACAGACTTGTCTTCTGGTGTACGCTGGCGGTTGTTACGCTTTTTACGCTTATTGTTAGGCTTCTTATTCTGCTGATTGGTAGTGTTTTCAGCATTGCCTTTATTATTGGCAGGTTTTCTATCATTGCGCTTTTCATTCTCTGTTTTTGGCTGGCGCTCCTGCTGCTTACCCTTATTCTGACGATTATTCTTCTTGTTTACTGGTTTACCCTCAGTTGCTGCAGGCTTGTTATCTTGCTGCTTTTGAGTTTTATTATTCTGTTTGTTACCAGCCTTACGCTCCTGTTGGTTCGCGTTGTTCTCGTCAACGTTGTTCTGTGTCTGTGGTGCAGGACGTCTGTTGCGCTGCTTGTTATTTCCCTGTTTCTTGTCCTTATGACTCTGATGGTCACGGTCTTTACGGCGACGGCTCTTGGCACTATTGCCACCCTTCTTAGGCTTTCCGTTGCTCTTGTATTCAGGACCTTCGCCAAGTTCTGCAGGTAGTTGCGCCTTCTCAATCTCCTTCTCTAAGAATGATTCAATCTGCTGGAAGAAATAGATATCATCTTCATTTACGAAGGTAATCGCCTTTCCGTCACGGTCAGCACGTGCTGTACGACCGATGCGGTGTACATAATCCTCTGCATCATGAGGTACATCATAGTTGATGACCATTGCGATATCGTCGATATCAATACCGCGTGAAACGATGTCAGTTGCAACCAAAACATCAATTTGTCCACTTTTGAACTTGAACATAACGTCGTTACGCTGCTCCTGATCGAGGTCGGAATGCATCTCACCACAGTTGATGTGCATACGATTGAGCGATCCTGCAATCTGCTTTACCTTCTGTTTTGAACCTGAGAAGATGATGACACGTTTGAGGTCTCCAGCCTTGAAGATATCCTTAATGATACCCATCTTCTGCGTCTCATAGCATACGTATGCTGTCTGCTGAATCTTCTCTGCAGGTTTACTAACAGCGAGTTTAATCTCAACAGGATTCTTTAGCAATGTCTTCGCAAGTTCTTCTATCTTCTTAGGCATGGTAGCAGAGAACATAATCGTCTGACATGTAGCTGGCAATTTCTTTGCTATTGTCATGATGTCATCCGCAAATCCCATGTCGAGCATGCGGTCAGCTTCGTCAAGGATGAAGAAGCTCACCTTAGATAAGTCTACATTTCCGAGAGAAATATGAGAGATGAAACGACCTGGTGTTGCGATCACTACATCTGCTCCTAATGCGAGACTCTTTAACTCTTGGTCGTATCTATTACCATCATTACCACCATAGACAGCAACACAAGATACACCATTAAGATAGTAGGCAAAGCCCTGCATACCTTGATCAATCTGCTGTGCCAACTCACGTGTAGGCGACATGATGACACAATTAATTGCTGACTCAGGGTAGCCACCATCAGCCAGTTTAGAGAGAACTGGGAGTAGGTAAGCCGCTGTTTTACCTGTTCCAGTCTGGGCAACACCCAATACGTCGTGTCCTTTTAATAT
>FLSH01029966.1_pt1 | contig 10410 bp, 9 predicted proteins | sample 1550441 | NCBI WGS metagenome assembly FLSH01 (sample SAMEA4031756, study PRJEB14383) | metagenome | biome: human; feature: oral; material: saliva | place: Philippines | collected 2014 | reverse complement strand
CCCCTCCCCCGCAGGGAGGGGCGTAGTATGTGAGGTTACCTCTACAAGACTGCCATTAAGGGACATAACGAAGCCTACATCCTTTTTATAGGGGTATCTCGGTGATTACTCCCCTTCCCTTCGGGGGAGGGGCCGGGGGAGGGGCCGCTATTTTTCTGACCCCTGTGTATTCTGTTCATCTGTGCGTTCTATGAGAAAAGAAATCACCGAGAGACACCAACAAAGGTAATAGGAAAGAAAGAGGGAAGGCTAAACAAATTAGTAGAAATTGTAAAACTATTTCATTAACAATCCCTTCTTAATTTGGAGAAAAGGCTTGACTCGATGCAAGAAAATGCCCTTCTTCATTCAAGAACATGCTCTTCAAGGGACAAGAAGACGCCCTTCTTGAAGCAAGAAAGGCCTTTCCTTTAATCCTACTTGTAACATTCTGATTCCTTGTAGGTTATAAACTCATTCATAAAACATATCATACGCCTATGTCGAGGACACTTAGCTTGAATACCTGTAACGATTTTTTACTGCGTTGTCAATTCCTCCGAAGTGGAAAGAAGATTGTTTGAGACTATACTCATAACGATGAACAGAACTTATACAGATTGTTTGAGACTATCCTCAAAACGATGGATAGGACTTGTACAGATTGTTTGTAATCGACATCAAAACAATGGATAGGACTTATATGAAACGCTTTTCACAGTAGGATACTAACGGGTATCGCCCGCTATAACTGGCTTAGTAGCCTTTTAGTGCGGCTGAAAGAAACAAAAAAAGATTACTTGTCAGCAACCTCGATATTGCCGACAAGTAATCTATGCTGTATATAATCATACCTCTTGAGGACAGGCAACACGATTACACATCGCATTGAGTAATCCTCGTTATCACTTATTATCCACGCTTCTTCTTAGCACCTTTCATCCACATATAAACTATCAAGATGATGAAAGCAGCTAAGATGCATAGTAGTTGAACACTGTATTCTTGTGGATGAACCCAGAACTCCTTGAAGAAATTAATACGTCCGAGAATCTCAATAGGAGTCCAAAAAACAATCACCGTTGCCACTGACATACGGATATTAGCACCCCATGAAGCAATGTGAAGCTGCTTTCTGAACATGAACAACGACCCGATAAAGCAACTAAAACCTATGAGATAAGTCACGGGATGATGGTCGCCAAGGAAGTTCTTATCGTAACAGAACATCAATAAAAGATAAGAAGCCCATAGAATCATATTGACTTCCATAAACGTGACAATAGACGTGTGGCGGGTCATCGGTTGGAAGGCTATCTCGTTCTTACGCTTTCCAAACAGTCGTTTCTGTATCCATGTTATAAAGTCACAACCATTACGTGTACTGAAGATGTACATCGTCATCATCATCATCCAGAACCCGAATGACGCAGGAAGTATCAGATATTCTGGCTTAGTAACGACTTTTCCGTGTTCAATCTCTGGTGGTACGCCATAGCGATTGGCGTAATATTGGAAGAGGAACTCTACCCAGCCGGTCCAGAAGAGCAACCCTCCGATAAGTCCCCACAGTGTTTGACGAGTATCACCTTTAACAAATACACCAATGATAACGATGACCAATCCCACAAAACCCATGGCAAAGCCTGCATAATGCACAGCTTCTGGTGCCATGTTCTTATCCATCATGATCATAAGAGCATGACCTAAAGGCATCGTGAACAACACTAAAATAAACGAGGCGATGGCTCGCCAGAAGTAGATCTTATCCTTTTCCATAAATTAATTAAAGCTTTCAGTGCTTAAAAGAGTTTGTCCACATCGACCGACATCCCTATCATTAGGTTTGTTCCATCAGTCAATGGGCAGTTCAAATAATAATATTCTGGTTTATAATTAAAGATGTTATCGAGTAAAACACTTACCTTTATAGCCTTGCTGATACGCTGCACTAAAGATAGCTTAAATAGTGCGTATGCTGGGTAATGGATATTCTTTATACCCTTAGAGATGTCATAGTAATCGACAAACTCCTCATTGTCGACAGCCGAAAGAAAGCGACCATCGAGTCCGATGTTCGTTCCGTAGTTCTTCAACCACTGATGGTCCCAATCGACATGACCTGTCATTGAGTGTTTGCGAGCAGGTATATACTGGTTGTTAACAGCGTTGTTATTCTTGTCTTTTGGCAGACGCTCATTGGTATAAGCATAACTTAAACGGGCGGTAAGACCATTCGTCCATCGCGCTTGTGCCGTTGCCTCTCCCCCACTTACCGTATAGTTATTTAGGTTAAGATAAGGAAGATGAGGCATGACGTCCGATGGGTTCTTATAGTAAGGAGCTCCCGTTGCAATCTTATTATCAATCTTGTTGCAATAAGCACTTACTGTAAAGTTATAGTGACCCTTTGTGTAATCAACCGAAGCATTGAAGTTCTGGCTCACTTCTGGCCGTAAAGAAGGGTTGCCTTCGACCACCCATATACCCGACATATCAAAGTTGTAGTACTTTTCTTTTAGTGTTGGTGCACGGAAGCCCATGCCATAACTGAGTCGAACATTTAGGTTTCTTATTGGTTGATAACGTGCACTTACCTTCGGAGTCAGTCTTGAGATGCGTCCATCAGAGAAATAGTCGTAACGCAGCGCACCTACTACTTCCCAATACTTATTGATGTTCCAGTCGTATTGAGCAAATGCATCGAAGGAGTCTTGCTTACGTACTCGACCCTCTAAGTTCGTATTGAAGAGGTAATCATGCATATAGTCTGCACCCACAGAGAGGACATTCTCGTCTTCAAACGTGTGCGTATAAAGTAGTCGAAGACTGTTCTGTACATTTGAATAGTCACGGATATCCAGTCGAGTGATGCGCTGATAGTCTGACTTATCATACTGGTCGAAAGCATAAGAGAGGTCTACACTGTTGAAGAGGTCGGGTGTCCACATACCACGAAGGCCGCCTGTAAAGTCACGATAACGCTCTGGCACCTCCTCTGTACGTACCAACTGACGATAGAAATAACCGGCACGTCCTGTCAAGCGTAGCTTCTCATTCAGTGTATAAGTTAGCTGTTCCTTGAAGTTCCAGACAGCATCACCATAGATGGTAGATACGACGCGCGTAATAGGATTAGGTCCGTTGTGCACATTAAAATTGTTGGAACTATTCCTGTTGACCGTCAGCAAGTTATTCCACTTGCCCCTTGCATACTGCCAAGACAGTCCATAACGTTGCTCATGATGGCGACCAAAGCGCATGTTAAGGTTGAGTGCGCAGGGATTAGGCTTTTTCTTTGTGATGATATTGATAACTCCACCAGCGGCATTAGAGCCATAGAGTGCTGAAGCAGCACCTTTCACTATCTCGATATGGTCTACATTTTCCATACCAATGCGGGTGAAGTCGACATCATCCATCGTCTCTCCAGCCAGGCGTTCACCGTCAACAAGTATCAACATACTCTGTCCACCGAAGCCAGAAAAGTTCATGTGTACCTGCTGATTCATGGCGTATGAGAACTCAACACCCGGTATTATCTGCTGTAAGACATCACGTAGATTGGTGGCATCTGCCTTCATTATGTCATTAGCAGTGATGAGTTTCGTCAACACAGGGGTATTGGCAAGCAATTTTGGGGTACGTGTTCCCGTCACTACTACTTGGTCTAACTCTATCGTCTGAGGGATAGAGTCATTGGGAACATCAGCCGACATACCTTCAAAGGTGAGGCTGAGTAGGACTGACAATATAATGGTCTTTCGCATCATAGCCAATAACAAATATTAATGAAGCCCCTTTCTTATCCTCGAATAAAGCATAACGAAAAGGGTTACATGTCTAATTTAATATGGATACTTATAGTTAATAGTCAACCAGCACTTGGTTCCATCGGCACCAATATAGTTCTTCAACTGCAAGGCAGCATACTTCCCATTCTTCAAACGAACGATGAACACATGCTTGTTCATCGTGAAAGCTGGTGGCATTGGGGGTATATCGATTTTCAACCAAGACGATAGTACCTTATTAATACGTATTCCCTGGCATCCAATCAGGCTCATAAGCATCTGCGACTGGTCCTCCCATACCTCGTTCTCTGTCCATTCATCTTCTTGGAATGTTGCTCCTAAGAAATAGGAACTATTCTTTGGAAGCTCATTCAAAGAGGTGTACTTCGTTTCAAGTACGGCCCCACCGTTCGTCCTAACATTGTTACGATGAAAGGCAATGCTCCATGACTGTGGTTCAGGCTGCGCATCCGTAGCAGTAAAGCCGCGCTTTTCATTAACAGAGATACCTTTTCCGAAGACATCAAACCAGTAGGTGTACATACCCGTTTTCCCATCACCACTACCCGACGACAGACTCGTTGGGATAGCATAATGCGTGAAGTTTGTCTGTGCCTTGAGCAGTCCTGCAGTGTCTTTGCGCTCGATATACATCTGTAAAGAGTCAAAGTCAACATAATACCAGTCCTTCCAACTGGCGGCATTAACAAGGAGTTGACCCTCTGTCGTTACACTTGATGAAGGGGAAGCCTCATCATATATATCATCAAAAATGCCGTTGCAGGCTGTTACCAACATCATGATGGCACAGCCTGCAAGGATAGAAATAGGGCGAAATACTCTGTGCATGAGCATATAACGTTTTACTTAGCCTTCTTACCAGTATATGTTGCTGAGATTGGGAATGGCATTCTGCCTACCTGATAATTGTTAGTTATGGTCAATGTACCATCCTCAGCAAGTGTAACGGTCATCTTACTTGTTTTTCCAAAAGCATAATCTTCATCCCTTTCCATCATGCCGCCGGTTGCCTTGAAGTGTACTTTGATACCGTCTTCACTATAGTCACGACTAAAGCTATTGGTTGCCTTATCGTAAGCAAGGTTCTTTACGGTGTATGTTCCTAATGTTAAGTTATTCATCATAGTAACACCTGTGTACTTCTCTTCTGATGCTGTCACATTGATAGAGCCATCTTCATTAGCAGTAACCTTATACTCAACCGTTGCAGATGTGAATGAACCAGGCACTACACTCACCTTCAAAGAGGTCGTACCAGTATAGTTTCCTGCCACCTTAGACGCTGCTGAAGCCTCAGCATAATGCCAAGTAATATCAGTACCACCCATGAGTGATGGGATTGAAATCTTTATTTCTGTCATCGAACCACTCATTGTTGCATCATATTCCTCCACTGCACCACCAGCTCTTGGGTTGGCTATCTTCATCTTACCTGTACCGTTAATGGCGTGATTAGCCATGGTTATCTCGAAAGAACCAGTACCCCACTGAGTATCGGAGAACTCTGCAAAGAACTTACCACCGTCCTGCAATACCTTAATCTTAGCACCAGTGTCAAAACGAGCATTGTTGAGTACTCTGTTCTTTACAGTCAAATAGCCTGCAAACTCGTGTATCAACTTTGGCTGTGAAGGTGTCTCACTTGGCAAGAACTCAATCTTTGAAATATCTGATGCGTTATAAGTTACGACGCTACCATCTGTCTTTGTTACCTTTAATGACTGTGCCTGTACTGCGAGTGCACTCAAGAAAGATACGATTACTAAAGTAAAGATCTTTTTCATTTACGTATGAATTTAAATGTCTTAGATAATGATTTAACTACAAAAACGCCTGTTTGTCCGTCGAGAGGAATCTCAACAGTACCGCTTTGGCTTACGGTGGAACGGCCTACCAACTGTCCATTAATGGTGTAAACAGCTACTTGGCTACCTGCTTTCAGGCCTTCTCCCTTCAAGGAGTTACCAAAGGAAAAGACAGCATTGTTGCTTTCTGCATCCAACGTTCCAATTCCTGTTGGATCATCTTCGAAGGCAAAAGCACGGAAGTCTGTCAAAGGATACTCTACTGTTTGGCTTCCAGCAGTCAAAACCATGGCGGTGGAAGTGAAGGTAACAGTAGGCTTCTCAGACAGAGCAAAGTAAGTGTTATTGCCATCTTTGTCACTTACTTTCACGTGCTTAGCCGCAGAGACAGAGATAGAAGTCATCGAAGCTAACAGCGTAACAGCAAGTGTAAGAAATAAATTTTTAATTCTCATGTTACTGATTCAGTTTATATTAATTCTATTCGAATGCAAAGTTATAAGAAACATCAGTATGCCACAATACCTATTTATTATGATTTTAGCCCACAGAACACTTAAAAATTACTTACAAATGCTTATAGACTGCGACCTAAACGACGATAAGAGGCAGCGTAACCTACTGATTTCTCGATTTTTCCCAAGCAACTACTGTACCCTAACTCGGCTTCTTTATGCCCTCTTATCATCATCGTCAGCATACAAGAAGAGCGTTAGGAACGAGCAACTCCTTGTCGTTTTCAAATTCTTTTCATGAAGAAAAATATTTTTTTTCACGACAAGAAATATTTATTTCCATGATAAAAAATATTTTTCTTCATGATAATAATTCGGCATGACTACTTTTGCCTATCATGGAAATACGCCTTACTGACTCTTTATCAGTAATGTTCTCTATCGTTCATAGCCGTTATATCCTATCGAACGGAACGCATATAACGGTCGTTACGGTCGTCTTGTTGACCCATGAAAACAATAAAGGCTGAAACCCACTGTCGGATTTCAGCCCTTAAACTCTATGTATAAAAAACGCTACAAGCCATTGACAATCATAATGCCAATGGCGGGATATTACGTTAGAATCTGCCTTTGCTTCATCTCTAAGTACTTATTGATGACATCAATGCTAAGCTTGTCGGGGGTTGTCAACACGCTATATATACCATACTGACGCAGTGTTGAGACTATCAAACGCTTCTCGTAGGCGAATTTCTCAGCTATAACGTGCTGGTAATACTCCTCCATAGAGCGCTTAGGGGAACGTATGTAATCATTCATCTCAGCATCCTCAAAGAAGACAACAAGTACTCGGTGCCACTGACTAAGCAGCTTCAAATAAGCTAACTGCCTATTGAGAGCTGTCATACCAGAGAAGCTCGTGTATATAATAAACAAACTCCGTTTGCTTACCTGCTTATGTACATTAACACACAAATTACTGAAGTCGGTCTCACCGAAATTGGTTTCTTGTGCATAAAGAGCCTCCAAAAGGGTCTGCATCTGTCCTGTTCGGTGTGATGGAGCTACGAATGTATCTATCTTATCAGCAAAGGTTATCAAACCCGCCTTGTCATCACGACGCATGGCAACGTAGGACAAGACCAAAGAAGCATTTATACTATAATCGAGAAGCGTCATTCCACGGAACGATTGCTGCATGACACGCCCCTTATCAATCACCGAGAATATCTGTTGAGAACGCTCATCACGATAGACATTCACCATCAGCTGGTTGCGACGTGCACTTGCCTTCCAGTTTATACTACGGTAGTCATCCCCTTTCACATAGTCTTTTATCTGCTCAAACTCCGTATTGTTACCCACACGACGTATACGTTTTATACCCATCTCTGTGAGGTTATTGCTCATTGCAAGAAGTTCATAGCGATTTAACATCAGATAAGAAGGATAGACCTTAACGTCCTTTGCATCGCCCAAAGTATAGCGTCGCTCTACAAGTCCTATGCTGGTACGTGTGAAGCAACGTATCTTACCAAAGGAGTAGACGCCCCGCTTGACTGGTGTCAGCGTGTAACGAAGTGTCGTATGACCCATAGCTGCAAGAGAACTCTTATAACTGATATCTCTTCGCTGGAACACTTCTGGAGCCTCATCGATAATCGTCAGCCACACTGGGAAGGAATAGTTACTCTCAAGACTTATCTTGACAACATTCTTATCACCATTAGAGAAACGCTCAGAACAGCTTCGTTTTGCACTTATCCCACGACGATGATAAAGCATAACGGCATCTATCACAACCATTACAGCAAAGATAAACAGAAGTATCTTTACACCTGTAAAAAGCTGTGGGAACACATAACCAAACCCTGCTAAGAGGGTTAGACTTGCTAAGATGATATAAAACCGTTTGGTAAGGAACATTTCTTTATCTTTTGTTAGGTATTAGCGGGTGTCGAGGGAGGGCCATAAAGAAGATAACGAACTATCTACCAGCATACAACATCAGTATGTTGACGCTGAGTTTATCATCCTCCGTCAGACACCATTACTTAGGAACTTCCACCTTATCAATCAACTTCTGTGCAACTTTCAACGGAGTGTAACCCTCCATTTCGGCCTCAGCTGTAAGGATAAGACGGTGTTGAAGAATACTTGGAGTAACGAACTTAACATCTTCAGGCGTCACAAAGTCGCGTCCACCCAATAGTGCACTTGCCTTAGAAGCATTGAGCATTGCCACAGAGGCACGTGGACTGGCACCAAGGAAGACAGCCTTTGAGGTGCGTGTCTGCTGTACAATGTTTGCTATATAGCGTAGAAGGCTCTCTTCAACATATACAGTATCTAAATTCTTACGCATCTGCAAAAGTTCATCAATGGTCAACACGGGTCTAACATCGGCTAACTTGATGAGGTTTCTCTTCTCTTGATGGCGCTTGAGGATATTCATCTCTTCATCAACAGATGGATAACCCATGCTTATCTTAAATAGGAAACGGTCGAGTTGGGCCTCTGGTAGACGATAGGTACCCTCCTGCTCGACTGGATTCTGCGTCGCTATAATCGTATAGACATCACTCATACGATGCGTGGTACCGTCTACTGTAACCTGACGTTCCTCCATTACCTCGAAGAGAGCAGCCTGTGTCTTTGCAGGAGCACGGTTGATTTCATCCACAAGGACGAGGTCTGAGAATACAGGACCCTCATGGAAATCGAACTCAGAAGTCTTAAGATTGAAGACAGTCGTACCGAGTACATCGCTTGGCATGAGGTCTGGCGTGAATTGAATACGGCTGAAACGGGCATCTATCAAGCGAGACATCAATCGTGCTAATAAGGTCTTTGCTACTCCAGGCACACCTTCTATCAGCACATGACCGTCTGCAAGGATTGCTGTCAACAACAAGGCAACTGCTTCTTGCTGCCCAACGATAACCTTACTGATTTCCTCTCTCAACTGTCTAACCTTCTGACTAAACAATTCAAGGTCAGCTCTTTCTTCTTTATACTCTTCCATCTTATCTATTGTTTACGCTTCATTAATACTTTACTTATTATGCGTCTATCACATTAAAAGATTATTGATTATCTTATCCATACCGTCTATTGCCTTCCGCAAAGCGGCATCGTTGATATATTCATCAGCCTTTAGATAACGGTCGACACGGTCGAGAATCATCCTGACCTCAGCCTCTGGCATTCCTGCTCGGAGTGCTATCTGTGCCACATCATCTTTTCTTGTTTCGGTGTCCTCCACATCAACCATCATCAGACGACGAAGTGTTTCAGTAAAATAAGCATACTTCTTCTGCAATAAGTCATGGTTGATATGCTTCTGATAATAAAGAGTTCCGATCAGTTTCACAAACTCTAACGAGCGGTTCTTAGGCACTTCTACAACAGGGATAACACGCTGTCGCCTGCGAGCATAGAACACACAGAACAGTAAGAGGCCAGCTATTGTGAGATAGGTAGCCCACCGCAGGGATTCATTCTGTAGCCAGAAGCGTAGCGGAGTCTCCTCGTTAATCTCTGATTGAGGCGTATAAGCCTCCGTACGAACGATTGGTAAGCCGCGAAACTGTGACATCAAACGAAAGACAAGACCATTAACTTGCTCGTCAAGAATACCATAGTTGGTTAATAACAATGGTTCGCAAGAAAAGAAGAGTTCTCCTTTCCCTCGTTGAATACGAACTACACGGGGCACCCAGTAGCTATCAACCCTATCAGTATAGTCATCTGTCTGCAAGTTCTTAACCAAGATATCATACTTAGCTGGCTTATCCACATCGACTTTGTCGCCTGACATTGCAGAATAAAGAGTGTATTTTTCTTCCTGATAAGGCGACTGCCGGCACCAAACTAACGTATCGTATGGAATCTCTTGATTCTCAATTGAGGCCTTGACCTGCATGGGAGAGAAGCCATATTGGCCACTAATCGTTAATTGTAGGTCGGGATAAAGAGAGTCAGGGGTTATTGATGACGTTGCAATAAACACCTTATTACCTGTTTTCAGAAGTCGGTCTAACGCACGGAGGTCGGTTGGTGAAGGGTTAAAATCGATTGATTGAATTAAGAAGGCATGCGGTTTCTTACCATAGCCCTCACGTTCCAACTGTGATAAAGTCTTTCGTGTCACCTCATAACCAGCAGGTACTGATTTCTTCATCAGCGAGTCGAACACCGCACAACCAAATGGTTGCTTATCGTAATGATTAAAGGTAGGCTCCCAAACAAACTTTGAAGGCGCATTCCACTCTAATAGAAAGACAAAGACAAGGAAGCCAGCTACGAAGAACCAAAACCGCTTGTTCATTCCTTACCTCCTTTCTTTATCTT
>FLSH01426330.1_pt1 | contig 10460 bp, 4 predicted proteins | sample 1550441 | NCBI WGS metagenome assembly FLSH01 (sample SAMEA4031756, study PRJEB14383) | metagenome | biome: human; feature: oral; material: saliva | place: Philippines | collected 2014 | reverse complement strand
GCCGTAATCGGGCCAATCGTCGAACCACACGGCATATTGTTATTCGACACGAACTCCTGATACGGCACACCAGCCTTCGCACACGCCGCCGCAAACACGCCAGCACCCACCGAATCCGTTGCGTAACGCTGGTTCGCGTTAATCTTCAGCAGCGGGCCACCACCGGGCAGCGGCTGCACGGTCGGGTCGTGGTGACCCTGATAGTTCGGGTGCACCAGGTGACCGGCATCAGCCGACAGGCAGAACGACGCCGCCACCGAACGGCGGTACTCCTCCGTGCTCTCACCGCGCGCAGCGGACAAGCGCACCAGAATATCCTCCAGGAACGGGCCAGCCGCACCACTACGCGACTCCGAGCCGAGCTCCTCGTGGTCGAACGCCGCAAGCATCACAGTCTCGGTGGCGTGCTCGTCCGCGTTATCTGCAACGTAACGCTCCAGGGCGGTCAAACCCGCATGCACCGAAGACAGGTTATCCAGGCGGCCCGATGCGAACAGCTCCTGATCGGCACCGAAGCGGCGCGGCGGCTGCGAATCAGCGAACAGCAGGTCGTAACCCACAATGCTTTCCGGGTCGACCGGCTCGCCGTCAATCACGTGCTTCGCCATGTAGCCGAGCACATCATTCTCCGCCGGGTCCACACCCCACACGGGGTACATGTTGAACTGCTTGTCCAGCACCAGTTCGTTGCGCTTGTGGTCCAGGTGCGGTGCCAGCTGCGGGATGCGCGCAATCGGGCCGGTGCGCACCAGGCGGTCCTTCAGCTCGCCGCCCTCAAGGACGGTGAGGCGGCCCGCCACACACAGTTCGCGGTCCAGGAAGGAGTTCAGCAGCGCGCCGCCGTAGTTCTCAACAGCGATCTGGTGCCAGCCCTTCGTGGTGATGGAGGAGGAAGGCTTGACCTTCAGGGAGGGCGAGTCAGTGTGCGCGCCCAGCACGCGGTAGCCGCTTGCCTTCTGTGCCTTTGCACCACCAGCCCAGGCGATAATCGCACCGTCGCGAACGACGAAGTGGCGACCGGTTGCGACCTGCGGGTCCCATGCTTCGGTCTCTACGAGCTCAGTAAAGCCTGCTGCTTGCAGGCGGCGCGCTACCGTGCGCGCGGCGAGGTAAGAGACCGGCGACTCCGCCACGAATGCGGCGAGGTCTTCAATATTTTTTACAGCATCAACAGTCATGTTTTAACCCTACCTTTTCTTGGGTGTTGACGGGGTGACCCGGGCTGATAATCCACGCGGCGTGGAGTATCAGCCCGGGTGAGGCTCGCATGGAGCGGGGCGGGCGGGTTGGGGTAGCTGAGCTAAAGCAACCCACTAAATAGCCTATTTATCAACCTTGAGCGGTTGTGTTTCACGTGAAACCTCGCCACGGCGAGCGCGTGCGTTGAAGATTAGGCAGGCGAGCACCACGTACAGGCCTTCCAGTGCGATACCCTGGAGCGCATCCACGGGGGTCACGCCCTCGGAGGCGAAGGGATCCATGCCAGCCACCATGGACAGCAGCATCAGGATCACGTTATTTGCCACGTGCAGGCTGATGGAGGCTTCCAGGCCGCCGGTGTACCAACAGAGGAAACCCGCATAAATACCCATCGCGAGAATCGTGCTCTGACCCCAGGGGTCGTAGGCGTGGGAGAGCATGAACAGCACTGCGGGTAGCACAATCGGCAGCCAGGGGGTGCGGACCCAGCGGCCAAGCATCTGCATCATGAACCCGCGGTAGGCGAGCTCTTCGGCGTAGCACTGCACGGGCACGAGGAGCAGCATCATCGCCACATAAACCCAAAATTCAACCTGTGGAGGTTGAAAATAGCGGTATTCGGGCAGGCTCGCACCGCTCACCGCCAACGCCACGGCGTAGTAGATGCCGTAAACCGCAAAGCTCAAACCCAGGTACGGAAGCAGCAGTGAGCGGCGCAGGCGGCCCGCCACCGAATGGATCAGACCCCAGGGCTTAGGGCCCACGACCAGGCGCGCCACAAAGAGCGAAGGCACGATGGCGATGAGGGAGAGGAAGGTCAGCGCGAACAGCGCCGGGTGTTCCATGATGACGGCGCGGTTCGTCGCTACATCCCGGAGGGAAAGTCCCGAACCCATAATCGCCGCAGCCAGGGCAACTGAAATCATCAGGTTGAGGCCAATAAATACGGCGACGCCGAGCAGACCTTCCAGCAGGGGTGAGAACCAGCGGGATTTCGGGTCGGCGTGGGAGAGACGGTGGTAGGCAAGACCGGCAGGCGCAGTAGCGGCGGGGGTTCCGGCGGCTACCTGCGGGGGCGCGGGAGGCGGTATCGTGTTCATTCTTTAATCCTAGCCTCAGCCTTTAATCCTAGTCTCAGCGGGTTCGGGGGTGACCAGGCATGCGGAAACCTTCAAGTACTGATTGATACGGAATGTTTCAAAACCATTGAAAAACCCGTGAATAAGGTCAAAAACCCACCATTCACGGGGTTCATTTTCTGAACCTATGCCATAATTTGTAGCGATAATACGCTCATATACATAGTCGCTGATGACCGCTCTTCCGGGGTGTTTTTTCAGCACCAGAAAGGCTGCTTTCTTATGGCACTCGTCTTCAATCCGCCGCCCAACTGGCCCGCTCCTCCTGCCGGATGGGCCCCCACTCCTACGTGGCGTCCTGACCCCGCGTGGGGTCCCGTTCCTGAAGGTTGGCAGCTGTGGGTCGAAGAGCCCGAGCCTGAACCCATTCAGGTTGAAGAGGCCACTATTGAGCCGCTGATTCCCGAGGAGCCCGCTGCTGAGGTGGCTCCCGCTGAGCAGGTTGTTGAGGCGCCCACGGCTGAATCTGTTGAGGCTGAGCAGCCCGCCGAGGTTGCGGCACCGCTGACCGTTGAGGACGTTGACCTGGAGCAGCTCGCCGCTGAGCTCGAAGGTGAGCAGATCGTCGAGGTTCCCGAGGTGACAGCACCCCAGGCTGAGGCATCCCCCGTTGAGGCACCCGCGGCTGAGTCCGTTGAGGAATCCTCCGAGCCCAAGCCGATGCGTCACCTGACTCAGGTTCCGCTGACCGGCACCACTCTGCCCGAGCAGGTTCTCGCGTCCCAGTCTTCCGCTGTTGAAGAGCCTGTAGTTGCTGAGCCCGCCGCTGAGGCTGTTGAGGCTCCCGTAGCGCCGGTTGTCGAGCCTGTTGTTGTTGAGCCTGCTGCTTCCGAGCAGCCTGTTGAGGCTCCCGTTGCTGAGCCCGCGCTGTCCGAGCCGGTTGTTTCCGAGCCTGTTGCAGAGCCCGCTGTCGTTGAGCCCGTCGCCGAGGTTGCTCCCGAGGCACCGGCGGCAGCTGAACCGGTCGCTGAGGCTCCCGCAGTTGAGGCTCCCGCTGCTGAGGTTCCCGCCTCCACCGAAGGGGCTCCGCACACCATCGAGAGCTCCCCGCTCGTTGAGTTCCACACCTCGGAAACCGAGCGCACCGTCAACCTGTCCGAGCGCACTGTGAACCTGTCTGAACAGCCCGGCCAGAACGTGCAGGGCGGCCAGAACGCTCAGTTCATTCCGGCGGGTCAGGCACCGAACGGCTTCCAGCCGAACCAGGCTGATGGTTTCCAGGGCCAGGGCTTCCAGGGTGGCCAGTACCAGGGTCAGAATTTCCAGGGTCAGGGCTTCCAGGGCGACCAGAACGCGCAGGGCGGCCAGAACGTCCAGGGCGGCCAGAACGTCCAGGGCGGTCAGTACCAGAACAACCCCTACCAGGGTCAGCCGTACAACGCTCAGCAGCCCTACGCGGGTCAGGTGTCCGATCAGGACCAGGCAACCGTGGCGCTGAGCAACCCCTACGTCACCGAGCCCGCAGATCAGGGCGAGGACGGCTCCGAAAAGAAGGGCCTGTTCTCCGGCACTAAGATTTGGGGTGTTATCGGTGGTGCGCTGGCTCTGCTGATTGTTCTCATCCTGGCGATTGTCATGCTGATTCCGCGTGGCGGCTCGACCCCCACCTCCGGTTCTTCCGAGTCTGCGAGCGCGGCGGCTACTTCCGCTGAGGCGTCCTCCGCGGCGGCAGCATCCTCTGAGGCTTCTTCCGCAGCACCCGCATCTGAGAGCGCGGCAGCGGCTTCGGCTTCTTCGGCTGCACCGGTCGCTGCCGCTGAGGCGAAGATGCCCGAGGGTGAGTTCAAGGAGTACAAGAAGACCGTCACCGACAACAAGGACACCATTGAGATTGAGAAGATCAAGGGCGATGTGTCCGCAGGCCTGCTCTACTACGAGTTCAAGCCCGCAGAGGGTGTGGTTAACGCCTTCATCTCCAGCCGTGATGAGAAGGGCAACAGCAGCGCAGGTGTGAGCGTTATCGACTCGACCCGCGACGGCAAGGAGCTCAAGGGCACCGCATGGATCGACGCGAGCGGCCACTCCACCCCCACCCGCAAGCTGGACCTGACCGGTAAGGGCGAATGGACCATCCGCGTCTACGATGCAGACTCCGCACCCAACTACAAGAAGGGTGAGAAGTTCCAGAGCACCATGAACCACTACGCTTTCACCTACGAAGGCACCGAGGCGACCATGGAGTTCCAGACCAGTGGCCCGACCACCCGCGGTTTCAGCGTTCTGAACGCGACGAAGAACGACCCGTTCTTCTCCTCGACCCTGTCGCCGGTGAAGAGCAGCATTCAGTGGGTTCAGAGCAACAAGAGCTACCTGCAGGTTCGTACCGACTCCAACGTTACCTGGAGCATCGGCACTAACTAGCGGCTTGGCTGACTAGGTCAGCAGGCCGAGTAGGTCAGCAGGCTGAGCATAGAAGTATCCCCCGCATCCGAAGAGGTGCGGGGGATACTTTTATGTCGGAATACTTTTATGCCCGGATATTTTTATGTCGGGAGGCTATGCTTCTGGGGTTCTGCCCGGCGGGCTGACGCCCCTGCTGGAGGCGCCCGCCGCCATGAATGAGCAACCACCATGAGCGGGTAGCAACCTTGAGCGAGCAACCGCCGTGAGCGAGGCTTCCTTAGCGGGAGTACTTCGCCTCCGCCAGCTCGGCGCCCGCGACACGTGCCGCACGCCCCACCAACTGACGATTCGCCAGGTACACGAAGAACGTCACCAGAATAAACAGGTACATCAGCTGGTACGGCATGGTGCCCGCCATCAGACCCAGGGAGCCTTCGGGCACCATCAGAATCTGATCCGAGCTGAAGTGCGGGGAGAACGCCAGCACGATCCAGAACGGCGAAATGTACATGCCCACCAGCGCCGCGGTCACCAAGACAACAGCCAGTGTGAAAACAAAGGAGCTGACCCGCTGGTACATGAGCGGGAAGATCTCCATAACTACGGCGGCGAGCATCAGCGGGTACCAGGTGTTGTGGTGTGACCAGCTAATCGGCGAAATCTGCAGCATCATGAACGCGGTCAGCGCCAGCTGCGCCATGAGCGCGCGGGCACGAATCAGAGGAACCAGCAGAACCGCGGTGACCAGCACAATCAGCAGGGTCAACGCCACCTGCACCACGGACAGGGCGGTCGCCGTCAAGTGATGCTGCAGGCCCGCGTGGGTCAGCGAACCCATAATCGACACGTTATCGAAGTAGCTGAACCAGCCCACACGCGAAGTGTCACGCACCGCGTGGAACCAGAACGTCATCGACTCCTCACGAATCACCAGGAAGCCGATGCCCACAGTCGCGGCGAAGCTCGCACCCAGGGTCGCAATGCCCTTCCAGTCCTTACGCATGAGCAGCAGCAGACCGAACGCGAGCGGGGTCAGCTTAATACCCGCCGCAATACCCAGCAGCACGCCGCGCGGAATGCGGGTCGCCGGGCGCACAAAATCGGCAAGAATCAGCGCCAAAATGATGGCGTTAATCTGCCCAAAATGCGTGGTCAAACGCCACGGACCGCACATCCAAATCAGCGCCGCAATCAGCGACACCATACCCCAATGACCCAGGTGCTTCTGCAACGGCAAACGCCACGAACGGCTCCGCGCGTAGGAGTACAGCAGGTACGCGCACCAGTAGCTGAGCGCGCAAATAATGGCGGTAATCAGCAGCATGCTCTGCGGTTCGGTGAGGAACGCGAGCGGGTAGAAGAGCAGCGCCGCAAACGGCGGGTACGTGAACGGCAGGCCGCGCGTGCTGAAGGTGTACAGCTGGTAGCCGTCCGGGCCATCCGCGAGGGAGACAGCACCCAGGCGGTACACGTAAATATCGTCAGCCGCCGCGTGCGTCACGTAGTCAAAGGCGTAGAGGGCAACCAGGATGAACAGCAGGTGCGCCCAGAGAGCGCCGCTACGCATGCCGGGGATGCGGTCAAAGAAGCCGCGACGCGCAGGCTTAGCGAGCTCCTTGGCGGTTTCTTCGGCGACTTCTTCCTTTGTCGCTTTTTCCGCGGTGGCTACAGAGGATGCGGCAAGCTCCGCGCGTTCAGCAGCGCTTTTAGCAGCCGGTTCCGCAACCGGTGCAGTAGTAGAGCCAGGCGAAGCCCACGGGATTATAGGCGCGGCCGCCTCGGTATTCTCCGCGTTCGTAATGGAGTTCTTGTCAGTATTCTTCACGAGGGTCTTTTCTAGTTCCTTATCGCGACTCACGCGGTTGCCTCACGAGAAGTAGTAGCACGCACAGACTCGGCGCTCTCGGTCACAAGGGCGCGAGCGCACCACCAGCCCAGAGGCGCATCGCTTTCGGCTGGTTCAACCGGAGCGGTACGCACCGGCGTACTCAGCGAGGCTACCGCCCAGAACATGACCGTAGCCCACAGGGCAAAGGAGGGAAAACCACCAATAGCTACGCCGGGCGCCCATAGGAATTCCAAGCCATTCATATCTAGCTGGGTGATACCGCCAATAATACGCGGCGAAATATACAGACCCACACCGGCCACCCACGCCAGCACGCACGCAATTTTTCGTGCCGCGGAGGGAAGATACACCATAAAGGTGGGGAATGCGTCCAGGATAAGGGCTGCCAGCAGTAGCGGCAGGAGAACATTGTGGTGCGACCAGCTAATCGGTGAAAGTGCCACCATAAGAGTGCCGGTCACGGCCACCTGTGCAAGGGTTTTGCCGCGGCGTTCAAGCTGGTAGAGCAACACGGCAACCAGGGCAATGCTGAGCGCGGCCAGGGCGTAGAAGCCGAGCTTGAGGGCTGTGCCCTTCAGACCGAAGTGCATGAGCCAACCCTGGATGGAAATATTATCCACGAAGTTAATGTCGCCCACGCGGGAGGGGTCAGAGATTGCTGAGAACCAGAATTGGGGAGCCTCATTCGGCAAAAGGATAAAACCGACCGCAATTGTGGCCAGGAAGGTGGCGCCCAGGGCCGCGATGCCCTTCCAGTCGCGGCGCACCAGCAGGATAAGGCCGAAGACCAGCGGAGTAAGCTTTAAGCCACCCGCAATACCGACGAGCACACCGCGCGGCACGCGGGTTGCCGGACGCACAAAATCGGCAAGAATCAGCGCCATAATGAGCGGATTAATCTGCATGAGGTGAAAAGTACGTCGCCACGGGCCGCACAGCATCACCACGATGGTCAAGGCAGCGACAGTTCCGGTACGGCCGAGGCGACCCTGCAGGGGCAACGCACGACCGGAAGCCTGGACATAGTTATAGATAGTGGCCGAAAGCCACCAAGCGGCAGCCGTGGTTCCCAGCACCATAATGGCTTTGCCTACCTCAAGAGGCAGGAACGCAAAGGGCAGGAAGACGAGAGCCGCAAACGGCGGATAGGTAAAGGGGAGCTTCAACACCCCAATTTCAATAAATACTGGCGCGTATAGATCCTTGGTGAACCCTTCATTGTCGAAGATGGTCATGGCTCCCATGCGGTAGATGGAAAAATCCAGACCGCCGAAGGGGGTAATAAAGATTTCAAAGAGGTAACCGCACACCACCATGAGGATGAGTGCCACAATAGCGATTTTTCCCCAGATGGGGGTGGTGGAGTCAGTCCTTGTCACGAGGTGCTTGTCCTTACCTTGGTGCCGGCGGATGCGCGCGTAGGGTGGGCGGGCATCTGATTTTGGAATCCTAGTAGTTTATCGCGCGCACCTGTGAAGGGTGCATCGGGGAGAAGAATCAGGAGAGAAGATTTACAGGGGCAAATTCGCTCCAGTGCACAAGCACAACTGTCACGGTATGAGCCGCCTTCATATGCACGTAATGTCTTCAAAATTGGTACTACCGGGGCAATATAATGGGCTTGTTGGCACTCCGCCTATCCTAGCGCAGGGCCCACCCCAACGCAGGGGCAGGCGATGCCAACCCGCACACCGACGTCCACGAACAACCAGCAGTGAAAGCAGTGATCACGTGAGTGAACATCTCGGCACCCCACCCGAAGGCGAGAACACGAACGGCAAGCCCGCAAGCCTCTCCGGAGGCGGCTCCTCCGGCCTGAGTATCGGCATGCGCCCGGCTGATGCGCCCGGCGCGAACCTCACCCCCGAAGAGGTTGCACGCCGCGCATCCGGTCGCGGTACGTGGCATCGTCGCGCCTCCAAGCCCGTCTCTTACTGGATGTTTGTGCTTATCGGCGTGCTTCTGCTGCATAAGTTCATTCCCAATAGCGGCTGGTTGCTGGTGCACATTGTCACCCTCGGCCTGATTACGAACTCGATTCTGATTTGGTCGCAGCACTTCACCGAAGCGCTCATGAAGATCAAGATCCCTGACGAACACCGCGGAACTCAGGTGCGCCGTATCTTCATCCTGAACGCCGGTATTCTCGTGCTCATGGTCGGCATGATCGGTCAGCTGAGCGTGCCCGGCCTCTACGCCGCCACGGTGGTTGGTGCGCTCATTGTGGGCGCCATGGTCGCCTGGCATGCCCTGTACCTGCTGAAGCAGGTGCGTCAGGCTCTGCCGTCGCGGTTCGGTGTGACGATTCGCTTCTACATTACGGCGGCGCTCATGCTGCCCCTCGGCGCGGCGTTTGGCGCGATGATTGCCTACCCGAACCTGAAGGGCACCCTGCACGCCCAGTTCCTGCTCGCGCACGAGGTCGTGAACGTGCTCGGCTTCGTCGGTATTACCGTGGTGGGTACGCTGGTGACCTTCTGGCCGACCATGCTGCGCACAAAGATGGTTGATAAGGCGCTCACTCACAGCCTGCGCGCCCTGTACCTGATGTGCGGCGGCTTGGCATTGACCCTTGCCGGCTCCATGTTCGGGATGCGTCCGCTTGCTGCCGCCGGCCTGGTCGTCTACCTGATCGCTCTGCTCATTGTCGCGTGGGTGATGGTGCGTACCCTGCGCACCAAGCGCCCGACCGAGTACCCGCCGATGAGCGTCGGTATGGGCTTCCTCTGGCTGATTGTTGGCGTGGCGACCACCGCCTACATGGTGGCAACTACCCCGTTCGCCGTCATGGATATTCGTGCGGTCACCCCCATCTTCGTGGTGGGCTTCCTGCTGCAGGTGCTGCTGGGTGCAATGAGCTACCTGCTGCCTCAGCTGATGGGTGGCGGCCCGGCGGTGGTGCGCGCCTCCAATAAGGAGTTCAGCCGTTTTGCTGCCGGTCGCGTGACCGCCGTGAACCTGGCGCTCATTATTTTCATGCTGCCCAGCTCCATGGTGGGTCAGTCCATTAAGATGGCGGTCACTATTGTGGGCGCGCTGGCGTTGGCGGCATTCATTCCGCTGATGGTGCGTGGCGTGAAGGTTTCGGTGAGCACCCGCAAGGCAATCTTCGAGGCGCGCGCCCGCGGCGAGAAGCCCGCCTTCGACCAGGAGGCGCTGACCCCCGCACCCATCCCGCACGCCAAGCAGAGCTTCCAGGCGGCACTCGCGGTTGCTATGGCGTTCCTGCTGGGCTTCGCCGTGAACCCGTCCGCGTTGAACCTGCCGTCGGTTTCTTCGTCGGGTTCCGTGGCTGCGACCGGTCAGACCACCACCGTGCAGGTGAAGGCGACCAGCAACTACCGTTTCACCCCCGCCGAGGTGGAGGTGCCCGCCGGTAACCGCCTGGTCGTTGAAGTCACCAACGACGATCAGGGCATGACCCACGACCTGACCTTCGACAACGGCGCGACCACCGGCGTTATCAACCCCGGCGAAACGAAAACCGTTGATGCCGGCGTTATTACCGCCGACCAGGAAGGCTACTGCTCCGTGGCGGGTCACCGCTCCCTGGGCATGGTGTTCAAGGTGAAGGCGACCGGCGCCTCCGCAAACCAGGTGGCGCAGGGTGGCCACAACCACGGTTCTGCGGGCGGCCACAACCATGCTGCATCGGGTAGCACACCGACCCTTATGACCGTTGCGAACAGCAGGATTGACATGTCCGCAGCGCCCGGCAACGGCTACAAGTACCGCGACCCGAACATCCCGGCACCGAACACCGCCGAGCGGGTGAACGGCAAGACCGTCCGCAAGGTCACCCTGGAAGTTGAGGAAGTCGACCGCGAGGTGGCGCCCGGCGTGACCGTTCACATGTGGACGTTCAACGGGCAGAACATGGCACCGATTCTGCGCGGCAAGGTCGGCGACATTTTTGAAATTACACTCAT
>FLSH01031096.1_pt1 | contig 10472 bp, 10 predicted proteins | sample 1550441 | NCBI WGS metagenome assembly FLSH01 (sample SAMEA4031756, study PRJEB14383) | metagenome | biome: human; feature: oral; material: saliva | place: Philippines | collected 2014 | reverse complement strand
ACGGGATAATCCTTAAGCTTTTGATACAACTCAAGCGCCTGCTCCTTGGTAACGGTAGACTCGTGAAGTATCGTCTGAGTAGAAAGGTCTCTAATAATGGCGCCATCGCAAGACACCACATACTTAGATGCGGGATGATTCACAACCTCTTTTGGCAGCACGTTAAAAGCTCGACCAGAACAAGGCACAAAAGGTATACCTAGCTCAGCCAAACGATCTAGCATTGCCATGTTGCTATCATCAAGAGATTTATCGGTATGGAGAAACGTCTCATCCATATCGGAGAAGACAATTTCTACTTTCAGATTTGATGCACCTTGATTGAGCCAAGACTGCTTTTGAGCAATGAGTTCTTCTGTTGAAAGCTCTGACAAAACACTACCTCTTTAAGGACGATACATAAACGTGAAGACCTCTTCACGCTGCATGTTAACCTGTACACCAAGCTTTTCTGAAACAGCATCAAGACGCTCTTTAAGGCTCAAGAAAGACTCAGCATCCTGAAGTTCAATCAGCATGGTCATGGTAAAAATACCAGACAAAATAGTCTGGGCAATATCTAAGATGTTGGCATTTGACTCGGCCAAAGTGGTAGAAATTGCTGCAACAATTCCTGGGGCATCGCTGCCCAAAACAGTAACAACAGCACGATTTGCAGATGTTTCTGAAGTCATAATTTCCCATCTCTTGAACGGATGGGTTAATTGTACTCTATGCCTTTCCAATTTCTACGCCATAGCGTGAGCTAAAGACCTTTTGAATCTCGTCAACGGTACAATTTAGCGCCGTAATAAGCTCGTACAAACCACGATTGCTAGCCATCTTAAATATTCTCTCATGAGAAACAGGTGGTTTCTTGTTGAGCGAACGCGCCTTATCAATACGAGCTCTAAATGTTTTAGCAATACTAATAGAGTCTTTACAAGAACCTTCTCTGATGGCATGTCTAAAGTGAGATTCTTCAAGAGAGGCGTTGTGGATGTGAAAGGTAATGAGTTCAATTTGAGGATAGGTATCAACAAGATTCGTTGCCTCATCGTGCGTCATAAGATCACGAAGTCTGAATTCTTGATCAAGAGGAAATACAATTTGAACAGGATGTTTTTGCCCAATAGGAGACAAAACGTAGGCCGGAGTAGGCTCCGAAACTACATTTTTAACAAGACATACGCCCTGACCTGGGTGAACGCAAAACTCGCCAACAGCTCGCATAACACCACTCCTCTCGGATAACAATAGTATATCATGAGAGGCCTGTTATACGCTAATGACCTGCAACTTTATAACTTGTCGCAGGTCATCCAATAACATAACAATATTTTATATAAGGAATCTAATCAATCATTGTGATGGACTCAATGACCGGTTGCTCTGAAGCAGGAATTGTTCCGTTTGAATCGGTGGGTTTAACGCCTTTACAAATTGCGTCAACAACATCCATTCCACTTGTTACCGTGCCAAATGCAGCATAGTTTCCATTCAGAGTTGAGTTATCTGCCTGCATGATAAAGAACTGTGAGCTTGCCGAGTTAGGATCTTGAGCGCGCGCCATGGAAATAGTTCCACGTGTATGTGAGATGTTATTCTCGACACCGTTCTTGGTGAACTCACCCTTGATTTTGTTCTCGGATCCACCCGAGCCATTGCCCTTAGGATCTCCGCCCTGAATCATGAAGCCGTCAATAATGCGATGGAACGTAAGGCCGTTATAGAAACCTGATTCAGCAAGATGAGCAAAGTTGGAGACCGTAATAGGTGCAACATTTGCGTTAAGAGTTGCCTCGATAGTGCCGTAATCCTTCACCACAATGCGGACATGATGGATGCCTTTTGCATAGGGGTCATCCGCTGCTACGGAATCAATGTAGCCCTTGTTTTGCGAGCCCTGAGACTGCGTTTGTTGCGTCTGCTGCGACTGCGATTGCTGCGATTGTGAACTTGCCTGAGACTGAGACTTGTCAGCACCCCTCATAAGAGAGAAGAATATTGTTCCTACCGCAAGCACAACAATAACAACAACACCATACAGTCGGCGGTTCTTTGTTTGAAACACGCTATATCCTCCCCTTTAAGCGGATGCGCTTGAGACAATCCAAGACACCAGATTGGCGGTTGCATTACCTGTTCTCTCGGCAAGAACGTGGCCTTTATCCCAAACAAGCGTGTAATCAACACCGCTCACGCCCGAGAAATGCTTTAAAGACAGACCCAGATTGAACGAAGTGCAAATTGAGGTATCGGTATTCTGGGCACCCTCATTAATACGCCAATAAGGAGCAACCGATGCTGTCTGATAGCCCTTGTAAGATGCGCTGGTAAAGTACAGCGGATTAAACATATCAACACGAGTTGGAATGTCATTCTCCAACGTATCAGCTTTATTCAGATCAGAGGTCCAGTCATTAGCGTAGCTGGACTTCCAATCAGTAAGCTTCATATACGTATCAAGGTTCTTTTTGATGAGGCCAGCTGTCTGCTCATCAAAATGCAAGGTACTTTGCTCGCCAACGCCAAAAAGCTGATTTGCACGAGTGCTTCTATCAGGAGCATCAAAAGCTCCAACAGGAAGTGAAGCACCTCTCAGAGCGCGCGAGAAACCCCTCAAGTTCTCAAGTTCAACGCTCTGACGGCGAAGGTTATACACAACCCAAATAGACTCAGAGTTCAGAGAGCCAAAATAGTGCTCAGCAGTATCGTAGATAGTAGATTGAACCTGCTGAGTGGCAGGAGTTGCATTATCTGTACCACGAACTGTTGCCAGATTTGGATCACCTGGGAACGTAGGCTCTTCCAGACGCTGAGGCGTAGAGGTGTAAGGGAAAGCGTTGGCCTTAACAAAGTTATTTGCAGAGGTCTTGAGCTCGTTGAGAAGAAGATCTGCATATGATCCAGCGGTATAGACACCAGAGTTAGTCTCATCAAGACCGACCTTGCTGTCATTGCTGTCGAGAAGATCCATGTTGTTGACAAATGAAGCGTATGCGCCAGCAAGATCTTGCGAGAGAGGCTGTGTCCAAACACCTTCAGCACGAGAGTCTGTTGCATCAGCATACTGACCAGCTGACCATTCGTATGCTGCGTCTGCAAGGTCGTACGATGTCGCAGGACACCATGAAGCGCTGCCGTAAATAGAGTCTGAAAGCTGCTCGCCCTTCTCGCTATGTGTAGCAGCGCCAACCGCCTTAAGGTATGGCGTATACAGTGGAGAATCTCCCGAGGTTCCTAGCACTGCGCTAAGACCACCGCCGGCCGCAAAGCCAAACACAAAAATCTTTGATGTATTGCAAGGAAGCAGCTCATGGTTGTAGCGCAAGTACCTGATAGCTGCCTTGAGGTCTACTGCTGGCCAAGGAGATCCACCTGCGTAAAGCTCGTCCGAGCCCGTGGTTGAATCGTAGCCCGCACTTCTGCCGCGGAAACCTGCGTATACGTACACACAACCAGCCTCAAGGTACGGTGCAAGGCCTTCGTATGAGTAACTTGTAGGAGCGCTCTGAGGGGCGAGCGTTGCTGTGTTAATAGGCATGACGATTGGCGCGGTACTTGCGGTGAAGCTGCCTACAACGGCCTTCTCGCTCACTTCACACTCGTACGTAGAGCCCTTCTTGGTTCCCGAAAAATACTTTCCAGGAACAAAAACCGAGAGAGTGTTTACCGACTTGCTTGCAGGCTTAGTGCAGTACTGAATGCCCAGCTGATAGTAGCAGTCGTTATCCTCGTCATAGCTCCACTGGGTCATGTCCAGCTTGAGTGACTTGAACTCTTCAAGGTCCACGTTAGAAGCAGGCTGATTCGTATCATCAGATGTCCTTGCTTGCGGAGTACATGCGGCCAAGGTACCCGCAGCTCCCAAAGCAGAAAGGGACAAGAATTCTTTTCTCGTAAAGGCCATAATTTCCCCTCGAATAGTTTATTCAGTGGAGGCAGCAACGACCGCTGACCTAGTTCAAGCTAGACAATCTATTGTACCAATTTGCAAACGTGTATGCTTAAGAGCGAGCGTTTAGAGAAACGAGTTAGCATGCCAAAAATCGTCAACTTTTTTGACCTCATTCATCTTAATGAAAGGCTTGCTCAGCAGGGCCTTTTGAGCAAAGTTCACCTGCGTGACGCATGCGGTAAGCAGTCTCTGTGGATAGAGCTCCCCTCTGGCGAGAAACCCGACGAGCGCGAGAAAATCGACGGTCAAGAGCTTGAGAAAACAAAAGAGCAAGTTGAGGCATTTTTTGCAATAAAGGGCATGACCGTTGAATTTGACCTCACTGGTGGAAAAAATTTCTGGATTGTATAAATTGCCCGCTTGACGAAGCGCTTGAGTCTGTTATAGTAAATAAGCTTTTCGAAGCACCAATGGCTGGGTAGCTCAGTTGGTAGAGCAGGGGACTGAAAATCCCCGTGTCAGGGGTTCGATTCCCTTCCCCGCCACCACGACTTGAATCGGCTCAGAGATTATTCTCTGAGCCGTTTTCTTTTATCTTTTGATGTTGACGTGGCAAACAGAAAAAGAGGTACCTCTTTTAAGAAGCACGTCTTTCACAGGGTTCTTGCATTAAAAAATTGAACTAAAACTATCGATACGTACGCAAAGCTTCGATGAGCTCAGAAGCTTCAATACCTAGAGCTTCAGCAAAAGAAAAGACTTCTCCGAGTTTAACGCCACGCTCGCCTGATTCAACCTTTGATATGAATGCTTGATCTCCAGCAAGGTGCTCAGCAACCGCCTCTTGAGTAAGACGTTGCTTCTTTCGCAAATCGCGAAGACACTGGCCCACTAATCTGTTAGATATCTGCTCCATAAATGCAGCGTAAAACTATCAACTCAAATATGCCAAAATCGCATATTTTCTTAAAAAAGAAATTCTCCCCGACAAGTTCACGGGGAGAATTAAAACCTTTAAACGTAGCTTCTTGTGATGTTTATTGAAGCGCTTATGGCATTAGAAGCCACCACCGCCGCCTCCGCCGCCGAAGCCGCCACCGCCGCCTCCGGAGAAGCCGCCACCAAAACCGCCGCCAGAACTTGAATTAGAAGAAGCGAGCGCTGCCGTGGAGACAGAATGAGCAGCTGTAACACTCTTGGTTACGCTCTCAATTGCATTGGTTCGCATGCCATTTCCATAGTAATACCAGCTATAAACAGGCATAAACTGAGGATCTTTGAGCATCTCTGGCATTGCAACTTTCAGCTGCTCGATAACCTTATCCGCAACACCAAGCGCAACTGCCATAACCAGAAGCCTATTCCAAAGAATGACGTCAGTAGGGATTGCTTCATGTAGATTGGTGAACTCAGTAAGCCACTTTCTTAGCGCACGAGTCTTAGCAAGCGTCTCAACACCCTCTCTGTTCATCAAATCAAACGAGCCAATGTTTACAAGTGCAACAAGACCGGCAATGACAAGAATGAACAGATGTAGTAGTAGATTGGCAAATGAAACATCAGCCATAACACCCATGAAGAATGCAGCAGCTGCAACAAGAACATCAACAGCAATCAGAGCACCAAGAATTCCCTTACCGTGGAATGGAATCTTATTTGTTCCATACTTAGCAGCATAGCTAAGCTTGATGGGGCTCTCCCAAGACTCATATGCCTTATTAAAATCTTCTGGATGTGATGAAGCATATTTGCCAATTTGCTTCATAGTAACAGTGGTGTTTACCGCTCCAGATTCTCCGGCCTTATCAAAGATTAACCTCATTGCCATGATATCAATCTTATTTGACAGTGAACTGCCAGGGTAGAAAGGCTGCTGGCTTTCTGAAAGGTCTTGAACCTTTGTAAGACAGTAATCAGACTTCTCCATACCAAGGAAGTTTGTACTAACCGTCTTATTCAAGCTAATGTACTTTGAATCCGAAAGGTGCATAAGGGTTGCTGTCAGAGCGTCTCCCTTAATCAGCTCACCGTTGTAAAGCATAGAAAGAACTGCCGGGTGATCATTAGATGGAACATCTCTGTAGTAAAGGTCATTAAACTGAGGAGCCATTACCTTTTTGTATTGAATACGCAGCAAGATTGCTGCTACAACGGTGATAGCTGCAAGTACTAATGGCGCATAAAGAATAAGAGCTACCTGAGTTTTTGCAACATCACGCTTGTGATTTGCTTCATCCGCCCACGCTTGTTCCTCAGACAAGATGCTGCTCAGTTTATTCTGCTGAATAGGAGCTAGCCCAGAAACCCAATCGCTTGGGAATGTAATACGAGCTTCCGCAAATTCATCAGTTCCTACACCAGGAACTTTGTAGACAACTGCATTGTTGGTAATTTCAACATTTGCATCTAGTGGACCATGTCCCCAGGCGCGAACAGTATCTCCGGCAACTATAGACTGTCCTGATGGGACAGGAAGATGAATAGTAGCAGTGACATTTCGAGACTCAGAATCCCAGCCATCAGATACAAACTTCCAGTACAACTCCGCGGTATCCGACCAGTTTGTTACAACATTAGTAATGTCATACTCGATAGTGATATGTGCTGACTCATCATCATGCGCTGAATAAATCTTTAAGTTCAACATGTTGTTTGATTGAGTTGGAACATAATACTCATCTGAGCTGGAATTATTTCCACTAGAGTCTTTACTATAAATCTGACGAGTTCCTTGCCTATCCTGAACCTTAACTGAAGTAATGTTTACTTCAACGTTCTGTCCATTGTATTTATTCTTTCCAACTGGAAGATTCCAATAGACACCATGAAAACTACCATTGAAATAGAACGTACGAGTTTCTACGACATGCAACGTTCCGTCTTTTTGAACCGTCGCATCAATATTTACCGTATCTATTGAAAGGTCGCGCGCAAATGCTCTTGCAGGCGTAATTAAAAACGCAACAGCCAAAAGCATTATGCAAAGCGCAATCTTTACAAACTGGCTCTTTTTAGAAGAGCGAAGCGAGACTTTATACATGGAAACTCCTTTATGTTACTTTCGCAACTCTTCTTAAAGGATACCACGTACTGTTTAATCTGCTGGTGAGTATGAGTTATCCAGTTCAAACAAAGCAGGTGGCAGGCCTTTATCCCACTCCTCTCCTACTTCCTCAGAAAGCAAATACTCATCAGTTTCTATAAAGGGAAGGTTGGCAATTCTTTTATTTCTTGATACTTCGAGATTGCATACAAGTGAGCTTGGACCGCTGAAGTCTAGAAGGCACCCGTAACAAATTCTCATGTCCTGAAACAGCTTTTCTCCGCATCTGGGGCAAATTTTTACGGAGTAGTTTTCTATAGCCATAGCGACTCCTTCTTTCAACGTTGCTTTCTTCAGTACTTATTTCTTGAATGAGCACTTTCTGACCAACCTCAAACCATGGGAAATCATCAACTGATGGTCTTTCAAATGTGCAATAAGCACCCGCGCAGCTATGAATTTGTTTAGGATGTACTCGTCTCCGAATTTTTAAAATTTCTCCGTGATCGTCTGCAAATGCGATATCAATCGGATACGTCATTCCAAAAGTATGAACTGAAGAGCACCTTAGAAGTAAGACTGGAGGAGCTGTTATCTCGGTACCCAAAAGACCGACGAACTTTTCGAAGCCTCCTTGTAACAATTCAAAAATTTGCTCTGAATTAGGGACTTCTTCTATCGAAACCTGTACATTCATTTTCAAATCACAACTCCCGACTTATAGGGACTAACAACAATTGAAGTTGTATGGGTGAGGTACAGAGGAGACTCTAATGACACTAAGGGGAGACGCACAGTATGTGGCCAAGGTCTGTACTTTAGAGTTGCTTGATATTTAGGAAAAACAGAGATCATATTCCCAATCCCCTCCTTTTCTCCCTCCATGGAGACGACAATGTCGCAATTGTCATCACATTTAAGAGCAGTTTTTATTTTCTGAGTTAAGTTTTCTAGCGTTCCTCCATCCGTGGAATGACTGGAAGAAATTCCATGAGCAATGATTTGATCTGCCGCAACACGATCAAACTTTGAGCACATATCTGCAAACTTAAATAAATTGATTGCAATTAGAGCAACCACTAATACAACCGGAAGTACCAATGCAGTCTCAACAAACATTTGCCCTTTTTGGCAACAAAGAAATTTCATTTTTCTCATATGCCACCAAAAACTTTCTTAACATCAATTTCTAAAGGAATCTCAATATCAATGACAGGAATGGTCAGCTTTGCAATTGTGATTTTGTCAGGCAAATACTGGAGAGAAAACGCACCAAGTGAACGAGCTAAAGCAATTGGATCTGATGTATTAGGTATTTTCTGAACTAGTTCACGAATCGTTGATTCTTTCTCAAAGCCAGCTTGTTTCAAAACACTTTCTGTATTAACAAGAACAGGCTTCATTTGTCTTAAATCACTTGGCTCTAATCCAGCGTCAATAACTATTTGTTTCAAAGCACTCTGTAATTTGGAGCCGACACTTCCACCTGTTATTCCGTCAACGTTATCAAGAAATTCCGACAGCTTAGAAGACCAAGAAGTTACACCATCCCCATATGAGATTAAAAGAGATCCCCACAAGCTCATTACCTTATCTATGGTCTGTCCAATAAACCCTCCCCTCCTTTCAACCTGATCAAAAAAGCTTGAAAGAACGTTGTTTGTAGAAGAGCTGTCTGGAGCAAGCGTTGCTCCGGATATTGCATATCCTTCTGGGAGAAAAACTGACTGCTCAAGTGTTCCTAAACTTCCTTGAAATTCTGGAGATGAACCTCCTCTTCTCACAAATGAAATACATCCCCAAGCTCCTGGAGGACATAATCTGGGCCTAGCAACCTTTAGGGCATCAAGTGCTTTTTGAAATATTCCAGTTGATTTATCTGCAGCTTCAGACAACTTTTTTCGCAAATCTTTTATTTGCTGACGTGATGATTCATAAACTTCAGACTCTTCGACTACGATTTTCCAGTAATGCTCAAACCCGTTATCAATATTTGTCGAAGCAGAAGCCACTCTTCCCACATCGCTGCTCGTAAAATGACAATGTTGACACTCATGAACCGCTCCAGAATCTAAATCTTGTAGCGATGCAAATCCCGCGTTTTCTCCTGTTGCTCCTGGACAAGACCTATGAGCATGAATGGTTTTCTCGCCATTTTCATAGGTGCAAGGCCAAATAGGCTTTAGATACAGGTCTGTTTTCTTTGTCTCTTCTAAATTATGTGGTAATCGAGGCAAATTCATTTCAACCTCACCATCAGCTGTTTCTTTATAAAATCCTTTAGAAAGTTCCGTAAACGCAAAGTTGTAAAACGCTTTTCGTATAGCAGAATCACGTAATTCTTCTGCAGTGCTTCCATTGACAATTTCTTGATCATATCGAGCTCTGTAATATGCTCTAGCTCGCTTTAAAGCGATACCGAACGTCCAAGAAGTTGGCGACGGGATAGATGGATTTATATCCCCAGAAAGACCAGCAAGATGCTCCGCTCTCTCACGCATAGAATACGGACCTCCACCACAGTCTGCCTCCCACGCCCTCTTTTTAGATGACTCTGCTCTACTCTGTAACTCTTCAATTTTTCTTGCTATTTCCTGTAATAACTCGCTTTGCTCTTTTAATTCATCTGCTGAAACATCGCTATTTAAGTGTCCAAAATTAGATTGCGATTGAGCAGGAAATAAAAGTGCTGATCCTATAAAGTTTCCAGTATCAGTAGAGTTCTTTTGTATACAAGAGCTCGCTGCCATTGCTGCAAAAACTGGAAGCATTTTCTCAGTTGTTTCTAAACCTTCACAAGCTGAAGTAGCAAATTTTTTACGAGCTTCAAGTGTCTTAAAACCCGCATCACACAATTTGGAGCCTGCTGAAGCTAAACCTGGAACACACGAAGCCACCAATCCAGCACCAACACACAACAAACCCGACAATCCAAGACTTAAGATGCTTGCATCAATTACCTGCGCAATAGTTGTGTATTTAGCTACGACATTTTCTCCTGCCATGGAAGCAGCATCTGCTATTGACTGAGTTTTGTATGCTCTCGATGAAACCCAAGCGACCGATACCAGTGCGAATACAAGCGCTAGACATACTAAAAGCGCACTTGCAAAAGCGATTGACGTAATACCGCCTTTATCGTCTATAAACATGGAAAGTCCAAGCTTTATTCTCTTATGTTTATCCTTTCCAAAAGGCAATCCAATCCGCATAAGAACCCTCAATCCAATCTGGATACGTACTAGCAGATAAACTTGAATGCAAGACAATCCCTTGGTTATCCGTCTGACCTGCAAGGAATAAACACCAGCCTATTGGCGGCATCGCTGCCACATGACCCGTAATTTCAATCAAGACATCGTTTTCTTTTTTATCAATAGAGATATTCCAGTCCTCATCTCCACCCTTATGAAATAGAGGTATCTCTGGTATAGCCTTAAGTCTGCGTTTGATATAGGACTCTATTAACTCAGTGTCAGAAGACGTTGTTGCTACTCTTAATCCTTCTGCACAGGCTCCATCCATAACTGTCTTTGTATAGAGAATGCA
>FLSH01440563.1_pt1 | contig 10511 bp, 3 predicted proteins | sample 1550441 | NCBI WGS metagenome assembly FLSH01 (sample SAMEA4031756, study PRJEB14383) | metagenome | biome: human; feature: oral; material: saliva | place: Philippines | collected 2014 | reverse complement strand
CCAATAAGCTCTTTTTCTCCATCTTTAGCGTCTTTGGTTATTCCCTCATCAAAATAGCAAGAGTCTACTTTGCTATATCCACTTAACTGAGTGTTATAATTTGCTATTGAGTCTTTTAAAAGCTCTAAACCACTAAAAACTACAGCATCATTTATCTCAGAGTTGATCACACTTGTGGTTAAGAAGTTGCCATAAGGTTATTACTATCTTTAACCTTTAAGTGATAAAGGGTTGGTTTATCTTCAACTTTTTCTAATGTGTACTCTGGCTTCATCATAAGGCCTCTATCTCGTTATTAACTACGCCAACCTCTTTAGGTGCTGGCTCAATTTTAACAGCTGAGTTAAAATCTTTGTAAACATCTTTCATAGTTTTACATTTATCCATTAATGAGTTTTCAACTAGGCTCACTTCAGAAAGGGTAGTATCTTTTATAGTAGATGAGCTTATTTTGCTATCTTCTTTAACATAAACCTCGTTGTGTCCATTGAAGATACTATTTTCTAATAAAAGGTTAGGCATCTTTATTTCATCAATTTTACTAGGCATTCCACTAGCCTTTATATATGTATCATTAAACTCTGAGCTAATAGCTTTGAAATTCAGACGGTCTAGCTCCATGTCGTTCTTTTGGCCTTTAAATAGACAATTTTTAAAGAGAATATCTATTGGGTAATCACTCTTAGTATCGATCCATGTAATACTTAGAGGCTCAAAGGTAACCCCTTCAAATTTCTTGCTATTCTTTCTATCTCCACTATCATGGTGAATATCTAATTCAGCAATGCCTTTGTTTATCTGATTATCCCCTATTACACAATTAGAGAAAATAGATTGCCTAATACTTCCAGAGATTAGTGGCATAGGTGCTTTATCTACGCTTGAGTTGGCAATGAATGAGACTTTATTTAAATATAGATTGGTCATTGCTAGGCCTCTTACTGAGCTATCGTCACAAATAAAGTCTCTAAGGTCTACCAACCCTTCACCTTTTTTATTATTAAACTCAAGCTCTCCATCAGGCATATTGATATTACAATTATCCAATCTAATGCTTTGGCTTATTGATCTTAAAACTCTAGCGTTAATGGTGTTATCGCCTACGCTTTTAAGCTCATGAACTCTATACATAGTAGCACCCATATTGGTCTCATGGCGTAAACTTACCTCATTAGCATTTATAGTTAATGAGCTTCTAACTTGCAGCAATATCTTTTTTAAATCAAGTTTACCTATATTGCCAGTGATAACGCTTTTTTCGTTGCCACACTCTATCTCACAATTATGAAGAGAGATTGAATTACTGCCAGTAAGCTCAAGGTTAACCACTTTAGCGCTCTTATCTATGCAGGAAAATCTATCGTCATCAAGGAATATGCTCTCTATTACTCTATTATCTTTTTTAGAGCCATAGAGGTCAAGGTTTAATTTAACCTGACCAGTCTCATTAAACATAACAGCTTCAAAGTCTTTAGCCTCATTATATAGTGAGATGAGACTATTATGAGCCATGTGAAGAGAGATTCTTTGCTCATTAGTTGGCTTATGGTTTAAGAGCGTAAAATTATCTACTAGGTTCACATAGAACTTGTCAATAACTACTTTGTCCTCTTGATTATAGGCAAGTAATAGATTGTCTGCCCTATTGATTTGAAGACTATTTTTTACTAGTAGTGTTAAGGCCTTATTCTCTTTTAGCTCTTGTATGCGCATCTTAGAGCTAAGATCAATCTCTACTATAGTATCTGTTGTAGCTGGCTCAATAATAAGACCATTAAAGTTTCCAAGGCCATTTGGGTTATCAAGCCTAAGATTTATATTCGCATAACTTTTAGGCTCGTGAGTGGCTAGCTTAAAGAATAGATTAACCCCTTCAAAATTACCATATTGATCTTTTACTCTTAGCTCATATAGGTATGGATTTAAAGGCTTTGAAATGAATTTATAATCCTTGCCGTACTCTAATTGATCTTGCGCCATTAAAAAGTCCTATTGTTTTTATCTTAGTAGTAATTATACTAACTTGGAGAGAAATCTCCGCAAGAAGCGGAGACTATTATAAAAGAAGCAGTTTGATTCTGTCTAGTTTATCTTTTCTTTTTAGAAAATCAAGGGTAGCTTTAAACCAAGCCTCATTTTTAACCTCTTCATAGTAGGCTTTTACCTTCTCTTTGTTATAGAAGTATGAAGGGATAAATCCAGACCAAAATCCATTAGACTCTTCTCTATTGTTGCCATAGATACACTCATAGAAGTGTTGAATAACATAGATTTTTACGCTATCTCTCTCAATCCTAAGCTTATCTTTATTGACATCTTCTATAAAGAAGGCAGGATTAACTACGGCTAGAGCCTCCTCTTTAGGGTTTTCTCTATCAACCATATAGTTGCCTACGTCAGGAGTAGACTCTTTAAAATTTACATCTAGAGAGATTTTCCTTTGGTTCTTCCAGCCAAATAGTTCATCAAGCTCTTTTTTAAATAGCTCATCGCTACCACAATAGGCTATATAGTTTTTACCTGAGTAGATTTTAGCATTAAGAAGTGCCTTCAAAAGGTTTTGCTCATCTGTATTGTATGGGATAACTGTATAGTACCCATATTTTTTAAGTAGATTTAGAACATCATTTTGATAGTTGCTTGCTTGTTTCTCTAGCTTCCAATAGACATCATCTTTTTGAAGCTCATTTGACATAGAGAGCAAGAAATCAACCATATTCATCTGATTAGCCTTATCCATTAGGATAAAGAAGTCTGAGTATGATCTTTGAACTAAGTAGTCACTCTTGCTAATCTTTGTGTTTAAAAGGTCGATAAATACCTTTTGTTTTTCTCTAAGATAGTAAGGACCAAAGATTTTAGCGTAGTTTTTAAGATTGTAGAGGCTAATGTAGAGATATATCTCTTTTTTCTTAAATTGTCTCTCATAGACAGCAGGGTTACTTCTCATAATAAGCCATTGATTTAGCTGGATTACATTTGGAAGAGTTATATCAATAGCTTGCTCTGCCTTCTCTTGCATCCTAACAAGATCATCAAAGAACCCCATATTTTTATATATCTGATATTGATACATAAGCTCTGCAAGATTTTTCTTGTTAGTGAGTGCACTTGTTAGATCAAGTTTAGGAAGCCTTGTAAGCCTGCCTAGATACTCTTTTAAAGTACCAATAGCAATCTCATATTTCTTAGCATTAATAAGATCAGCTTGCTCCGTAGCTATATCTTCAAATATAATGCTCTCATCATCGTCTATTGTATCTTTAAGCATATAGACGTAGTTATCTGGCTCATCATTGAAGATTATCTTTATTTGGTTATCTCCTTCATCTTCTACCTTCGTAATACGAATCTCATGAATTGAAGGATCAATACTACTAATATAATCTATTAGTATCGCACTGATATATTTTACAATCATGCATCTTTTCCTTTTAAAATTTTTAACACTGGTATTATTATAGGATTTTTAGAGAAACAAAACAAGGATTTAGTAAGTGAGTAGAGGGCCTTTTAGCCCTCTAAAAAAAGAAGAAAGTTATTGAAGGTCTAAGTTAACGTCATTCTCAACCCTAACAAAGGTTCTTACACCTGTTGCTTGGTTGTAGCTCTCATATAGTGTGCTCTCGCCCATATCAGCTGGTTTAGCATTATAAGCGTAAGTTGGATTTTCAGCTAGCTTATAGCCTTTCAATGTTACGTGGTCTGTTGAATCACCAACGATGTTTATTTGATTATATTTAGCACCACCGCTCCAATAACTATTGATTATTGAGTTTTTAAGTATGCCCTCAACATTGTCAGCCGATAAGGTAATGCTTGAATGATCGTTATCTTCACCAAGAACTAAGGTCTCAAAGTTAGATACCTTATCCCAAGCAAGGTCTTTGCTAACTACTAGAGTATCAAAGCCCTCGCCACCATCTAGAGTAACATTGTCACCAACGGTGCCTTTAATTGTAATTGTATCATTGCCTTTACCTAAGGATACACTATTCGTAACTGTACTATTAGCATCTAAAGTGATATTGTCATTATAATCAAATCCTACAATCTTTTTAGTTGTAGTATTTTCAATGCTAATAGCACTCACTTTATTATTCACTCCATAAGAGTAGATTCCTTCAACATTAGAATCAATTACTCTATCAGTTCCCTCGTGGCCACTAAAGTTGATATGGCTAATTTTGTCAGCACTGTCCTCTAGACCGATAACATCAGACCTGCCATAATTGATGTTAATATTGCCAACTCCTTTATGGTCAAACATTCCATCTTTAAAGTTATAGACTAGGTCTTTACCGCTATTGTTAATGTTAAAATTGATATAGCCATTCTCGTTAGTTATCTCAAACATGGTATTTTTAAAACCAGTATTGCTAGAGATGGCAACATCACTATAGTTCCAATCAGAAACGAAATGAGAATTCTCTACTTCTATTTGATCGCCAAAAGAATAACTCCTAAAATTTCTAAATTCACTATCTTTTATTTTTATATTACCAAAGCTAGCATAATCTTCTCCAGCACCACCATCGACTAAGCTATTAATAATTTCTGCACCTTTAAAACGAGCGTAGAAACCATCATCGCCAGCTCCCAAAGAGATACTCATATCTTTGACTTTTGTATTATCAGCTAAACCGAATTGATCATTGTTTTCTTTCATATCTAGATCAAATTTAGTCCTATCGCCATCACCTTTGTAGGTTGTATTTCCATAAAGGTTCAATGCTTCAAGTCTTGCTGTGCCTTGACCATAAAGCTTAATCTCATGTTTATCATGTCCAACAAAGTTTGTTGTATAAATAGGGTCTTTACCACTATTTACATAGCTGTTGTAGTAACTATTATGGCCTTTTGCTATATCAAGATTGTAGTGGAAACTATCAATACTTGTCTCTGCTGCGTTAATTGTTGAAGTTCCTATACCGTCACCATAAGCTTTTATAGCACCAACAGATTCAACCTCTTTTAAAGTGTTGTCACCTTTAATAACAACGTCTTGATCCGCAGTGAATTTAAAGGTGCTACTATCTTCACTAAGGTTAGTAATGTTGATAACACTTTTTGATGCCAAATAGAAGGTGTGATCTTGCAGATTTGCAATATTCTCAAGATTATTCGTTCCAGAAGCATAGATAAAAGCTCCATTATTTTTAAAGTCTAAATCTTTTATAGTAGAGTTAAACAGACGATAGAAGGTTGCGCTTTGTGTGCCATCGCTATCTGGGTTAGAGAAATTAACTGAGCCATCTATTAAAGCGTTATAGAGGTCAACACCTTCAAACCCTTCAAAATGTGTATTAGATAAGCTAGTTCCATAAATAGTAGCTTGCTCACCTTTGGCATCAGTTGCCTTAAATGTAGCGTTACTGACAATGTTGTTGCCTCTAGCATAAAGTGTAAAAGCCTTCATGCCTTCTATTACAACATTGTCAATTTTTGTATCTAAGGTAACATTTTCAAAGCCAGTAAGATGAGAATTATCTATCGCTGATTTAGCAATATAAGCTATATCTGCGCTACTCCTATTAGCTGTAATATTCATACCTTTTTCAGCGCTAACTCTTTCTAAATATAGATAGTTAGAGTGTCCATCCATTGCAACATTAGCATCGCCCTTAATAGTAACGTTGTACCAGTTGTAGTTGTTTCTATTAGTTGCGCTTGTATCTCTATACATCGCATAAGCTAAATCAGTGTCTCCACTAGCAACGTTTAAATTACCAGTTACCATCGTATTGTAGAAGGTGAAGTTATTTCTACCATGGCTATTGACATTTAAGTTGCCATCAACATTAAGGTAGTTGAGGTCCATAGCTAACATTGAATTCTTACCAGAAGTTATTGAAACGTCATGGAGATCGGTTTTTTGGCTATCATTTATACCTTTAATGACAATATTTTTAGCGTAGCTCTCTGTAAAATATTTTACATCCCAATGCCAGTTAATATTTGGATCAAGCTCTTCTTTTGTGAAGTTAAGATTTATGTCGCCATTAACGGTGTTTTTACCATTCATGTTAAAGTTATATCTTCTAGAACTATTTTCAGTCAAGCTAATGTCACCACTAACGGTGTTATTTGCTCCATAGGTATAGAACTCACCACCATTGTTAGAGTTGATTGAAATATCTCCTACTTTGTTGCTACCAAACAACCTAACTGAGTTCCAACCACCATTAGCCTCAAGATGTGTGATTTTAGATAGAGCACCAATATCCAAATAATAAGTATCGGCTGTGTTATTATCCATAGCTAATCTGCCATTTTCTCCAATCAAATTACCGCCAAGGGTATATTGACCATAACTACCACCTAGCGTCTCATTTTGAGTAAGATGGATCGTTTTGTCAGTAGCCTCTTTAAAGTAAAGAGTTGCACGAGAAAAACCAATTAAATTGAGATCATCTGTTAATTCAACCCTACTATAGACGTCATTAGAGAATTGATCTGCACCTAACCCACCATCAATAGTGCCAGCTAATTTGATATTTGAGCCATCTGGGTTCATACCTTGAACATAAATATTGTCATTAGCGTCACCTGAATTGATATGGTTATCTTTATTTGGCAAGTCGGCAGATATTCTAATAGAGTCATTACCACTCTTAGTGTCTAAATTGACCGCTTCATCACTCTTCTCAGCGATGTAGACCATGTCGTCATTATCAACTTTGTAGCCAACAGCTTCAACAGAGTAGCCAAGTTTTCCAAAAGTTAATCTACCTGGTATCTCTTTTAACCAGCCATTTCTAGCGTATTCACTACCATGATAGGTTTGATCAGCCACATCAGGGTGAGCTTCACCTTCATTTTGAAGTCTGTCGCCATTGTTTCTCCACAGTTCATTAGGCGTACTATCTCTTAGAGCAACTTTAACAAGAACTTCATCGCCATCTTTCCATGTACCAGTTATTGTATGTTTGCTCCAAGTTTGGCCACCATCTTTAGAGAAAGAGAATGGATATTTTTCTAACTCTAAACCACCTTCCCATTGGTTATAACCAGTAAGTACATTTTTCACATTGAAGTATAGAGTATCCTCTACTCCAGCGCCAAAGTTACCATGTAGGGTAAATTTGTAGGTAATCTCGTTTGTAGCTGTGGCTGTGCTATCTACGCTAAATTTATTTGTAACCTTATCATAGACAATAGCACCTCTGGTCTCATCATTAGGGTTTTCATAACCTACTCCACCCTCTGCATCAGCAGTTGGGATATCTTTATTAAGGATTGTAGCCTCTGCTGATGTAGCACCTAGAGTTAGAGCTACTTTATCGCTATTTGGTACTTCAATAATACCATCAGCGATAGTCTTGTAAGTGACTGTAAATTCGCTTGTGCCTTTAGGAACAACGATCTCATTAGTAGCCTTATCAAGATATACACCATTAGAGAATTTTGGCTCTACAACCATATCAGGGTTGTCTACATCTTTATTTGTCTCACCATTTAGGCTTAGCTTATAGGCAAATCTTTGCTCTTTTAGAGTAGTAAAGCTTGTCTTAGCTGTATAGACCAAATCTTGACCCTCAGTAACTGCTGCTGTTTGCAATGTATAGATATAGGCATCAGGGATTGGATCATCATTGACTATTGTAGCTGTGGCGTTAGCATCAAGGATTCTAAAATTAATAAGCTCATCTTCTTCATAAGTAGAGTCATTAGTTGTCTTAATTAGCATCTTAAAGCTATTAACTCCAGCTGGAACTGTGAAATAGCCAGATGTATTAGATGTCCTTGTAAATGTAACCTTAGCACTTCCTACTGTCTCACAAGTGATTGAGTTAATATCATAGATATTTGCGCCACCAACATAGTTAAAGCTAACGTTATAGTTTCTTTGATCTACATCCACGCCGCCTAGTGTGATGTCATAAGTTAGAGTTTTGCCTTCCATTGCAATACCATCGCTACCATTAGCTACGTCACCATTTGTATGGTCATAGCCAACAATATCAGCATGTGTGATGGCATCATTATCTACAATAGTTCCTCTAGCTGTTGCTGTATGGATTTTAAATGAGAAGCTTTCGTCTCTTTCACTTAAGTGATCATCGAAAGTATCATATTTCATAGTCCATGATTTTACTCCAGCAGGAACAATTACTGAGTGGCCATCATCGCTTAGTCTTACACCATTACTAAATATTGGTGTAGCCTTACCATTGGCAAAATCTTCAGGTTTTGTAGTGCCATAGTTAAACTCATAGTCAAAGCTTGTCTCTTTATTGAAGGCTTGACTCATCTCAACGTTAAATGTTACTGCACTACCCTCATCTCCGTTTGCTTCTAAGCCAGAAACTGAAGAGTTAAATGTAACCTTATTGTTTGCTATAACTCTAGTAGGCTCTACGTGGGTATTATAGATGTTGATACCAATAGAGTTGCCATCTGTATATTCACCTGCTATTGTAGGGATTGTTACGTTAAAGCTATCAACTCCAGAAGGGATTGTGATCTTACCTGTTGTCTTATTGTAAGTTACGCCATTACTAAATGTAGCGTGATCCTTATCAAAGACATTTCCAGTAGTATCGAAGCTAAAGTCATACTCTCTAGCTTCTGGGAATACACCATTAGCACTAACCTTATAGACAACATCTTTGCCAGCTTTTACACCATTAACAATATCAGATGTATTACCAATGCCATTATTAAGAGCTTCTGTTGTTGGTTGCTCAACTCTAAAGTTTAGGACGTCATCATTAACGATTGTAGCCTGAACATGGGTATTGCCAAGATAGAATGAGAATGTCTCATCTTCTTCAACTCTTTCATCTTGAATTGTATGGACAGTTATCTTAAATGAGCTTACTCCAGCTGGAACAATTAGTTCACGACCATCTGCGCTCATCTTAACGCCATTAGTAAACTCCATCTTTGGATCATAGTCCACTCTCTTGTTAGCTGTCTCATCCATTAGGTAGTAGCTAAAGCGTTGCTCTACCTCACCAAGAGATACTTTGACATCAAAGGTAATATCACGGCCCTCTATTGCACTAACAGCAATTTCTGTGCTACCAGTTGTAGGGTTTGTTATTACGCTACTATCATTGTCATGGATAACGCCAATAAAAGATGTTCTATCAATGTAAAAATGGAATTCTTCAGTAAAGTCTTCTACAATGCTATCGTCTATAGTATCATAGATTACTTGGAAGGTTTTAACTCCAGCTGGAACAATAATTTTTGTACAATCTTCGTTAAATCTTACTCCATTAGTGAATTTTGGCCAAAATCCATTACCTGTTGGGCTAGTGCCATCATATTTGTAATCAGCTATACTTGTAGAGGCTAATTCTTGCTCAAAAGTATAACTTCTCTCATGAGAGGCAGCCTTACCCATATCCACATCAAAGACAACAGAATTACCTTCATATTCTTGAGGAACTGATTCAGACCTTGGATTTGTTATATGAATTTCTTCATAGTTATCAACGCTCATATTATATGAGACACCATCAATTTTTAGAGTAAAATCTGTATCTTCATCTACAAGATCATTTTTACTTGTATTGTAACTAACTGTGAAATCTTTTACTCCAGCAGGAACTATTACTGAGTGACCGTCTTCACTTAGTCTTACGCCATTAGTAAAACTTGGATGTTCAGCGTCAATATCGATAAGGCCATTTTTAGTAGTCTCATAGCTAAAGCGTTGTTCGCCATCGCTAACTTTTTCTAGTCTTACTTCAAAGTTAGCTGTATAACCCTCCTTAGCTGCACCGTAGCCTGTGGCATAAGTAATACCATTTTCAGTGTAAGAGCTATCTCCAGGATTAACATAGACCGTATTGCTGTTATCTATATCACTTATTGTCTTAGTGCCTTCAATGCTCTCTCCAGTAGCTGTATTTACCACTTTAACCTTAAAGGTCTCAGCCTTATTTGTCTCAATAAGATTATCAGCAATATAGTCTGTCTTTAAGGTAAAGTGAGTTTGACCAGCTTTTAGTGTTATTGTGCCATTACCATTATCGATAACACCTTCTGTTGGGACTACGCTAACTTTGTAATCACTATCACTAGCTGTGATATTCTCGGTTGTGATCCTATACGTAGCATCCATAGTCTTTGGAGCTACCTCGTAATTTGTTAGGTGAGATGTGCCCTCAGCACCAGTGAAGTTTAGATTTGCATCGCCATTATTAGTAATTACGTCAGTGCTTGTATTCACAACTGTTGTAGTTATGCTGTTGCCTGCAAAGTTAAGAGAGAATTTCTCATCGCTTTCAACGATATTGTCATTTAAGACATCAATCTCTACGTTAAATTCTTTAACCCCAGCTGGAACTATAACTTTAGTGCCATCTTCGCTTAGTCTTACGCCATTAGTAAATCTTGGCTTACCTAAATCTTCATCAGCTGTTGTAATATGCTCAATATTGAACTCAAACGAAGCATCATGTCTTATGCTTCTTGGAAGCTCAATCTTATAGGTAGCTACTTCGCCTTCGCTTACTCTAGCACTTGTTTGAGTAATGATTGTTGTGCTCATATCA
>FLSH01003708.1_pt1 | contig 10589 bp, 6 predicted proteins | sample 1550441 | NCBI WGS metagenome assembly FLSH01 (sample SAMEA4031756, study PRJEB14383) | metagenome | biome: human; feature: oral; material: saliva | place: Philippines | collected 2014 | reverse complement strand
TCTTTTAATAAATTGGATGGGAGAGAGAAAATTGGAAGAAATAAAAGTATATAAATTGGAAAATGAATTTTTGAAAGTTGAGCTTTTAAATTTAGGAGCTACTATAAAAAAACTTGAAGTAAAGGACAAAAATGGAAATTTTAGAAATGTTGTTCTTGGTTTTGATGATATTGAAAAATATGGAGAAAATCCTGCATATTTTGGAGCCATCATAGGTAGAACTGCTGGAAGAATTAAAAATGCTGAGCTAAAAATAGGAGATAAAATATATAATCTGGATAGCAATAATAATGGAAATACCTTACATGGTGGAAAGAACTCTATCAGTCATAGATTTTGGACAGTAGAAAAGGTTGAAAATGGTTTAGTTTTTTCTATAGATAGTCCTCATTTAGACAATGGTTATCCAGCTAATCTTGAAATTAAAGTTAGCTATATTTTAAATAAAAATGAATTAGAAGTTAGATATTTTACTAAAGCTGACAGTTTAACTTATTTAAATTTAACTAACCATAGCTATTTCAATCTAAGTGGAAATCCTGAAAATACTATCTATGAAGATATTTTAAAAATTAACTCTGACTATTTGGTTGGCATAGATGAAAATTCTATTCCTTGTGAAACTATAGCTTTAGACAATAATATTTTTGACTTTAGAAAATCTAAGAAATTAAAAGATTTCTTTATGGCATCTGATGTTCAAAAAACTATCGCTAATGATGGTATAGATCATCCTTTTATCTTCAATGAAAAAATAGGAAGATTAGAAATAGAAAATCTCGAATCAGGAATTAAGATGTCTGTTGAAACAGATAATCCTGCTGTTGTTATCTACACTGGAAACTATCTGCAAGATATAGGTTTCAAGAAACATTCAGCTATCTGTTTTGAAACTCAAGAAGTTCCAAATTTATATCTTAATCCAAGTTTCATAGATGAGAATAAGGCTTATGAAAGATATACAAAATTTATATTTAACTAGATAAAAAATAGTTCGTTACTAAGTAAATTTAGTTATATATGACGATTACTTGCCAGCCTATAATGGTTCTAGAGCTCCATAAAGACTCTTTCACCATTATAGGACGTCGCAGTAATCTAATTACAATGTAACTCACTTTTTATTTACTTTAAATTGAAATTTTAATTTTGCAACAGCTCTAAATATCTTCTTAGAGATGGAAATTCTTGCAAATACTCTCTTACTTCAACACTACTCATGTATTTAATTATAAATGTTTTTCTTATATCACATAATCTATTATCATTCAAGTTCAACAAGTCTATTGTATAACTAGCTTTTTTATTTTTCTCACCATCTTTAAATATTGGAATTATTTTTCCCGTTTTTATGTCATACTTAAAATAATCTTCTGGATTTTCTATAACAGGATTGATAAAAAGTTCATCCCACTTATTTGCTTTTGAATTCCCACATCTTTTACTTTCAAGACAACAAGCAATTAAATTATTATAATCTGACAAAAGTTTAGGAAATGTATTTTTAGGTTTAATATGTTCAATATGACTTTTATCTAAATTAATTTCTATTTCACAATAAGGACAACATCTATTTTCTTGTTCTTCTAATAGATATTGTTTTAAAACTTGTTTAATTTCTGTTGAAAAACTATCCCAATTTATTATTTTATTTTTACTTTTATATTTTGTAAATTCTTCTGGTTCGCTTTTCTTATTTACTTTCAACATTAGAATTCACCTTTTGTTTTAATTTTGCATCCATATCTATAAGGAATAAATCTTCATCTGTATTTCCTAATATTTCTAGAAGCTCATTGTATTTTTCTTTAAATTCTTTTGTGTCATACTTATCTTCATCTACAAGTTTTCTCAGTTCTTCTAAGTCTTTCTCTATCTTCGGTGTTCTAACTGATTCTAAGCCCATTATATCTTTAAGGACTCTGTCAACAGGTTGTCCATATGAAGAATACAACTCATCTCCTGTTTTAGCTTCTATTTTGCCTTTTTCATCTCTATAAAGAATAAAAATATTTTCATTAGAAACACTTCCTAATATGTGTGGAGAATGAGTTGCTATTATTATTTGATTATTCTCTCCAATCTTTTTATATACTTCTATTATTCTTTGTTGCCATTTTGGATGTAACGACAATTCTGGCTCATCTATCAGAATTATAGAATTTTTAGGCTCTAACATTTTTATAGACAAGGTTCTCAAAAATAATTGCTTTTCTCCAGATGACAAATCATTTATATCAAATTCTTCACCAGCAGAATTTTCAAAAATAGGCATAGTTTTTTCATCTTTTGAAAAACCTTTTAATTTAACATCTAATTCTAAGATATCAAAAATACTGTTTATTTCATTTACTACTTTATTGGTGATTTCTTTCATAGTTAAATCTTCTTCAATAGTAGCAAGATAATTTCTTCTAGTTGCTATATATGATGGGATATCTTTTATTACATTAGAGTTTATTATATTTATAAATTTATACTCTCTTGATAAAGTTGTAGAATAAGTTTGAATTTCTTCAAATTTATTTTCAGCTGGAACATAGATTATTTTAGGTGGAATATCAAACTTTTTTGCTATATGAATATGATAATGTTTATCACTCCTTTTTATATAAATCTCATAATTTTGTAAAGCACTAAAAAAATCCCATAATGGCCGCTTATTGTTATTAGAAGATTTTTCTGCCTCTTTTATTTTCTTTTTTTCAAAATCTTCAAAAAATATATCTAAATTAACATTTGATTTTTCTGGCTCATCATAATTTATATTTTTATTATTAAAAAAATCTTTTATAGATTCTAAAATAGTTGTTTTACCACTTCCATTTACTCCAGCTAAGACAATTACATCTAAAATTTTATTATCTTTCCTAAATGAAAGTTCTAAATCTTTTATTCCTTTTATATTTTTTATGTGGACTTTTTCAATTTTCATCTTAACTCAATCCCTTTTGTGTTTTTGATTTAATTATAACATAAATATTTTTTTTATTCTAACCAATAATATTTTATATAAAATCCATATGTTTAATGAAAAAATAATAATTTTCTATAAAGTATATGAAATTTATTTCAATCTAACTTAAATAAAAGAGCTACTTATCGTCTAAGTTTTATATTTTTATATATTTTGTTTAAAAATAGAAAAATCTAGTTTTATACTTGACATTTTAATAGAAAAGTTAGTAGAATATATTCTAGATACATATTCAGGGGAGTGATTTTTATGAAAGACGAGAAAAAGTTTATCTATTTTTTATTTATTGCAACATGTATATTAGGATTAGTAGGACAATTATTTTTAATGAATTTTAAAATATTACAATTGTTCAACTTTTTTAATATAAATGTTGTATTTTTTTGGCTAATTTTTGGAATATTTATTTATTTCACCTTATTTAATAAAAAAATTAAAAATCAAGAAAGAACTATTAAGGAACTAGATGATATTAATACATTTTTTGAAACTGAAAAATTATTAGATAAAAATATAACTGAAAAAGAAATTTTGAAAATAAAAAATGAATTTTTTAGTAAGGAAGAGGATATAGAAAAATATCCATTGCTTTCAAAAGTTTGGAAAGAATATAGCTCAAGCTTTTTAAAAACTGATGAAAATAGCTACTACCAAATAATTGATGCTGAAGATCTATTTAATGAAAATTCTCTAGTAAAAGAAAAAATGAATATGAAAATCTTAAATTATATTCCACAACTTTTTGTAGGACTTGGGATTTTTGGAACTTTTTTAGGTTTATCATTAGGTCTATCTCAGATAAATTTAAGAGATACTGGAGATTTAGGGCAAATTAGTAATCTAATAGAGGGAGTTCAAACATCTTTTTACACAAGTTTATATGGGATGTTTTTTTCTATTTCTATAACATTACTTTTCAATAACTATATGAGTCAAATTGAAAAAAGAATATTTATTTTAAAGAATAAATTGAATAACTTATTTTTCCTAAATAATGGCGGAAAAATTATACAAGATATGAAAAATGAACTAAAAGAGATTAGAGCCTATAACAGTGATATGGCTAGTCAAATAACAAATGGTATAAATAAAGAATTAATACAAATGACCTCTGTTCTTGATAATAAAATAGGTGGTATTACAAGTGGTATAACAGGAACATTCCAAGAAACAATGAGTGAAAATCTTGAAAAGATTTTTTCAGAAGATTTTATTAAAAATTTTGAGAATATAAAAGATGAATTACTTGAAACATCAAGAGAAAATAATAAATTTATAGCTGAATATAAAGATGAAATGAAAGAAATAGTTACAACAACAAAATCTCTAAAAGATGAATTTTTAATTTTTTCTGATGAAATAAATCAAAGATATAGTGATACAAATGAAAATTTAAAAGAAAATTTTGAAAAGATTTCAATAGTATTAAACGATATAAAAGAAATACATAGTAGTATAAATGAATTCACAGGAGATGTTCAATTTATAGCAACTGAAAATAAAAAAATAATATCAGACTTTAAAGATGTAAGTCTTAACTTAAAAGAATTTGCAAAAGGTCAGGATACAATACTAGAGCTATGGGAAGGATATAAAGATAGCTTTGCTGGTTTTGAAGATAGTATCAATACTAACTTTGAAAATTATCAAAGTATATTAGAAGATGTATCGGATAAATATGGAAATACAATAGATAGATTGACAACTGAATATGTTAAAACTATGAATATGGGAATGGAAGATGTGTTCAGAGGCTATGATAATCACTTAACAGAAATTATAGAAAAATTCCAAGGAGTTTTAAGAAGTTTTAAAGAAAACCTTGAACTTTCAGATGAAAACTTGAAAGTTAATATAGATTTATTACAAGAAAATTTAGAAAACCAATCTATATTAGGTGAACTAAATAAGGATATCTCTGAAAAAAATAGAATATTACTAGAAAAAATCCAAAAGACTCAACAACACCTAGAATTTTTAGAAAAAAAAGGTGATCAATAGTGTTTTTTATAAATAAAAAGAAAAAGGAAACCCAAATAGAAGAAACTAATTATTGGTTATCTATAGGAGACTTAATGGCAAGTATCCTAATGATATTCATGTTGTTATTTATTGTTAAAACTATAGAAACAGGACGTGAATTAAGAAAAAAAGAAGAAATAATAGAAAGTTTTACTGGTTTGAAGAAAAATATTATATCAAAAATTCAAAAAGATTTTGAAGAAAGAGGAATAAAAGTCGATATAGATCCTCAAACAGGAACAATTAAAATAGACGATAAAATACTATTTAATACTGGTGAATATCTTTTAAAACCTGAAGGAAAAAAATATTTAAATGATTTTGTTCCAATCTATATAAATTTATTATTAAATGATGAAGAAGTAAAAAAAGAACTATCTCAAATAATAATAGAAGGGCATACTGATGATGTAGGAAGCTATATTTATAACATGGAATTATCTCAAAAAAGAGCTTTTGAAGTTATAAAATATATCTATGATGAAATGCCTAATTTTAAAGGAAAAGAAGAATTAAAAAGTTATATAACTGCTAATGGTAGAAGTAATATCAAAGTTTTAAGAGATAACTCTGGAAATATTGACAGAGATAAAAGTAGAAGAGTTGAATTCCAATTTAAGCTAAAAGAAGATGAAACTTTGATGAAAATTGAAAAAACTTTAAAAGAAGGAAATTAATATGAATGAAATAAATTTTAAAAAATTTTATCCAGTAAATTTAGAAAAAAAGAAAGATGAAATAAATGATTTTTGGAATCAAATTTTTAAAGAAGTAAGAGATGAAAAAATATTTGAACTAATAGAAAAAGTCTTAAGAAATAAAAGTTTAAAAGTTGATGAAGTAATAATATTACTTTACAATATAAAAAAAGTTGATGAGTATTTAATTCGCAAGAATACTGAACTTTCTGATTTTATTATCAGTATAAAATTTGATTTATCTGAAAAAAAAGAAAAAAGAAAAGAATGCCTAATGGATATCTATCAAGCAATAGTTTCATATTATAATAAAAATGAAGTAGAAACAGCTTTAAATTTCTTGGTTGAAGATAATATTGACCTAAAAAAAGAAGAAAGTGAGATAGCTCAAGTATACCAAGAATACAGTAGTAGTAAAAAGGATTATATTTTATTCCTATATGATGAAACAATAAAAGCTATAAAAAATAATAAATTAAAAGAAACTTTAGAAAAATTTTATATAAGCGAAGAAAGAGAAGTATTCTCATATATAATGGAAAAAGTTTTACTTGACATAGTATATTATGTAAAACTTGAAAAACCTTATATTGAACAAATCTTAGCTGATTTTTTTGATAGAGTAAAACATGAAGTAAGAATAGAAAGTTTTAAAAGAATTCTTAACTATTATGTTGAAGAATATGAAGAAGATGAAGACATAAGTATTTGTTCTAGAGTAATTATGGAAAAAATCCATGAATACTTAAAAGATCCTCATAAAAATAGTCCAAAATGGCAATGGGGTGATTTTAGTGAAGCACAAATAGAAATCATGAGAATTTGGCTTGTAAGTGCAGATCTTGAAAAATATTTTTCAATTGAAGTAAATGATAAAGTAAGGTTACAATTCTGGAGAAGATATATTAAATATATCAAAGAAGTTAGATATTTTGAAAGACTAAAACAAGCTATTGTAATGTTGACAGATGAACACTTATTTATAGAATTTGGAGAAAAAGGAAATGCTGCTTATTGCTATAAAAAAGACTATATAAGTTTTAGTGAAATAAATAATTTATCTACAAATTTCAGATTGAAAAGTAGACCAAATGCTGAATTTTTTATGTCTCATTCGGGAAATTGGGAAGTTAAATTAAAGAGTACACTATACAGATTAGGTTATAGTGTAAAAGTATGGAGATAAAAATGGGAATTATAGAGAGACTTTTTAAAAAAACAAAAGAAACTGATAAAAAACTCAAACTTTCATTAGAATATGAAGAAAAATATATCAAAATAATATTAAAAATTGGAGATAAAATAATATCGTTAAAAGACTTAAAAGATGAAGTAGATATTTCAAGTCTTTCAAAATCTGATATATTTGAAGTAGATGAAAATGGTGATACCTTACTACTAGACTATGATGAAATATATAGTTTAGATAGAAGTACCTTAAAACTTTTAAAATTGCCTAGCTTCTTCCCTGGTATAGTCTATATCGATAACAAAGGATATTTTGGTAGTTCCAAGGTAGAATTTAGTTATAAAATAAGTTTTGGTTTAGATGAATACCATATAGTAAATGCTAACTATGTAGAAAGTATAAGTAGTTCAGAAAGATACATTCTAACAAAAGAGCAGTATGATTTAATAAAATTAATAAATCAATATAATAATGATGATAGTAAAAATAAAGAAGCTAATGAACAATATAAAATGTTAAATGCTATAAAAGATGTTTCTCATAAAACAAATCTTTTGCTTAATGAAACTATAAAAAAAGAAGATGACCTAGTTTTATTAGAGAACATTGAATTAGACTTTTTAGAAAGTGACGAAGATTATTTAGAAGTTGTTCCCCAATCTTCACAACTTTCAGAGAAACAAAATAAGAACTTAAGAGAAGCATTTAAAAAAGCAAATTTATCACAAAATTTTTATTTACTAAATATAGATAATAAAAAAGTAAAAGTTGTAGTAAATAGAGAATTGAAAGATGCTTTAAAAGTTGTAAAAAGCAATGAAAAAATAAGTAAAAAAGATTTTGTAAAAAGAGAATCTCCAATCTTTGAGGATATTGATTCTGACATTGTTGAATTTAATTATGGTCCAAGAGTTATAGGTTTAGGATATTTAAATTATAGACCATCTCCTGCTCCCAATATGTCAGAGATGGATTGGTTTACAAAAGAATTTCCTAAAATTATGACAGATACACCTATTACCCTAAAGCCTGAACATTTAAACTATATGCAAGATAAGTTTAATAATTTAGAAGAGTTTGAAGAAACTGAATTAAAATTTAATCTTGAAGGTGAAGAAAAAAAATTATTTATATCGAAGGAAAATTTAGCTAACGAAATAAAGAAATTAGAAAATTCTATAAAGGATATAACAGACTATAACAAATCAAAAGCATTGGATGAAATAATTGAATTGGCAGAAGCTGATAACTATAGTCAAGATTATATTGCATATAAAGGAAATTATATAAAAAAATTCGATAAAAATGTCGCTGAACAATATAGAGATGATTTAAGAGCAATTGAAATTGAAAAAAGAGAAGAGAAAAAAAACACTACAAAAGAACAAGAGAAAGTTTTAATTCTAAAAGATAATATTGAAAAACTAGATTATATTGAAGATATGGAAAAAATAACTGAAGAAGAAGTTGAACTTCCTAGTTCTCTTAGATATTCAGATGGTATAGAATTAAAAGAGCATCAAAAAGAAGGTCTTTTAAGAATGCAGTCTCTATATAAAAAGTCAAATGTTAATGGTTTACTGCTTTGTGATGATATGGGACTGGGAAAAACTATACAAATACTCTCTTTCTTAGCTTGGTTAAAAGAAAAAGAAGCTTTAAGACCTTCGTTACTAATAATGCCTACTTCTTTGATAACAAATTGGTATGATGAGAAGAATATAGGTGAAATTCAAAAATTCTTTTTAGATGACACATTTAAAGTAAAAATACTAGATGGAAAAAAATCAAGAGATGAAATTTCTGAGTTGAGAAACTATGATTTAGTACTGACATCTTATGAATCCCTAAGAATAAACCATAAAGAAACAGGTTATATTGAGTGGAAAGTTGTAGTTTGTGATGAAGCACAAAAGATGAAAAATCCTAAAACACTTTTAACCACAGCAGTTAAAACACAAAATGCACTTTTTAAAATAGCCTGTAGTGCAACACCTATAGAAAATACTGTTGTAGACTTATGGTGTTTAACAGATTTTGTTAAGCCTGGTCTATTAGAAACTCAAAAAGATTTTGAAAAAAAATATATGAAACCTTTATCTGCAAGTGATATAAATGATGAAAAAAGACAAGAAATTAACAATAAATTAAGTGATCTCTTGGGAGAATTTTACTTGAGAAGGGAAAAAGAAAAAGTTCTAACATCAGATTTTCCAAAAAAAATAGTTATATATGATAAAATAAAACCTTCAAGTCAACAAGAAGATATAATAGAAAAGTTAAAAAACACGGGAAAAGCTGCACTAGCTATAATTCAAGGAATGATAATGACTTGTAGCCATCCACAACTTGTAGATAGAGATGTAGATGAAGTTCCTCTTGGAAGTGAAGAGAGTTTAATAGAAGAAGCATATAAACTAGAACATATTTATACTATATTGACAGAAGTTAAAAAGAAAAATGAAAAAGCTATTATTTTTACAAAATATAAGAAAATGCAAAAAATCTTATGGAATGTTATAAAATATTGGTTTGATATAGAAGTTGGTATAGTAAATGGAGATGCAGATAAAACTTCAAGAAGAAGAATATTAGACGATTTTAGAAAAAAAGAAGGTTTTAATGTTATAATCTTATCTCCAGAAGCAGCAGGAGTTGGACTTAACATTGTTGAAGCAAATCATGTTATTCATTATACTAGGCATTGGAATCCTGCAAAAGAAGAACAAGCTACAGATAGAGCATATAGAATAGGACAAAAAAAAGATGTATATGTTTATTATCCTATTATCTCTAATGTTGAAAAAATAGAAAGAGATGAATATCGGACTGTTGATGAGTGGATAAGAAAACAATTAGAAATAGATATGACTGATAGTTCTCCTGAAGAAAAATTAAATAGAATCATTGTAAAAAAGAAAAGAATGCTTAAAGATTTCTTCTTGACTTGTGGTGGGGAATTTGATGATGATATGACCAAAGAATTTGCAGCTATGTCAAATGAAGTTGGAAAAGATTTAAGTATTGAAGTTATTGATAATATTGACCATATGGAATTTGAAAAATTGGCAGTAGTATTATTAGAAAAAGAATTTAATAGTAAATACGGTTTAGTAACTGTAAAGAGTGGAGATAAAGGAATAGATGGAGTTATTTTTTCAGAAAAAGGAAATATTCTTATCCAAACAAAGCACACAAAAAGGTTAGATTCTAACGCTGCTGGAGACTTATTTAGAGGCGAAAAATTTTACTCTGATGAGTTAAATAAGGACTTTCCTAAACTAATAGTTTTTACTTCAGCTTCTAAAAATAATATAAGTGAGGATATTAAACAATTAGAGAAAATGGGAAAAGTGGAAATATATTATAGAGAAAAAGTTACAGAGTTATTAAATAAATATCCTACTAAAATAACAGAATTGGTGGATAGAGATAAAAGATATTCTATTGAAGACATAAAGAATTATATAATAGAGAGACATATATAATTTAGTTGTTTTTATTTTCAAAAAAAAGCCATTAGAACTAATAATTAAATTTATTAATTTTTAATGGCTTTTTTATTTTTTATTAACACAAATTTAAGAAAATATGTTATAATTTTTAAATACAAAAAAGTAAAAGGGGATAAGAGAATGGTAGAAGCATTTAAAATAATTGGTGGTAACAAAATAGCTGGAGAATTAAAAGTTGATGGTTCAAA
>FLSH01001811.1_pt1 | contig 10645 bp, 10 predicted proteins | sample 1550441 | NCBI WGS metagenome assembly FLSH01 (sample SAMEA4031756, study PRJEB14383) | metagenome | biome: human; feature: oral; material: saliva | place: Philippines | collected 2014 | reverse complement strand
GGCTCAAACGAAGGATAAACCATTCTTTGGAGTGTTCACCTATACGCTTCCTCATGCAGAACTTACACAACCAGACGACTCGTTAGTGGCGTTTTATAAGAAGCAGTTCTTCACTGATAAGACGTGGGGAGGGCAAGAAGGCTCACGATATAACGCCGTTGTTCACACGCACGCACAGTTTGCTGCAATGATAACACGCCTTGATTCATACGTAGGAGAGATTCTCAAGCTATTGGATGAGAGGGGACTTGCGGACAACACGCTCGTTATCTTTACCAGTGACAATGGTCCTCATGAGGAAGGTGGGGCTGATCCTTCGTTCTTCAACCGCGATGGAAAGCTAAGAGGTATTAAACGACAATGTTACGAAGGAGGCATCAGAATACCTTTCATAGCTCGCTGGAATGGACATATTAAGGCTGGTGTAGAGAGTAATTTGCCCTTTGCTTTCTATGATCTCATGCCTACTTTCGCAGAAATGGCAGGCGTAAAGGATTATGTACAACGCTATCGTAATAAGAAAAAGACTATCGATTACTTCGATGGAATATCAATTCTTCCTACGCTCATAAACGATGGAATCGGACAAAAGAAGCACCCTTATCTTTATTGGGAGTTCGCTGAAACGGACCAAACAGCTGTTCGAATGGGGGATTGGAAACTGATTACTATTCATGGAATACCACATCTTTACAATCTAGCAAACGACCTTCATGAGGATTATGACATAGCAAATGAGCATCCAGATATCGTACAGAAGATGATAGAAATTGCTCAGAAAGAGCATACGAATAGTGAACTTTTCCCTGTTACAATGCCTTCATTGGATAAAAGATGACAATTAAGCAAATGTAGACAAGGATAAGTAAGATAAGAAAAGACACATAGACATGAACACAATAGCGCCATTTTCGCACCCTTTATATATCATGCTAAAGCCCGTCGGGGCTTCCTGCAACCTCAGATGTGAGTATTGTTATTATCTTGAAAAGGCAAATCTCTATAAGAACACACCAACTCGCATACTGACAGAAGAGCTATTAGAACGATTCACAAAGGAATATATCAATGCTCAAACCATGAATGAGGTTCTCTTTACATGGCATGGGGGAGAGACGATGATGCGCCCACTATCATTCTTCAAAAAGGCAGTTGAATTACAACGCAAGTATGCTAACGGGCGCAGAATAAGCAATACTATACAAACAAATGGTACGTTATTGACTGATGAATGGTGTGAGTTCCTACGTGAGAACAACTGGCTTGTTGGTGTATCTATTGATGGTCCACAGGAATTTCACGATGAATACCGGCGCACAGCACGCAATGGTCCATCATGGTCAAAGGTTATGAAGGGGATTAAACAGCTCCAGAAGCACCACGTGGAATGGAATGCTATGGCTGTAGTAAACGATTTCAATGCTGATTATCCGCTCGACTTCTATCACTTCTTCAAGGAGATTGGATGCCAGTTCATACAGATTTCGCCTATTGTTGAGCGCATCATACAACATAAGGATGGGCGACATCTAGCTACATTAACCGATGAGGAAGAGTTACCAATAGCGGACTTCTCGGTTACACCAGAGCAGTGGGGAGACTTCTTGTGTGCAATCTTTGATGAGTGGGTACGCAATGATGTGGGGCAAACCTATGTGGAGATATTCGATTGCATATTGGCTAACTGGGTGGGACAAACACCTGGAATCTGTGTGTATGCAAAGGAGTGTGGACATGCTGGAGTAATGGAGTTCAATGGAGATGTGTACTCTTGTGACCACTTTGTGTTCCCTGAATACAAACTTGGTAATGTAAAAGATAAGACATTGATTGATATGCTTTATGGGGAGAAACAACGGCAGTTTAGCAAACTCAAGCATGCCTCGCTCCCACTTCAATGTCGTGAGTGTGAATGGGAATTTGCCTGTCATGGAGAGTGTCCAAAGAACCGATTTATAAAGGATAAGTATGGTAATCCTGGTCTTAACTACCTCTGTAAAGGGTATAAGAAGTTCTTCCAACACATAGCTCCATATATGGACTACATGAAGAACGAACTACTGAATCAACGTCCACCAGCCAATGTCATGAAGGTTGTTGATCAATTGGGTAGAGAGTAAACACACGCATCCCTTAAGACAGAAGAGCCGATACTCTTAACGAGTACCAGCTCTTCTACGTTAGTATTTATGAAAAATTTGAGAGAATATTGAGACCTCACGGCCTCGAGTTGTTTTACTTTTAAATGATTATTTATTGAGAAAGCATAGAAATTGTCTTACTTTGTTATGGATGACACAGATGTCTGTATCTTATGTTGCAAGGTGTCTACCTTTACAGAATCAGCCTTAGCAACGGAAGGACCTTCATGGGGTTTGTCTACGGCAGCAGTACTTGATACTGCACGTGAGGCGTCTTCATCAGAGAAAGCAACTTGCATTGCGTTCCCCAACGTGAGGATAATTGCTACTATAGCAGCAGCCTTAAAGAGTGGCATAAGACGATGACGCATCGTGATGATACGTGCCTTCACAGGCTCATCCTTCTCTATGATCCCCAATACCCTTTGGTCAAAGTCACTGCCCAGTACGCTCTCTTCCTTCTCGTTCTTACTATATGTAAAAAGGTCGCGATAAGGTAGTAAAGCTGCTGGAATGTCCTCTTGAGAGAAGAACGCACGTAGAATCTCCTCTTCTTGAAGAGAAGTTTCACAGCACCAATAGCGCTCCAGTAACTGTTCAATGTACTTATAATCCATAATTATCTAGTTTCAAATATCTTTGTTTGACCGCCTGTCTTGCTCGGAAGATATTAACCTTCACTTGCTCTTCAGTAATATCCAATATGACAGCTATCTCTTTATAAGATTTACCTTCGAAGTCTCTTAGCTGCATACAGCTTCGTTGTTTCTCAGGAAGTGAATCTACTATCTGTCTAATTAAATTCACCCTGTCAGCTTGAATCATTCGGTCTTGTGGATTAGATGAAGATAATGGTTCTACTCCTTTTACATCTTCTAAAGAGTTGTTATCATTCTCTTTTTTCTTGATGCGATCGAGTGAGAGATTACGACATATCGTCAAGCTAAAAGCTTCAATAGAGTCTATGTCCTCCCAATCAGAGCGACGATTCCAAACCTTTATCAGCGTATCTTGCACTATATCTTCAGCCTCAAACCTATTGAGTGTGATACGAAGTGCAAGCCGGAAGAGTTGATTCTTCAACGGCAAGATATCATCTCGAAAACTGATATTTTTCATCTTCTCACTATTTAAATGACGATTATATATGACTAAAAGTTACAGAGAATAGTACGAAAGAGTATCTATTTAACCTTTAATAACACATCATTTATGATTATCACCTTATTGTTTACGACAACACAATCTCAATAATCAAGAGTATATTATATTAATAAATCAAAGATTGCAGAGCATACTTTGGTTTTTAACTAAGTATTTAGATTGCATAAAATCGCATTTCTCATTAATTCGCCAAGTATGCTCTACCTCCTATAGGAAATCATAATCTATTCCAAGTATGTGTAACCATAAAGTCCACTACGATAATTGCTAAGGAATTCCTTACCTTCTTCTAGAGAGATCTTACCTTGTTTAACACTCTTTGTTACCCATATTTCCAATTGGCGAACAAGCTTCTTCGGATTGTACTGAACATATTCCAGAACTTCTTCGACAGTCTCACCATCAAAGATCTGATCGATATGATACCCCCCATCCTTCACTGAAATATGTACGGCATTGGTATCGCCAAAGAGATTATGCATATCACCAAGGATCTCTTGATAAGCCCCGACAAGGAATACACCAAGATAATAAGGCTCATTTGACTTTAACGGATGAACTGGTAGTACATGACTGCTACGCCCCATAGCAACAAAGTTTGATATTTTTCCATCACTATCACAGGTTATATCTTGCAATGTCGCATTACGGCTTGGACGCTCATTGAGACGCTGAATAGGCATCACTGGGAATAATTGGTCTATAGCCCAACTATCTGGAAGAGACTGGAAAAGGGAGAAGTTACAGAAGTACTTATCTGCAAGAAGCTTATCCATGTTACGCAATTCATCAGGAACATGCTTCATGTTCTTTGCTAAATTATTGATTTCATGGCATACGCTCCAATACATTGCTTCTATCTCCGCACGAGTACGAAGGTCAACCAAACCATGAGAGAATAATTCTAAGGCTTCTTCACGAATCTGCTCTGCATCATGCCAATCCTCTAACATATTACGAGCATCAAGATTATCCCATATATCATAAAGGTCTTTTACTAGCTGGTGATCGGTCTCTTTTGCTTCAAATTCTTCAGACATCTCAGGTAAAGATGCAGTTTCAAGAACATCAATAACAAGAACCGAATGGTGTGCAGACAAACTTCTACCACTTTCCGTAATGATATTTGGATGTGGAATATCACTCTTGTTAGCTGCATCTACAAACGTATAAACGCAATCGTTGACGTATTCTTGAATACTATAATTCACAGAACTCTCACTACTGGATGAACGTGTACCATCATAATCGACTCCAAGTCCACCACCACAATCAACAAAGTCTACGTTATACCCCATCTTCCTCAGGTTCACATAATACTGTGCTGCTTCATTTAGAGCCGTCTGAATACGACGAATCTTTGTTATTTGCGAACCTATATGGAAGTGAATTAGACGCAAACTATCATGCAGCCCTTTTGCATCAAGCGTCTCTAAAGCCTGAAGAAGTTCAGAAGAAGTAAGACCGAATTTCGATGCATCGCCACCACTTTCAGCCCATTTTCCAGAGCCACTAGATGCTAATTTTATACGAATACCAAGGTTAGGTTTAACGTTAAGTTTCTTTGCTGCACGTGCGATAAGATCTATTTCGTTGAGCTTTTCAACGACAATGAAGATACGTTTACCCATCTTTTGCGCCAATAGAGCAAGCTCAATATAACTCTGATCCTTATATCCATTACAGATAATAAGGGAATCACTCTGGCATTGAACAGCAATTACAGCATGTAATTCTGGCTTTGATCCTGCTTCCAAGCCTAAGTTAAACTTACGCCCATGAGAGATGATTTCTTCAACGACAGGCTGCATTTGATTCACCTTAATAGGATAGATTATGAAGTTCTCAGCTTTGAAGTCATACTCTTTTTTTGCTTTTTCAAAACAAGACGAAGTCTTTTCAATTCGATTATCAAGAATGTCAGGGAAACGAAGTAACACTGGAGGTGTAACATCGCGTAGGGCTAGCTCATCCATAACATCACGTAAATCAATTTGAGTATTATCTTTACATGGTGTTACATAAACATCACCTTTATTATTAATACCGAAATAAGAAGTACCCCACCCCGACGTGTTGTACAGTTCTGTAGAATCTTCTATCGTCCACTTTTTCATTGTCGTTTCCTAACCCTTGTATATCTTTTTCAAACTATAAATAGAAATTATGAATCTTCACAACTTACCATTTAACGTTGTATCTAACGCTAACAACTGACAGACACCACCTACAGATATTTGAATCTTCTCATAGTTGTCCATCAAACTAACATCTAATGTATGCTTTGCCTTGGTGTAGAATGGTTCACGTTCTTGCAATTGTCTACAAACAAACTGGCTTACCTCCTCAGATTTCTTATTTAATAACAGAGGGCGAACAGACTTTCCCATCTGCAAATGACCATATAACACTTCAGGACTAGCTTTCAAATAGATGGTCTCTCCCTGAGTATTCATATAATCCATATTATCAAAGAAACAAGGTGTACCACCTCCACAAGCTAGAATAACATTCTCAAACTCTGCCACCTCATGAAGCATTGCTTTTTCTATCTTTCGGAATCCTTCTTCCCCCTTTTCATCGAAAATCTGCTTTATAGATTTTCGCATCCTACTCTCTATATACCAATCTAAATCATAGAAAGGAATGTTCAACTCTTTCGATAAGGCTCGGCCAATAGTAGTCTTGCCAGACCCCATATATCCGATAAGAATGATACGAAGCGGTATGTTTCCAGCCTTGTTATCTGACATACTCACGAAATTTTCATATATCATTACACACTTTCTATGTCGTAAGAAAAAGTGTGATCAACATTATATTATAAAGGAGAGATCAGTTATCTTACTTTTTTCTCTTTGGCTCTGGAGCATTCTTAACAATATCCAAGCATTGTTCGTAAGTCAATTCAGAAGCCTTATCATAAAGAGCTTTCGGCATACGATAATTCTTACCATCATAAGCAACGTATGGACCATAACGCCCATTCATCACCTCCATCTTAGCATCTTCTTCAAAAGTCTTCAAGTGACGCTGTGCTTCTTGTAGACGCTTTTTCTGAATAAGATTGATAGCAGCATCAAGCGTTATTGTTAATGGATCTTCCCCCTTGGGTATTGATGTGTATTTTTTATCATGGAGTACATAAGGACCAAAGCGACCTGCTCCAATAACAACATCTGAGCCTTCAAACTGCCCCAATGTACGTGGTAATTTGAACAATTCTAGCGCTTCTTCTAGTGTAATGGTCTCCATACTTTTTCCTGTAGGGAGTTGAGAAAAACGTGGTTTATCCTCATCATCTGCACTACCTATCTGCACAACGGGACCAAAACGACCTATTTTAACAAATACAGGTTTACCACTTTTCGGATCTATTCCTAATTCTCTTTCACCAGCTTTATGTTCAGAGCGAGCATTCATAACCTTCTCTACTTCTGGTTCAAAGTTCTCATAAAAGAGTTTCATCTCTTTATTCCACTCCACTTCACCTGCTGCTATCTTATCAAATTCTTGCTCAACTTTAGCTGTGAAGTTATAGTCCATGATGTCTGGGAAGTTCTCCATTAGAAAGTCGTTAACAACTATACCAACATCAGTTGGTATCAACTTTCCCTTGTCAGCACCAGCCATTTCCTTCTTGCTCTTTGATGTTATCTTCAATCCAAGCAAGGAATCAACAGCATATTTGCGCTCTTCACCTTTACGATCACCTTTCTGAACATATTCACGTTGTTGAATAGTTGAAATTGTTGGAGCATAAGTTGAAGGACGCCCAATACCCAGTTCTTCCAATTTACGAACCAGACTAGCTTCTGTATAACGATTTGGACCTTGTGAATAACGCTCTGTTGAGACTATTTCACGACGCTCCAACACCTCACCTTCATGTATCACTGGTAAAGCATGTGACAATTCCTCATTCCCCTCTTCATCATCAGTTGACTCAAAATAAACTTTCAAGAACCCCTCAAAAGCAACAACTTCACCATTTGCAACAAACTGCAAATCAGTTTGAGAAGAACCATCTTCTGAACTCAATGCTATATTAACTGTCGTTTTCTCTATCTGAGCATCAGCCATCTGAGATGCAATAGTTCGTTTCCAAATAAGATCATAAAGACGTTTCTCTTGACTAGTTCCTTCAATAGAAACATTCTCCATATAAGTAGGGCGAATAGCTTCATGCGCTTCTTGAGCGCCCTTACTATGCGTCTGATACATTCTTACTTTACTATATTCTGTGCCGTATAAGCGTTCTATCTCCGCCTTACTTGTATTAATGGCTAAAGCCGACAAGTTAACACTATCTGTTCTCATGTAAGTGATACGTCCTGCTTCGTACAATCTCTGGGCTATCATCATTGTTTGACTAACCGTAAATCCAAGTTTACGAGCAGCCTCCTGTTGTAAAGTTGATGTAGTAAAAGGTGGAGCTGGTATACGTTTTAATGGTTTCTTCGTAATCGATGAAACCGTAAACTTTGATTGTTTGCACAATTCCAAGAATGCTAAAGCCTCTTCATGCGTCTTAAATCTTTTATTCAGTTCTGTCTTTATCTCGTTCTTTGAGCCATCTTCACTAGTAACAGCGAAGATTGCATTCAGACGATAATAAGGCTCTGGTTGAAAATTTTGAATCTCTCGCTCACGCTCAACAATCAGACGAACGGCAACACTTTGCACACGACCAGCACTCAAAGCAGGCTTTACTTTTCGCCATAAAACTGGTGAAAGACGGAAACCCACTAGACGATCCAACACACGGCGAGCCTGCTGTGCATTTACCAAATTCATATCTAAATGACGTGGAGACTCAATAGCCTTGAGTATAGCAGGTTTGGTAATCTCGTGAAAGACTATACGACTCGTATTCTCTTCGTCAAGCCCCAACACTTCACACAAGTGCCAACTAATAGCTTCTCCCTCACGATCTTCATCGGAAGCCAACCAAATCTTCTTAGCCGCTTTAGCATTCTTCTTCAATTCGCTGACAACCTTCTTCTTCTCTTCTGGGATTTCATAATCAGGATTCAACGTATCGACGTCAATGCTTAGTTCTTTCTTCTTAAGGTCACGAATATGACCATAAGAAGACATCACTTTATAGTCTTTACCAAGAAACTTTTCTATTGTTTTAGCCTTTGCAGGACTCTCTACTATTACCAGATTCTCTTGCATGATTACTAATTGTACATTTTTTCAAGGACGCAAAAGTACTTAAACTTTTTGCTTACACCTTATATAATAGATAATTTTTCTACTTTTTTAAGTATTCGTCATGCCTTTGAAGAAAATCACGAAGAGCTTGTCGGATGGAACGCAACCCAAATTGTTCTGTATGAACTTCATTCAAAGGGGTCCATATAGCACTTTCTACATCATCTGCAGGACACAACTTTTCCTCATTTTCGACCTTACAAACAAAGAAAGCATCAAGTGTTGGAATGTCAAAGCCACTATAACGATACTTATTGGGAAGCGAACAGAAATAACACTTCTCCTTAATGACGAGGTTCGTTTCCTCCATTACTTCACGTGCTAAAGCCTCTCCTATCGTTTCACCAATATCACAGAAACCACCTGGAAGATCCAACGTTCCACGTCCAGGATCAAACTTCCTTCGTGTTACTAGCAACTCTCCTTTATCATTCAAAATAAAGGCTGCTACAGCAGAACTAGGATTAAGAAAATATTCAAAACCGCAACTCTCACAACGTTTACTCTTTTCATTCTGTTCAACAAAATGCTTACTTCCGCATACAGGGCAATACTGAAACTTCTCTAATACGTGCATAAAATGATTATTGGAGATGAATTATTAATTGAGAGAAAACTGATATATCCAATACCAAAAGAACAGTTGTTAACATAAAACTCACAATCATTAAAATACCTTTAGACTCAATGCCTTTTACTTCTTCAATTTGCAAATATACTAAAAACTCTAAACTTCCACTAGTTTAATCCTATATTTTTGTTAACTTTGCGCCAATAGGCTACAAATCTGCTTGTAACCAAGGAGGCATTACCTCCAGCATTAATAAAATTTTGATTATTACATCTTAGCGGATAAGAATCAAATAAACATTATATTAGAATGAAATTAAGAAAACTTTTTCTTGTAGCTGGATTAGCTGCTATTGCAATGTCAATGTCAGCTCAGAGGGCTTTTGATGTTAAACTCTATAATGGTCGTCCACCCTATGACAACGGCGACTCACAGGATACTGCAAAGGTTCGCGTATACCTTCCAATGGAAAAAGAAGCCACTGGGCGTGCTGTTGTCATTTGTCCTGGTGGCGGATACACCTCTCTTTCTATGGACAAAGAAGGCTATGATTGGGGGGAGTTCTTCCAGAATCAAGGTATAGCTGCTATCGTTCTAAAGTATCGTTTACCACATGGTGAACCCAATGTACCTATTTCTGATGCCGAACAAGCAATGAAGTTGGTACGTATGAATGCTACCAGTTGGAAGATTAATCGTAATGACATTGGTATCATGGGATTTTCTGCTGGTGGACATCTTGCAGCAACTATTGCAACATGTAGTCAAGGTGAGGCAAAGCCAAATTTCCAGATTCTTTTCTACCCTGTCATTTCAATGGTAGAAGGCTATGGGCATGAAGGTAGTCGTATCAACTTCTTAGGTAAACGTCCAAGTAAGCGTGACGAGAAGAAATACAGTGCAGATATGAACGTTAGTCGTGTTACTCCTCGCGCATTCATCGCTCTTAGTGACGATGATGATACTGTTCCACCTGCAAATGGTGTCAACTACTACACAGAACTTTATCGCAATGATGTTCGTGCTTCACTCCATGTTTACCCTGGTGGTGGTCATGGTTGGGGTAGTAAGATTGGTTTCCGTTATCACGAAGAAATGATGATGGATCTCAAGGCATGGTTGAAGAGTTTCTAAACTCTTACCAACATTATCCATAGAGACAACAGTTAACAACATATTGTTATCTGGAAAAACTTAATTAGCTTATAATTCTTGCGGGGTTGCCTTTACAGAGGCAATTCTGCATTTATTTTTGAACATCGAACTATTAATCTATTAACACTAAGCTTTGAGCCTACTAACACTAACCTTTGAATCGACTAACACTAATCTTTTTGAACTTTAACCATTGACTATTGAACTAGGAACTTTATACACTTGGTGCAGTTCTCCATTTTGCAAAAGGCAATAAGGTTAAAATCAGAGGTCAACGGGTAGAGGGTGAGCCTGCTTTTTCTTTTCCTGCTGCAAAGATAAGCAGTTTTAGATAGAAAACAATGGTTTTTCGGGGTACAAGACTAACAAGTATTGCAAACACCGATGTAAGGCA
>FLSH01004167.1_pt1 | contig 10718 bp, 9 predicted proteins | sample 1550441 | NCBI WGS metagenome assembly FLSH01 (sample SAMEA4031756, study PRJEB14383) | metagenome | biome: human; feature: oral; material: saliva | place: Philippines | collected 2014 | reverse complement strand
GTATTTCCAACACGTACAATGTAAACTCCCTTTGCAGGCATTCTTAATGTATAAGACTTTATCAGGTTGCCTTGCTCTATCATGGTTCCCTCTATACTATAAATGGAATAATGAATAGGCGATGAAAGCAAATTAGGAATTTCTATTACGAGTTCGTTGTCTTTCCCATATACCTTACATTGTTCGTTATTACTCATCTTAGGCAAAACTATTCCGGTTGGAAACTTGTCCGTCTCGATGATATTCGTGAAGTAGTTCCAGCCGAAAGCCTGCCGATATTTTTCTCCCGAACCGATGGGAACATAGAGAGGAGTTTCCTTTGGAGTATAACCATAAAACGGACCCTCTCCCGGATTGGGTATATCTTCGGAGCAATAAGGAGGGTTGGCAGAGAGCGAATATATTTTCTTTACATATTTCCAACAAGCACAGCTCCCTCCACCCAAGTATTCCAACGAAGCGGGGAAAACAATAGAATCAACTGCACAATAATAAAAAGCATCGTTTTCTATACGCTTCAAACCTTCCGGCAAGTCTATTGGTTTAAGCATTACGTTACTTCCGAAAGCATAGGCTTCTATTACTGTTACACTCCTTGGAATATTCACTTTTTCCAATAAAGGGCAATCATACGCAAAAGCATTGGGTATTGTGGTGACACCTTCTGGGATTTTTATCTCTTGCAATTTGAGACACAGTGAAAAGGTATATTCGGACAATTCTTTAAGGGTACTTGGCAATATTGCTTTTTTTAAGTCAGAACCCTCAAAAGCAAGCCCTTTGATATACTCCAATCCCTCAGGGAAGTTTGCCTCTTCCACTCTCGTGTTATAGAAAGCTGCGCCTTCGATGGTTTTAAGTGTAGAGGGTAACACCAATTTCTTGAAGCATTGGCAATTTATAAAGCATTGTAGTGGAATAGACGTGATCCCCTCCGGGATAATCAAAGGATCGGTACTCAGCCAATGGCAACTTGAAAAACATGAACGGCCCAACTTCCTTAGGCTCTTAGGAAGGTTCACTTGTTCTAATCTCATTCGCGAGAAAGCAAAGTCTCCTATTTCTTGAATACCCTCAGGAAGGATCAGATGACGTATTGGCAGATAAACAACTCCTTGATATGCTCTCGGGTCATCAATAACCTGCCTATCAACCTTAAAAAGTGCACGCGTAGGTATCTTATTGTTTTCTATTTGCGCATGTTCCAGGTTCAGCACAGTAAGTTTCCCCTCAAAGCTGCATTTCCACATCGTTGTGAAATCAGCTTCATTGATTGGTCCATGTACAATTAATGAATCGATTTTGTCCCATTTCTCACCCAAGACCTGCTCCAACTCTCCATACTTGCTCACGTGAGCATCAAAGAAAGAGGCTTGTCCATATACCTTTTGAGAGGAAAAGAGAATAAAGGACAAAAACACAAACAAATAGTAAAATCTTTTCATCATAACTTCAAAGTATTATATTAAAAAATCATGGCAACAGGGAAAGAGCATTCCCGTTACCGAAATTGCTTTGCAGGAAAGAGAGTTTTTCGCCTTCACTCATTACATTAAGAACAGGGTCATCACAGAGGTAGTAATCCACATCTTGTTCATTAAAACACATCTTGACAATGGAAAATGCCTCTTGCTTTGAAACACTACGCATTAGTTGTTGTGCAATTGCTGAAGAACTAATCAAACAGCAAAGCAAGACTATTAGAAATGTTGCTTTTTTCTTCATATTGATTTTTATTAATTCAACTTTTCTACATGATATCTTGTTGGACACGTTTTCTAAATGCCAATTTGTATATTGTTTCCGATTATTCAAATAACAAATAGTAATATATTGTTCTGCTCTGTCTGCAAATATATAAATAAAAAAACAATATCCAAAAAATTTGCTTATTTTTTTTACTTTCTCGTTTCTTTTCCCATTTTCTTAATTGAATTTATTCAACTGGACTATTAAAAGGGAGAGGGCTTGTTGTAGTAAAATGTTGGAAATATCATAAAAATAGTATCTGGAAAGAAGTTTACAATAAGTTTTTTGTAATATTAATAAAAAATAGACAGTAATGCTTCGTAGAATGGGACAATTGTGATGCCCCTCACTTCTATTCGATTGAGGCGTTTAGCAATATGTTATTGCTCAGATATATGTAATGATACTTAAATTTGGAAAATAAAGAATAAAAGCTTTTACAAATCTCATCAGAATAAATATCTTTCCGGTGTTATAATATAATGCTATAAACGTAGTGGTTTTGTATGATATCTAAAACGCAATTGATAGATATCTAAGACAAACGTGATAGATATCTGAGATAAGTGTAACAGATATCTGCGACGAGAGTAACTACATTTTTCTAATTCTTATGAAGTGTCTGAGTTATCTATTTTACAAATGAAGACCAATAAATACAGCTTATAGTTTCTCCTGCTATTTTATACTGTTCCATTTTGTTTTTATTTGTAACCATTCTTTTTATAGCAAAAGGGCATATCTACGTTCTGTAGATACACCCTCTTTTAGTTTGTATGTAGTAAGGATATATGGATTTAGTTGTTGCCTCCGCTGTTTCCGTAAGGCTGACTTCCGAAGTCTTCGTCCATTTCCATTTGGTTGTCTTTCTTCTTGCTCTTCTTTCCGTTACCAAAGTTCCATGTAAGTGTAAGGCGGAGAGTGCGACCTATGCGCCAACTTTCTTGGTTGCGTGTAAAGGTATCGCTATGTGTGTAGGTTTTCCATTTGCGAGTGTTGAATAAGTCGCGACAGTTTACAGATAGCATTAGCTGTTTATTGAGGAAGCTTTTTCTAAAGCCGAAATCTATGCTTCCGCTTGGCGACCTATAACCTTGTGCTACACTTTCGCGGCTCTGATAGTTGCCTGTTAGCTGTATTGAAATATCGTAAGGGAGCATTAGGCTAGCTTGCATGCGTGCGTTCCATGTGAAGTTGCTATTACCCTTGCCTGTAATGGTTTGTCCATCTATGTTGAAATTGAAGCCATCAAGTTTGTAATAGTAGAAGTTAGCCGATGTAGAAAGGTTCAGAATGCGGAACAAACGGTTCTTTGCTGTAAGTTCTAAACCTGTTGATGTGCTTTTAGCAACGTTGAAACTAGTTTGATATAGCAACCCATCGGTTGAGCTTCGGTAGGTTATGCGTTGCATAACATCGGAGGTTGGTCGATAGTAAGCCGACACAAGCAGCGAGTGTTCGTTCCATGTGCGTAGATAGTTTAACGAGAACGAGTTGCTATATTCAGGTGTTAGCTCTGGGTTACCAAACGATATAACTGTAGCATCGCTTGTATTTCGGAATGAGTTGAGTTCTCCGCCCCATGGTCTGCGTAGTCGTCTGGTGTAGTTAAGTTGTAGCTGGTCGTTCTTTGTGAGCTGATAGCTCATAAAAATGCTGGGGAAAAGCTGGAAGTAATCTTTCTTAAAAGGTTTGTTGCGTAGACTTGCATTGTGCTCTTGTGCCCACGAATAGCTTTCTGTATTTACCCTCCAATATTCACCGCGTAATCCCGCCATTAATCCAAATTTGCCCGAATTGTACGACAAGGTAGAGTATAAGGCGTGTATGTTGTTTTTGTAAATGAACCGGTTATAGTATAGTTGGTCTTCCACAATATTATATCCAGCCCAACTGTTGTGGTCTACGAAGCTTTCTTGCGGTGTATTTTCTTTTGACAAGTTAGCTTGATAACCAGCCTGAATACGTAGAGCCTTCGATATTTGATTCTCGTAGTCGAGCTTTATTTCCCACGACCTATTATTTACGTATAGCGGTTTGTATTGATAGCTACCAGTAGTTCCAGACATTACCATTGGGTTGCCTGCCGCATCAAAATAGGTGGTAGTGTCTTGATAAACATTAATATTATCGGCTTTCCACTTGTCGTAGCTCACGCTAAAGTCTAAGGAATGTTTATCAGAGAAGTTATGCCGATAGTCGAATTCAGTGTGCATCATATTCATCTTATTATCCCCGTGCGTATTTCGGAGCATTAACTGGCTGTTGAAAGGTGCTCCCAAAGTTCCATATTCGTATGGAGTATAGCTGTGGCTTTTGTCTTTTCCGAACGAGAACATACCACTAAGCGACACATCGTCCTTTTTAGTGGCGTGCAAAGTGATGCCAGCTCGTGTGAACAGATTATTGCCTTGTTCTTTTCTGCTACTATTATATTGTTGATAAGTGTTGGTATTTATGTTGTTCTGATGACTCCACGAACCTCTTTCTTTATTACGGTGGCGATATCCTACATTGGCGTATGCATCTATGAGCGAACTGTTGTAGTTTATATTTGCCGATGTGTTGGCACCTCTATGCGTATCTCCGCCAGCCTGAACACTACCATAATAGCCCGCTTTAAGGTTCTTCTTCAATACAATGTTAATGATACCAGCTGAACCTTCTGCAGAGAATTTAGAAGATGGATTGTCTATAACTTCAATGCGTTCGATGCTTTCGGCAGGCAATTGCTGTAGAATATTGGCACGATTGTCGGCAGTTAGTCCTGAAGATTTACCATTAATCCAAACCTCTACACTTGAATTACCACGTAGAGAGATGTTTCCATCGTTATCCACCTCTACACTTGGAATGTTCTCTAACACATCTGATGCAGCTCCACCAGCATTTGCAATCTGTTGGTCTACACTGAAAGTCTTGCGGTCTACTTCCAGTTTCATATCCGAACGTTGTGCTGTTACCACCACTTCGCCAAGCGATTTGGCATCTTCTACAATATAAATAGCTGTAAAATTCTTGATGGGTGCAGCCTCTGTAAGACTAAACTTTCTTGTTGCATCTTTATATCCAATGCTACTTGCTGTTAGGGTATAGTTTCCATCAGGTACATCTGGAATAGTAAAGCGCCCATCAGTATCGGTAATGGAACCTTTAAAAATCTTGTCGCTTCCTTCCTTCCGAATAACGACATTTATAAATTCTACCCCAGTGTTAGTCTTTCTATCCAACACTCTACCTTTTACTGAACCTTGTGCGAACGCTACTACCACGTTAAAAACGAAGAGCAGCAAAAACGAAATAATCTTCTTCATAACATACTCTACGACACATTTTGTGGCGAAAAGTTTAATGTAAAACGAAAAAAATGGTGTAAACAACTATAAGAATGCTTTTTTTTGTTACCTTTGCATAAATTATATGTGCGTAGAAACAGAGTTATACGCACCAATAAACTGAGACATAACGCCCTTGTAGTTCAATGGATAGAACACGGCTCTCCTAAAGCTGAAATATGAGTTCGATTCTCATCGGGGGTACAGCAATCGTATTTAGAAAGCTATAATTTTAACAATCACACTGTATGCTTGGAGCTATTATAGGCGATATTGTAGGGTCTCGTTTTGAATTTGGACCTACACCTGAGAAAGATTTTGAGCTTTTCACTGATGAGTGTTCCTACACAGACGATACAATATGTACCGTAGCTATTGCCGATGCGATACTAAACGAACGTTCTTATAAGGAAGCTCTCTTAGATTGGTGTCATCGTTATCCAGAGCCAATGGGTGGTTATGGCAATATGTTCTACGATTGGTTGCACGAAACCAACCCTCAACCCAAAAACTCGTTTGGCAATGGTGCAGCAATGCGTGTAAGTCCAGTGGGCTGGCTCTTTTCCGATTGGGAAGAAGTAATAGCTGAAGCCAAGAAGAGTGCCGAGATATCGCACAACCACGAAGAGGGGATAAAAGGCGCACAGTGCATTGCCGAAGTTATATGTTGGCTACGACACATGCGTTTTACCAAATCCGATGTAGAACGAAAGATTGAAAAGTTCTATGGCTACGAGTTGCCACCTATGCGAAACATACGTAAGATAGGAGCGCAGGGACACTTCGATGGCACTTGCCAAGAAACTGTTCCTATGGCATTGCGCTGTTTTATGGACGCCAATAGCTTTGAAGACACTATACGTCTTGCTGTGCTTTGCGATGGCGACACCGATACGAAGGCTTGCATAGCAGGTGCAGTAGCCGAAGCTTACTACGAAATTCCAGAGAAAATAGAGGAGAAGGCATTTAGCTATCTGCCCGATGATATGTTAGAAGTTCTATCCCAATTCTACGATAGAATACAGTTGGATATAAACAAATAACGCTTAAACTATATCCGCATTATATAATAGAAGAATCACGGCAGTGATTTCAATATCCTATAGAGAATCAAGTTATATGTAAATGCTTATCAGCTAATATGGTAGGAAGCCTACTGTTTGGACTGTCAAAACCTTATTTGTTTTCTAATTCAAAACCTACTCTTTGAATTTTCTAAACACTTTAGTTGTTCTTTTTATATGCAAAGTTTTGCCGTAATTTCGGTTTAGTAGAGAATAGGTAGCGAAATTATGGGCAACGCCTACAGGTGCACATAAACCGAATAGGATATCTCATGTGTTTAGAGAAATCCACTATAATTCAGTTGCGTTTGTTTTAGATATCTGTCGCACTCGTCTTAGATATCTGTCACGTTCGTCTCAGATATCTGTCAGTTGCGTTTTAGATATCATACCAAACTACTACGTTTATAGCATTATATTCCAGCACCTGAAAGATATTTATTCAGATGAAAAATATGAGAACTTTTATTCAGCAATATATCTACTTGAATGCAGTGGTAAATACCTGGACAGCAATATGTTGTTCGGTATCTTGTTATGTGAGGGTGAAACTCGCCACAATTGTCTTATTCTCCAAAGTGTCTCTATCTCTTTTCTATAGAGCCGTTATTCCTGTAACTCGGGAATAACATTAGAAATCGATTTTTGCACCTCTTCGTGTGAACAACCTTCTTTGAAAACAACAAAAATGGTGTCATCGCCGGCTATAGTTCCTAATATCTCCGGCAGGTCGCTATTGTCTAGATTGTAGGCAATGGCACTAGCGTAGCCAGGTCGTGTCTTAATAATAGCCATTTGTCCTGAAAAGTGTATAGACAAATATCCACTTCGAAGAAGCATTTCTGACGCTTTTCCTGGTGTAGAAATACGTTTATACATCGAATCGTTTGGAAGTACATATACATATTTTCCCCCCATAGAGGCTGCTTTCGCAACCTTCAGTTGTTTGAGATCACGACTCAAAGTGGCTTGTGTTAATTTATAACCTTCTTTTTGTAGCGCCTTTATAACTTCTTCTTGCGAACTCAATTCCATGCTCGATATAAGCATCTTAATAGTCTCTAATCGTTTTGTCTTTACCTTCATACTACAGAATATCTATGCGTTATAATGTCGCAAAAATATGCAAAATATTCTGATTATGCAAGAAATAACGAGTGTAAAATTACTTTTTATGCGTGTTTTGTTTGTTCTTTCATTTCTCTCTCTGTTTGCACAGTAGTGAAAGTAGCTAAACACACTTTGTCTATTACAGTCAGTGTTATGTTTAAGGGTGTTCAAAGTTTTTGTTCTTCTAACTGTTATATATAATAAGGTGTACCACACTTGTTTATAGAAGGAAAGAAGAAAAAACACTGTTTTTGGCAAAAAAATCGACTAAAAGTTTGCGAATAATAAAATAACACAATATCTTTGCAGTGTACTAATGATGTGGTACAGCATAACAAGGAATAATAATTAAAGAGAAATACGATTATGATTGAAGTTAAGAACTTAGTATTTAGTTATCCTGGAAGCAAGCACAAGGTGTTTGACGGATTGAATTTAACGCTTAAAGAGAACCGCATTTATGGTTTGTTAGGTAAGAACGGTATGGGTAAAAGCACTTTGCTTTACCTTATAGCTGGATTGTTGCGACCTAAGAATGGAAACGTTTGCGTTGATGGAATGGAGTCTAAGGACCGCCGTCCGGAGATGCTTCGAGAAATATATGTAGTGCCAGAGGAATATAATCTTCCTAATCTCACGCTGAAGCAGTATGTGAAAGTACATCAGGACTTTTACCCTCGCTTCAGCGAAGAGATTCTAATGAATTGCCTTCGCGACTTCGAGATGCAAGCAGATGTAAACTTCAAGCACTTATCAATGGGACAGAAAAAGAAGATTTACATGAGTTTTGCTGTTGCTTCGTGCTGTCAATTGCTATTAATGGACGAGCCAACAAACGGATTGGACATTCCTTCGAAAGCACTTTTCCGTAAGGTTATAGCTGGTAACTTGCCTGCCGATTCGTCGTTAATTATCTCTACGCACCAAGTGCACGATGTGGAACAGCTATTAGACCACGTTTTTATTCTCAACAATTCAGAGATGATAATAAATGCATCGGTAGAAGAAATTGCCAAACAATACGAATTTACTTACCGCAATGCCAACGAAATGGGCGAAGATGTGCTATACGCCGAGCCATCACTGCAGGGCAACGCTGTAATTGCACGTAGAAAGGCAGATAGCCCCGAAACCGTTATTAATTTAGAGCTACTCTTCAATGCTGCAACATTGGGTAAGTTAAATAATAAATAAGGAGAAGTTGTTATGAAAAAGATATTTGGCTTTACATTTAATGTGTGTCTTTCAATGGTTGTCTTTGCGCTCTTGCTCACATCGTGCGTACACAAAAAGCAGGATTTAGGCACGGTTATAACAAAAGAGGTTAAGGTTATGCCTTTTAAAGATATTGAAGTACACGGCAATGCATCGGTACATATTGTTCCCGGCAATACTTATAAGGTGATAATAAAGGGCAGACAAAAGCTGATTACAAGTATGGAAGTGGAACTAATAGGAAGCAATTTGGTGGTAAACGATACGCAAAACGGCATCTTCCCAAAGAACGAACTACGTTTCGGAACAATTACTTCGAAGGATACACGAACAGATGTTTATATAACGATGCCTACGCTGCACAATGTCTATTTGGAGAATAACGCATCGTTAAACATAGACAAAGCTATGACGGCAGACAGTGTCAGCTTCGGCATGTTAGGCAATTCGAGTGTAGATGTAGCAGGGCTTACAGCGAAAGGACTCGAGATTAAGGCACAAGGAAATGTAAGTATGAACATTGCCCACTTAACCGTAGACCGCATGCAAACAGAAATACAAGGTAACGCTTCGGTAGATGTTAATTTCGATATGGGCGACAATGTAGACTTTACTATAGAAGGAAACGGTTCGGCAACGCTCTCTGGCGTAACCCGCAACAAGCCTAATTGCACCATGCGTGGCAACGGAAGTATAGACGACCAAACCAAACGAGCACACAAATAAGTAAGTAAAGAATTATAGAACAATAAAAAACAATACAATAGATATGGAGACTTTCAATATACAAAGATTTGGCAACGTATGCACACGACTCGTAATGCTTAGAAAGCGCGAATACTTCAACATCTTCTTAGCTATAACACTGTTTGTTGCTTTGAGTTGTATCTTTGCTTGTAATCCTTTCAGTGGCGAAGCAAAAGAAACACTTGAGTATGCGTATTCGTTCTTTCAGGTAGTGGGAAGCATATACGTTTTCGCAGTTGTATTAATTATAGTAAACGGTGCAAACATTATTCGCGACCTGAAAACAAAGCAGCAACGTATAGACGAACTGGTTTTGCCAGCTACCAACCTCGAGAAGTTCACGGCACGCGTATTGGCTTCTACTGTTCTTGTACTCATACTCGCAGCAGCTGGTATCGTGGCAGGCGACATCTTGCAGATGCTTATAAACATGCTGTTACACAAAGGAACGTTTGGCTCAATAAGCCTTTATGCTACCAAACAGATGTACAGTATGATGGAAACAAACATTCTTGCTATAGAAAATGTAGCTCATAAGCCTATACGATTTATGTTCGTGCTAACGCTGATATCTAGTAATGCATTCTATTTGTTAGGCGGAATGCTCTTTAGAAAAACAGCTTGGCTGAAAACTACTCTGGCTGTAATAGTTATCTCAATTGCCCTTTTCAGTATGTTTGTTGGCTACGCCTACGTTGTTTATGGCTACACAAACTATGTGGTTTACATGCCAGAATGGATGCAAGACTCTTGGTTCAACATAACACTGCTGATAGTACAGACATGCGCTTGCTACTATTTTGCTTATAGAATATACTGCCGATTGCAGGCTATAAATACTCGCTGGCTAAATATATAAACAGTTATTGTTTGTGAGAAAGGGCTGCTTGCAGCCCACACTCACACTTCAGCAATCAACATAAAAAACAATTTAATTATGGATTTTAATAATAATAAAGCAATATACGAACAGATGGCAGATCGTATGTGCGACGAGATTATTGCTGGAAACTATAGGGCTGACGACCGCATACCATCGGTTCGAGAATATGCCATTATGCTGGAGGTGAACACCAACACAGCCGTAAAGGCATACGAACTGCTTGCTCGCGAAGATATAATATACAACAAACGAGGCTTAGGCTACTTCGTGGCACCCGATGCCCGCCCCCAGATACTGGCACAACGCAAAAAAGAATTTGTGAACGAACTGTTGCCAGAAGTGTTCAGGCAAATGTCGTTGTTAGGAATTGACATAAACGATGTGGAGAAAATGTGGAACGAACACCACACAGCGTAGAAAACACGTAGAAACTAACAAGAGAGCAGATTGGCAAACAAGCTAATCTGCTCTCTTATTTTGCGGCGTAATGGACATTTGGTAGGCTGAAAAGCTCACGGATTTTAGTAATGGACATTTGGTAGGCTGGTCATTTCAGCCTACTTTTTAGTATTTATGAATCCATCTATAAACTTCTTCTTGTTAGCTTCATTCAAT
>FLSH01001554.1_pt1 | contig 10731 bp, 5 predicted proteins | sample 1550441 | NCBI WGS metagenome assembly FLSH01 (sample SAMEA4031756, study PRJEB14383) | metagenome | biome: human; feature: oral; material: saliva | place: Philippines | collected 2014 | reverse complement strand
CCATAAACATAAGGAATCTTAAAGGCACTCACAAACGATTGGCAATCCTCTTCTGTCAGATTGCCTTCTATTTTCAAGCCTCCCAAAGGATTAGGGCGGTCTAAAACAACCACTTTAATGTTATGTTTTGCAGCGGCTTTCATGATGTTTCCCAACGTGCTTATATAGGTAAACGACCGACATCCGATGTCTTGAATGTCATAGACTAAGATGTCTATATCTTTCAACATCTCATCGGTTGGTTCACGTTGTGTGCCATAAAGTGAATAGATGGGTAGGCCTGTACGTTCGTCTTTGGCGTTACCAACCTTGTCTCCAGCATGTGCGTTGCCACGCACTCCATGCTCAGGACCGAATAATGCCACCAATTTCACATTCTTTGCAGCATGTAAAACGTCGATCGTTGAGCGCAGTTCGTTGTCTACTCCTGTAGGGTTTGTAACCAAGCCCACACGTTTTCCTGCCAATATCTTAAAGTCTTGACGTTTCAAAACCTCAATTCCTGTCAACACCTTAGCCTGTGCAAAGCCCATGAATAGCCAGCATGAAAGCAACAATAAAACTATTTTCTTCATTTATTCAACCTTGTTTGTCTTTCTGCCATATTGAACATCGACCTGCTTTCTCACAATGATAGTCACTGCAATCGTAGCCAAGCAGCAGACCATTACTAACCAGAAGAAGCCTTCATAGCCTAACCGCTCCTGCAAATATCCTGCAAACATGCCCGGAATCATCATGCTCAAGGCCATGAAAGTCGTACAGATGGCATAGTGAGCTGTCGTGAATTCACCTTCTGAAAAGTACATCATATAAAGCATATATGCTGTAAAACCAAAGCCATATCCAAACTGTTCGATGGCTACACACGTGCTGATGACGACAACATTCTCGGGGCGTGTCATGCTCATATAAAGGAATGTTACACACGGAAGTGTAATGAATATCGCCATCGGCCATAATGATTTCTTTAGTCCCCAGCGTGAAGAAGCAAAGCCTCCGATAATTCCTCCTAATGTCAGGAAGCATGCGCCAATCGTTCCATAGATGATTCCTACCTCGGTAGTGGCTAAGTTTAGGCCGCCTTTTTCAATCGGATCTAATAAGAAAGGATTGACCATTTTGAGTAGAAAAGCCTCTGGAAGTCGATAGAGTAACATGAAAACGATGGCTAATAGCACACAGGGTTTGCTGAAAAATGTAACAAAGGTTCGTACAAAGTCTGTCCATATCTCTTGTGCTGCATGTTTATCTGGGTTATTGTTGAGATGTCTTTGATCGGTTTTAGGCCTTGGAACAATGAAGATATGATAAAGACTAATTAGTGCAAACAATACCGAAGTGATGGTCATGGTAAGCGTCCAAGAGAGTGGAATGTTTTGCGTTGTGCGCTCAATATAGCCGGCTATATACACCAAAATACCTTGACCAAAGATTGATGACAGGCGATAGAACGTGCTTCGGATACCAACAAAGAAGCTCTGTTGTTGCTGATTGAGCGCCAACATGTAGAATCCATCTGCAGCAATGTCATGTGTTGCCGAGGCAAAGGCTGTGATAACAAACAGAATTAAGGTGAAGGTGAACAGTGAAATTGGGGTAGAACCCGCTGCTATTGTAGCTTTGTCAGGGTGTGGAATGCTCAAGGTGGTGAGCACAAAGACGGCTGTCATGAGCAACTGCATACATAGAATCCACCATCGTTTGGTTTTCAAGATATCAACAAACGGGCTCCATAATGGTTTGATTGTCCACGGCAGATAGAGTAAACTCGTGAAAAGTGCCATCTCACCATTGGGTACTCCCATCTTCGTAAACATCGTTACAGAGATACTATTGACGATAAAATAGGGTATACCTTCAGCAAAATATAATGTCGGAACCCACAACCAAGGGGATGCATGATTAGTTTTCATGTGATGCAGTGTATTGAATGCTTAACAAAGTTTAGATAGAGGGAGTGCTGTTTAGGCTACTCCCTCCGTGGTTTATGAATGGATTAATCTTTTTGTTCTTTATTCTTTTTCAGACGGGCCAATAGTTCCCAGGTGCGGATGCGGTCTTTATAGGTGTTGTTTCTGTTTTCTTTCTCAACGCTTAATGCGGCATCTGAGTTGTCATCCCAACGTCTACAATAGTACAAAACGTCATAGATTCGGCCTATCTGATAGTTGCGAGAGATGGCTAAACCCAAGGCATAGTCTTCACCATAGTTAACATTTGGTAGTTTCACTTCGCGCAAAATAGGAGTAAAGAAGGCACGAGGCGCACCTAAACCATTGATGCGGAGTGCATTGTTTCGACCATTTTCTGGTGTCCATTCGCGATGATCAATCTTGCCAGGAGGCAGCATTTGGCGGTTGATATCAGTCAACATATACGTGCCTATTACCATTGCACATTGTTGTTCATAAAAGGCATCGACGAATTTCTGTAGGGTGTGTTCATCAGAATAAACGTCGTCGCTATCCAACTGCACTATAAAACGGCCGCATTGTGGATGGTTTGCTGCCATATTCCAGCTGCCACCAACACCTATATCGCGGCGGTTAGGGATGAGATGAACTACGCGTTCGTCGTCTTTATACTCTTCAATAGCTTCTGTTGTGCCATCAGTTGAGTGATAATCAGGCCCATTTTCCACAATAAAGACATTATATTTGAAGTTGGTCTTTTGGCTTAACGCGCTTTCAATAGCATCGCGAATAGTTCGTATTCTGTTGCGTACTGGTATCATGATTGAAGCCTCAACGGGGAATGATTCAGCCTTTAAGTCAACCTGCTTAAACTCTGGTTTCAAGTATGCTCCGATAGCTTTCAGGTGATTGGTTGCTACAGCTTCCATCTCAATTTGTGAGGCGCGGTTGCGCGGATCAACATAATCGAAGAGCTTTTCTCCAGTCTTTCGGTTGTCAAGTTCCACCTCGCTGTAAAGATATTCGTTGATATGTTCAAAGCGACCATTTACAGAAAGTTTCAAGCGGAGGTCGTAGAAACCAGCTGCTTGATAAGACTCGGTCATCTGTTTAGCAGCCGCTTTCAAGGCATCAGTACGGAAAAGCAACACTGAACCGAAATCAAAGTCATCGCGCAAGCTACCTTGTTGATAGTCGATGACAGGAGCTTCGCTGCGTAATCCCTCTGCCGAGATGTTGTAATGGTCGGCATAAGTCATGACAGCATCCGTATAGTCAGCAATCCGAACCATGCGTTCCAAGGCATAAAGTCCCATTTCCATATATTGCTCTTTCATATAAACAAGCGTATAGGGAGCCTCTGCTGCCATGGCAATCTTACGCATGGTATCACTGCTTTTCAGTGTGTCAATCTTCAGTACGCCGTCAACGCCTGTTATGTTTTCATCGTTTGTCTGTAAAATGATGATGCGGTTTACAAGTTCATCATTTTGCAATCCAGCCAACGTTTTATTCAAAGCTTCTGCTGAAGCCATTGGAATAAAACAGTCTACTACATGTTTTTTGTTCTGCATGTCGTTTTCTTTTATTTATGGTTTGATAGTTCTAAAATATCTCTGAAACAGCCTTCTTGCCACCTCCTCAACCCCTTTTGTTTATAAGGACTTTGGCAGGCTGTCGCGGTTTGTGCCATTTTACAGCATGAAATGACGCTGTTGACCTTGCAACGTGAACCATACGAGTGCATGATTTGTATTGGTTTGCAATGCTGTTACAGCCATTATCATTTCAAATGCAACTACAATGGTAGCAAAAAGATTTCAAAAACGTGAAGGTTGAAGCAAATAATTTAGTATCATTTGCATCAATTTCGTTCGTTCTTTACTTTCGATGATAGTTTCAAATGGCACCGCCAATACCACTGTTCGCCAATGATCTGTCTGATTACCACCAAAGACTATGCCCGCACTCTTATTGTTTTCAGGGTAGCGGAAAGCTGTATAAGCGCATGAATCTGCTGGTTCTATCGCATCGGGTGACTCCACTGCATAGCATCTTGTGTTAGGTTTTGCAGCGTAATCCAATGTCAGAACATCATTTGTCAATGGTGAAACAATGGTGGAAAGTCTACCTGTTACGGCTGCTTTATCATTGCGTAGTTGGTATTTTAAGATGTGTTTTGCAAAGTCAATATCTTGCTGTTGAGGCGTCGATAGAGGGTTTCTCCATAGGTCAGTGCCAAGATATGCTCCCGAAACAAATAGACTTCCGCCTGCTTTACAATAGTCGGTGAGGGCTTGTTGCAAGGCAGGAGAGAACGTCTTGAAACTGAGTTCGCGTTGAGGTTGCAGGCGTCCGAGCTTCGATTGTTTATTCTTTCCTATAATGAGGTCAATGGCAGCATAGCGCTTTGTGTCGAACATTGCTTTGGCGATAGCGGCATTTTTAGACGCTGAAACAAAGCTGTGGCCCGCCTTCAACATGGCTTCACCATGCAGATATGGGTAATCAAATGTGTTTCCGGCAATGGAAATACGCTCATAATCGGCCTGACTGTCTCCAAATCCAGAGTCATCATCGTCTGTCCAAGGCATAGAACGGCGAAATTCTTTCTGCTTTCCCACGTAGGAAATTTGCTCATTATAGGGCACACCATTATCCTCTTCAGCTAAGAAACCGGCCCATTCATCGTCACTACTACAGAAGTCATCCGGGCCACTTAGACGGTCAAAACCATTTACTATCAATAGGGGTTTGCTTGTAGTTTGACTTGAAAAACCTGCACTTAGGATTTCAGAGGGGAAGCTGATACCGCCTGCATTGAGTGCGCAAACCTTGAAACTGACAATACTATCATAAGGAATTGTTGTTTCAAATCTGTTTTTCGTAACGATTGTTCCATTGTCGAAGCCCCCATTTCCCATGCGTTTATAGACAACATATTGGGTGGCTTTGGCTGTCGGTTCTAACGAATCAAGCGTTGCTTCCCATTCCAGCTGTATGCGATTGGCCTTGATTGGGATGATAGAAAAGTTGCAAACAGGAAGAGGTTGAACGACATAGCGATAGCCATAAGCGTCACTTAGATACTTCAGAATGCCTTTATATATGGCTCGGCTGACTGCAAATTGGAAGCGAGGATCATGGCCATAGCGCATGTCGGCAAAGTTTTCATGTGACAACAGTTCAAGCAACATGGCTGGAACACGTGGAGTCCATGCTTCGAAATAACGTTGATCCCACATGCCACGCCTGCTCCATTTCGGTTCGAAAAGGCTGCGAATGTCGTGCACAATCGAAGATTGCACAAGGTCACAAAGGCCTCTGTTGGCTACACGGCTACTGCCGTCAGCAAATCGTCCGTGGTAGGCTTGGGTATCATAAATGCCTAATGTGCCGATAATGGAGTCTCCATAAACGGTTCCTGCATCGCTATGGAAGGCGAAAGATAAGTCAATTGGGATGTTTAAGCCTTTGCCTTCGGGCCATGCTTTCGTGCCCCCGGCGAGATAGTTTACCCATTGTCCGCGTGATTTATAATCGTCACTATAGTCATCTAAGCCATGAGATGGCGAGTAAATGCTGTCGGGAACACCTGCCCATTGCATGGAATAGCGTGCTGCTTCCAAATATCTTGGATAACCGCTGGTAACATAAGGGTAGGTCAAAGCAGGCTGATAGGCATTGCGAGGCTTATAGCCTATCTTGCGATCTATCTTTCCATCATAGGCAATACTGTCTCCGTTGGTGGTTCGAGCGATGTTTCCCATGCCACCACCTAAGCGTAATGCATCGGCTGTTACTATCGTGTTGGGGTGTTTAGAGTAGTTTGTCAGCGTCACTTTGGCCGTGGAGCCTGCATTGAAATGAAAGGTGCCGAGGTATATCCAGGTGCCACCTCCCATCTGTTGATTGATAGAAAGGGTTGTTGTTCCACCGCTATGAACGATAGTATAATGTGCATCCGTGGCGCTATTGGGTAAAGAAGCATAGGCCACATACACGGCATAATCGCGCGTTTCATGTATGGTTGGCTGCCAACAGACTGTACTTACAGCCTTCTTGCGTTGTGTTGTGGAAGCCATTCGATAAGTTCCTTCGCGAAATGGATTTTGAAAATCTCGATATTCTTTGTGCAGATAGGCGAAGCCTGCACTCAATCCATTTTGCCAAGGATGGTCGCCTGTGGTTTCCGTATAGTGATTTTGCGCCATTACACCATCATTGTCGACAATCACTTCAAAGGGATTGGTGTCGCGTTCGCGAGGAGTCAAGACGTAGGCACCTGCGTTTTCGAGCATAGGAATGAGGTAGGGGAGCACATATTGCTGTGTATATTTGTCTTCAACGGTTTGCAACATACGGGCTCGTTGCCATTGCCAACGGTTGCGACCAGCCTCAAAATAAAGTCCATGGCTTTGCCACATAGCAATGTGTTTGCCTGAAAGTCCGTTGGAAATAGTATAGGGATGCGATAGATTTTCAACCAAAGGAGTATATGGGGCGTAGGTAAAGGCCTGAGACTTATTGGCCTTTGATTGAAAGAAGCGCGGGATAAGTTCTTCTATATTCTGGTCTCCTGCATATACAGCAAGCTGATAGGGCTGCATCGTTTGTGGGAGATTGCGTTTTAAGTCTTCGTAGATGGTCTTGCATCTGGATGCGGTAAAGGAAACATAAGCATAGTTTGGAGATGCATAGACAGCAAGTGTGTCGTGAGAAAGCCGTAGGGAATCAAGCTTCACACGGTGCATTGTGATGCCTGAAGTATAAGTGTTTAGTACCTTCTCTAATGCTGCAGAGTCTACAGATAATGGCTGTTGAGCTTTTGAAATGCCGACGCCACACATCAGCATGAAGAGAAATTGAATCGTAAAGCGTTTGTTCATAATCAATAATTTCCTACCGCAGTCCTCATAAAGGACCGCGATAGGAGAGAAAAAAGGATTTGAATTTCATTTATTCCCAACCGGGATTCTGTTTCATACCCTCCTTTTCGTTCAGCTCTAATTCGTTAGAAGGAATTGGATACTGATAGTATTTGGAGTTGAAACTACGTGTCGATGATGTTGCTTTCAGATAGTCTCCGACAACCGATAAGCCTGTTTTATCTGTCAATTGATGGATGTTTGCACCATAATTGATAGTGGGGTGCAGGTTGCTATCAAGCTTATCTAATTGGTGCCAGCGTACTAAGTCCCAATAACGATAGTCCAAATCGCACATGAGTTCGCATCTTCTTGTACGCCGTAACTCCCAAATCAGGTTGCTGACTCCCATATTGTTGGCTGGGTCGGCAGTTGGATTGAGCGTCAATGGAGGCAGTTCAGCTCGTGTTTGCAGTAGATTGACAGTGTTGTCAAGGTCAGCCTGCGTGATAGTTCCCATCTCTGCCTTGGCCTCTGCATCATTTAAGAGTACTGTTGCAAGCCAAAACAGCGGAATATCGGTGTAGTTTGTGTTCGCATTTGTACGATAATACAATTCCATTTGAGGGTTATCATACTTATAAACAGAATAACCTGTTGAAGAAGTCATCTCTGCTGGCAGTGGACCATTAGGCGAAGGTTCGTTCCGAATCCAGCCATGATTCTTGAAACATATAATAGAATCAATGAGTAAACTTAATCGTTTATCTTTGTTGTTCAATAGATGTGCAATGGAATAATGGCCTTTGGCATTGCGTCGAGCCTCATCGTTCTTATTCAAAGTAGTAGTAGATAACGGCTTACCATCTTTGAAAAGGAAGGCATCAACAGCATCTTTTGTAATACCACTTTGAGTGGTTGAGCTACAGGTAAAGTCGCAGAGACCATGTGATTTCACGTCTTTCTCGTAGTGATTGTAGAAGATGACCTCTTTATTTGTTGACAAATCTAACGAATTATAGATAGTATAGATTTTCCCAGCTGTGTTCGGTGTCCAGCTGTTTAGTTGGAACTTGTCCGATGTGCGCAGTTCTTCTGAGGCATTAACACACTCTTGGAGATAGCGGTTTGCACGCGTAAGGTCAGGTGCTTTGCCATTGTCGGCTTGGGTTCTATACTTGCAGAATGTTCCTTCATAAAGGCAAATGTCGCTCTTCATGGCTAAAGCCATTTCCTTACTCCAAAGCGTTTTGTCTGCAGTGTTATTCGGAATGTTCTGTATAGCGTAGTTTAAGTCTTGGAGCACAGAGTCCATGACTACATCTCTATCAGTGCGTGGACCATACACTTCGTCACTATTGATATCCCCAATGACATGACTTTCCCATTGAATGTCACCATACATCTTTACCAATTGATAATAAATCCATGCACGATTGAGGCGTGCAATGGCTGCATAGTTTGTCTTTTTGGCTGTAGAGAGGGTAGAGGTTTCCAACCCATCTAACATGTAATTGATCTGACGTACCTTTGAAAAGTTTCCTGAGTAGCTGGCCGACTTATTAGGAACTGTGGTGAACGTCCAATTATCGAAAGACGGATTGGCTTGGTCGTCATTAAGACTTGTGAAATAGAAACTACGTGCTGTGCCGTAGAACTCATAGAAACCATTGCTATAACTGGATACTTGGTTGTCGTTACTCCAAAATCCTTTGTTATTAATAAATGTGTCTCGAGGATCTTTATCCAGCAAATTGTCACAGCCAACAAGCATGAATGAAGATGCCAAGAAAATATAAAGCCATTGAATTTTCATATTCTTCGATTTTAAATAAGCATTAAAGAGTTAGTTGTAGACCGATTGTCCATGTGCGTGTAATAGGCAATGTGCGGCCCCATCCACCAAAGTTTTCACCTTCACCTGTATTGATTTCGGGGTCTAATGGTAAGTTCCCGTTGCCCTTATGCAATAAGAATAGGTTATTAGCACTCACATAGAGACGCAATGTTTGAATGGAAGCTTTCTGTGTGAGCTGCTTAGGAAGGGTGTAACCTAATGTCACATTCTTCAATCGGAGATATGACATGTTGATGAGATATTTGGATTGTGGATAATAGTTATGACAGCCTCCAGCAGCTGAAAGCGCTGAAACGTTTCCTTTATCCTCATTTCCTGGCCATAAGCATGGATAGTCGTTGGACTCGCTAATGTTGATGATTCCGTTGTCAGGGTCATAAACATTATACTTCGTTTGGTTTGCATAGATTGCTAAGTCGGGATTTCTCATCATAGGGAAGTTAAAGGATGAGATATTCCATACAGAGCGTTTACCCACTCCTTGGAAGAATAAGTCGAGGTCAAAGCCTTTATATGTTCCACCAATGCGGAAGCTGTATTCGTAGCGTGGTAGGCAGTTGCCAATGACTTTCAAGTCACCATGATCTTCAAGAGTACCTTTTCCACCATCGATTTTGCCATCATTTTTGAGGTCTTTGAACTTAATATCGCCAGGACCATAAACGAAATTACCTGTTTGAATGCCTGTTTGGTCTGCTATTCCTGATTTATATTTCCAGCTACCATCAGGATTCTTGCCATCGAAATCGTCAGGAGTGAAATAACGATCGGTTTCAAATCCCCAGATGTCTCCCCATGTTTCGCCTGCATAAGCATATGAAACGTCATTAGTGTGGCCAATGATTTGGTTGCGGTTATTCCATTTCTTCACTTTTACTTTTGAGTCTCCTATGCTGAAGTTTGCATACAAACCAAACTCCTTTGTGAATTGTTTGCGCCATGCAAGTGAAAGTTCCCATCCGCGTGAACGAAGCTCTCCTGCATTTGTATATGGTGCACCTGCGCCAACAGCTGACGGGATTGCTGTGCCCGGTGCTAACATATCTTTCGTTAAACGCTCATAAACTTCGATGGAAGCTGTAAACTGATCGTCTAAGAATCCAAGGTCTAAACCTAAGTTCTTTGTGTGGATTCGTTCCCAGGTTAGTGTAGGACTAACCCATGTTGGCATGGTAAAGGCGTTGAGTTTTGTACCTCCAGCATTGAGCCAAGTATAGCCTGAACGTGCCACATTATAGGCAGTTAGGGTAGAGAGGAACATGTTATCACCGATAGCTTCGTTACCAATTTCGCCGTAAGAGAAGCGAAGTTTACCATTAGATACGATGGATTTAAGGTTTTTCCAATAAGATTCTTCAGAGAAACGATAGCCTAAAGAGATGCTTGGGAAGAACGCCCAACGGTCTCCTTTGCGGAATCTGCTCGACCCATCATAGCGTCCATTGAGCTCAAGAAGATAGATATCACGGAAAGAATAATTGATTCTACTGAAGAAACCCGCTGAAGAGCGGTCGCCAGTGCTGGCATCTATCTTTGCATCTTTCATGTCGCCATAAGCCAAGTTGAGTTCAGGATAGTCCTCATTGTATAGTTTGTTACGCATAGCTTCAAAGTAATCGCTCTTGAAACTCTCTCCATTCACACCTGCCATGACATTAAGATGATGATCTTTTGCAAAGGTATGTGCATAGTTTAGATAGGCGTTGGCAACCCAACGGTTCATCTTTGTATTGGAACGTGTAGCATCTGATTTTGCTTGTGTAACGATATAGCCTGGCTTTGTGCCTACCCAGTTCATGCCATATACACTGCGATTAGAGGCCTTTTCATTGAAATCATCAATTTGATAAGTATAGTCTACGTTCAATGTGAGGTCTTTTGTGATATTAGCCTTTGCAAAAACATTCATCTTTAACATGTCGTGAACGTGTTCCAAGCGGTTACTTTGTTTCTGCATTGCTACCATTCGGTAATCATACTCTGTGCCATCAGCATCACGATAGATTCCAGAAGGAACAAAGTATGAGCCCCAGCGCCAAAGGTATTGATAGATATCTGTCCATGGATCGGCAGAAGTCATCTGCCGACG
>FLSH01000804.1_pt1 | contig 10763 bp, 7 predicted proteins | sample 1550441 | NCBI WGS metagenome assembly FLSH01 (sample SAMEA4031756, study PRJEB14383) | metagenome | biome: human; feature: oral; material: saliva | place: Philippines | collected 2014 | reverse complement strand
ACGATGTCGTGGTACTTGCCAACGCCCTCTTCGCCTGCGAGCTCTTCAACGATTTCCTGGGTGCGGGTGTCCTGCCAGACGATTGCGTTGTAGACGGGCTCACCGGTGTTCTTGTCCCACACGACGGTGGTTTCACGCTGGTTGGTGATGCCGACTGCAGCGATTTCGTGGTGGTTGACTTCGCCGTTTGCCATAGCCATTGCTACGACCTTACGGACGTTCTGCCAAATCTCGGTTGCGTTGTGCTCGACCCAGCCGGCCTTGGGGAAGATCTGCTCGTGCTCGAGCTGGCCCTGAGCCACGTTCTCGCCCGCCTTGTTGAACAGGATCGCGCGGGAGCTGGTGGTGCCCTGGTCGATGGAGAGGATGTACTTGCGTTCGACGTTGAGGGTTGCGGAGTGCAGAGAAGTCGTCATTGATTTTTCCTTAGAACAAAAGAACGGGGGTATTAGAGAGGTTTAGAGGGGCAGAACTGCCGGAACGATCAGGCCTGCGAGGATAGCGCCGATGATTGGGCCAACAACCGGAACCCATGCGTAAGACCAGTTGGAACCGGTCTTACCGGGGATGGGCAGGAAGGTGTAGGCGATACGGGGGCCGAGGTCACGTGCGGGGTTGATAGCGGAACCGGTTGCGCCACCGAGGTTCATACTGATGGATACAACGACCAGGGCAACAGCCAAGGGGCCAGTCTGGGCGGGGGTCTTACCGGATGCGATGATCCAGCCAATCAGGACGAAGGTGCCGATAATCTCGGTGAGCAAGTTCCAGCCGTAGGACTTGATGGCGGGGCCGGTTGCGAAGATGCCGAGGCGGTCGCCCGGGTCCTCATCGAAGTGCTTCTTGTAGGTGAGGTACGCTCCGGTTGCGCCGGCCATTGCGCCGAGCATCTGAGCGACGATGTACAGGGCAATGTTGCCGGGGGTTGCGGGAACGCCGGTTGCCAGGTCCTTGCCTGCGGTTGCCAGGCCAACGGTCACAGCGGGGTTCAGGTGTGCACCGGAATGGAAGGAGAGGTACACGGCGGTGAACACTGCCAGACCCCATCCGAAGGTGATAACACCCCAGCCTGCGTCCTTAGCGTAGGACTTCTTGAGGGTCACTGCGGCGCATACGCCGGCACCGAGCAGAATCAGGATGAAGGTGCCGAAGAACTCGGAAGCGAAGATTCCGAGGGTGGTGGGGGCGCCGGATGCATCCACGAGAGCGGAAGAGCCGGCTGCAAGTACAGTTCCTGCGGAAGCAAGAAGAGACATTGTTGCTCCTTGAAGACGAAGCGTCTGGAAGGCAAGCGAACCTTTGCTTGCATGTTCCCGTGCATCCTCACCGCACGGGCGGATCGGGGCACAACGCTGTGCTGAAATGTGTAGCGGTTGCTACGAAAATTGTTGGTTGAATGTCTGATTGAGAAGCAGATCGTACCAGTGGGTTAACCCTGTATTTAGCTCGCTGCTTCTTATGCAGGGGATTATCGTAAACGGTTATTTAACCTCTCGTCCACCCCTCACCGAAAATATGAGATAACCCATGCTCGGTGAGGGGTGAACGGTCGGTTCGTACCGGATAACCGGTCACGAAAGGTGCGTGGAATCTCTACGGATTAGAGCTTCACACGGGGTGCCACGGGGGTGACAGCCTCAATCTTTGCCGATGCCTCAGCGTCGGTGGAGGTGGACTCTGCCTCGCGGATAGCCTGTACGCGTGCGGCGTAGAGGTCGAGTTCCTCCTTGACCTTCTTGTCGTCCCAGCCGAGCTCGGCACGCATGATGTCGAGGATCTCGTCTGCTGCTGCCAGGCCGCGATCGCGCTGCTCAAGGTCGAGGCGTACGCGGCGGACCAGAACGTCCTCCAGGTGCAGTGCACCTTCGTAGCGGACAGCGGAGACGACGTCTGCACGCAGGAACTGGGGTGCCTTAGCCAGGGGAGCACCGAGGGACGGGTCAGCGTCGATGAGAGCGCCGAGGTCTTCAATCTGCGCGCCGTAACGCTCGAGCAGGTGGGTGATACGGTCCTCATCCCAGCCGTAACGCTCTGCGTAGCGTGCCCGGTTAGCGGCGATTGCGTGGTAGCCTTCAGCACCAACCAGGCCGATGGTTGCGGTCACGGAGGGGTTCTGCTTAGCCTGCTCGCCCAGTGCGAAGTCAACGGCATCTTCTGCCATGACACGGTAGGTGGTGAGCTTGCCGCCAGCGATTGCGCTCATGCCGGGTGCAACCTCGGTCACGGTGTGCTCGCGGGAAACCTTGGTGGATGCTGCGCCGTCCTTGACCTTGGGCTGCAGCAACGGGCGCAGACCGGTGTAGGTGCCGATGATGTCTTCGCGGGTCAGCGGGTTAGCGAGCAGCTTGTTCGCCTGCATCAGGACGTAGTCGATGTCCTTGCTGGTTGCGACGGGGCGCTCGCGGTCCTCGGTGTAGGGGGTATCGGTGGTGCCGATAATCCAGTAACGCTGCCAGGGGATGATGAAGAGAACGGACTTCTCGGTCTTGGTGAAGATACCGCTGGTTGCGTTGATGCGGTCGCGGGGAACCACGATGTGGATACCCTTGGATGCGAGCACCTCCAGGCCGCCCTCGGGGTTAGCCAGGGACTCGGACTCTTCGGTCCACACGCCGGTTGCGTTGATGATGTGCTTTGCGCGTACGTTCAGGCGCTCGCCGGTTTCCAGGTCTGCCAGCTCTGCGCCGATGACGCGGCCGGATGCATCCTTGGTGAAGCCGACAACCTGGGTGCGGGATGCGGCCAGCGCGCCGTAGCCTGCAGCGGTGCGGACGACGTCGATAACGAGGCGTGCGTCGTCAACGCGCGCATCGTAGAACTGGATTGCACCGCTGAATGCGGAGTCCTTGATGTCGGGGAAGACGGTCTTGGTGCCGGTCTTGGTGAAGTGACGCTGGGAGGGGACGCCCTTGTTGCCGCGGGAGCCGAGGAATGCGAGGGTGTCGTACATGCCGATGCCGATTGCGGAGTATGCGCGCTCGATGACGGGCATCTTCAGGGGCCACAGGAAGGGCTGTGCGTGCACGAGGTGGGGTGCGATCTTGTTCAGCAGCAGGCCGCGCTCGGTGAGAGCTTCGGTCACGAGCTTGAAGTCGAGGTTGTAGAGGTAGCGCAGGCCGCCGTGGACGAGCTTGGAGGACCATGCACTGGTGCCTGCAGCCCAGTCGCCTGCTTCGACGATGCCGGTACGCAGACCGCGGGTTGCTGCGTCAAGGGCGATGCCTGCACCGGTGATGCCGCCGCCAACGACCAGGATGTCGAGTTCTTCGTTGGCCATGCTCTTGAGTGCCTTGGCGCGGGATTCAGCGGTCAGCTGGGACTGCTGTGCAATGTGCTGGGAGCTCATGTAGTGCTCTTTCTTCTCGTGCCGCGTGCGCGGCGTGGGGTTTCATCTTGCAAATAGTAAAACCCAATGGTGAAATAATAACCAAGTAGCTTGAACGGATTTTCACTGGGGGGCTGTGACCGATGAACGAACGCGCTAACCACACCTACGAGGCGGCGCAGCTGTACTACATCCACAACATGACGATGGACGCTATCGCGGCTCGTCTGGGGGTCTCCCGCGCCACCGTGTCGCGCCTCCTTAAAAGTGCTCGTGAAAGCGGCATGGTGCAGATCCGCCTGGATGATTCCTTCCGTACCCGCAGTGAGCTGGAGCGCCGCATCGGCGAGCGCTATAAGGTGCGCGTCACCCTCGTGAATGTCCGTTCGGATGCCACCCCGATTGCTCGCATGAGCCAGGTGTCTCGCACCGCGGCGGCGCTCCTTGATTCCCTGGTTGATAACGGAACGAGTCTGGGCGTGGCGTGGGGGTCAACCATGACTGAGATTTCTCGTCATCTGCCGCGCCGCCCGCTGACCGGCGTGACGGTGGTTCAGCTGAACGGTGCGGGTAACGCCCACCATTCGGGTATTCCCTACCTGGGTTCGCTGCTGGGGCAGCTGGTGAACGCCTATGATGCGCAGGTTATCCATTTTCCGGTTCCCGCGTTCTTTGACTATGCGGAGACGAAGACCGCCATGTGGCGTGAGCGTAGCGTGCAGAAGAATCTGCATGCCCAGCAGAATGTTGACCTCGCTATTTTTGGTGTGGGCGCTTTTGGTGGCCCTATTCCTTCTCACGTGTATTCGGGTGGCTATTTTGAGGTGCAGGAGCAGCGTCAGCTGCGTGAGCTGGGCGTTGTGGGGGATATGTGCACGGTTCTTCTGCGTGAGGACGGCTCGTGGGCTGATTTGGAGCTGAATAAGCGTGCGTCCGGTCCGACTCCGAAGGAGCTGGCTCGTATTCCGCGCCGTATTTGTGTTGCGTCCGGTACTCACCGTGTGCGTGCTTTGCGTGGTGCGTTGCGTACGGGTGCGATTACCGACTTGGTTCTTGATGATGCGCTGGCAAAGGCGCTCATGGAGAAGTAGCTGAAATTATCGCCGCGGGCATGAGGTTCGCGGATATGGGGCTCGCAGGTATGAAGGTCCGTGGTTATGGGCTAATAAGGGTACCTTGAATCTGAATGGGTAGCGCTGAGGGCTGTCTGAGTGAAGCTTTCTGGATGAAGCTCTCAAGCGCCGCCTGAACGATGATTCAAGGTGCCCTTGAGTGTCGTCAAAAACTGCTTTCTGACCCTACAATGTGAAACGTTTGCGCATGTGAAAGCGCATATTAGTGCACTCCATTGAAGGTGTGCGCCACTCACCGTTAGAAAGAACCAACCATGACCCCCACCTATAACGCCCAGGCGAATCCGCACCTGGGCGCACCCGGCATTACCACCATGCACGGTGATGCCCAGTCTTCCGACGCTACTCCTCTTGCGGGCCCCGGCGCAGGCAATTGGAAGATTACCGGCACGAAGCTCGGCGGCGCCTGCCCGACGATTCTTGCTGGACGCGACGGCTTCATTCAGGTGCTCTGCACCCAGGTCTTCGCCCACGGCGAGTTCATCACCCCGAAGCTCTCTATCCTTGATCCGCATACTGGCCGTGAACTTTCGCACCTGGACATTCCGAAGGGCGCACTGCTCGGCGGCGTGTACGCCTACCTTGATGCGCAGGACCGCATGGTTCTCGTGGACGGTTCTCAGTGCCTGCTGCGCCTCTCGCACTCTGCTGACGGACGCAGCATCCGAGTTGATGAGCGTATTGACTTAAGCCGCATGCTCGCCCAGAGCGCCAATGACGCTGTGGTTGGTCTGGTGCCCGACTGGTCCGGTCGCATTTGGGTTGCGACGAAGAACGGCTACATCGCGGTGATTGATTCTGCCCGCGGCACGATCCGTTCGATGCGCCTGAATAAGGCGTCGATTGCGGGTGAGCGTATCGATAACTCGATTTCGGCGTGCCCGCAGGGTGTGAGCGTGGTGACCTCCCACGCTATTTATATGCTGAACGCTACCGCAACCGGTGCGCCCACCCTCAAGTGGTGGCATGCGTACGATCGAGGTAGCGCCCGCAAGCCCGGTAAGCTCGCGTGGGGTTCCGGCGCCTCCCCGACGTTCTTTGGTCCGAACGGTTCGGATTATGTGATGCTGACCGATAACTCTGATATTCAGGAGTCGGTCATTGTGTATCGCACCGATAACGGCGCGAAGGTCGGTAGCGCCGGCCTGTTTACTGCCGGTACCTCTGGCACTGAGAACTCCATGATCGGTGTGGGTAACACGATGGTCGGTGCAAGCACCTACGGCTACCCCTACCCGAAGTACCCGGAGGGTGCCGGGCCGTCGGTTCCTGCGAACGCGCTTTTTGCTCCCGGTATGGAGCGTTGGGATATTACCGACCGCGGTCTGCGTAAGATGTGGGACCGCAAGGACGTGTACTCTTCGGCTGTTCCTCGCTATTCCGCCGCTGACGGCTTGATTTACACCTGTGAGCGTCGCCGCGGCCCGGCTGGTTTGGCGAATGGCGCCTACGCGTGGGCTGTTGCGCTGGACATGGAAACCGGTAAGACGATGCACGAGCAGCGCCTGCCTCAGCATGTGAGCCTGCTGCTCGGCGGTGGTGACACCCTGCAGATGGTGGGCACGATTGACCGTTACGGCACCTGGTGGCAGGGCACGATTAGCGGCGTGTACCGTATCGCGAAGGCTTAGAGGAGTAGAAAATGACTAAGAATAATCTGATGAACGCTTCTCGCCGTACCGCGTTGAAGGTTGCGGGCGCTTCGGCTGCCCTGGTGGCTGGCGGCGTGAGTGCTGCGGAGGCGGCAACTCGTTCGGGCGGTAAGCGCGCTCGCGTGACCCCGGTGACCCAGCGTCCCGTTGGACAGCGCGGGCAGCACGGCGGCGCGGCGAGCTCTGCGCTGGTGCAGGTGCCGATGCGCTATAACGAGTCGTGCATCCGCCTGGAGTTGAAGGCAGCCTCTGGTGTGCAGGCTGTGTCTGTGCAGAGCCAGCCGGCGCGTACTGTTGCTTTCCGGAATCTGCCGACTCGCCTGAGCATTATTAATGAGGGTAATTCGACGTTGCCGGTGGGTACTCGCCTGATGGTGCGTGCTCGCGCGCAGGATCCGAAGACCGGTTTGTTGTTGAATCCTGCGGTGACGCTTCGTGTGACCTCGGGTCAGGCGGTGTTGCCGTCGGGTAGCCTGGGCGCTTCGGCCCTGGTGGCTCCTGTGGATGCTCTGAATCTTGACGCGGTGCGCCGTAGCGAGCAGACCGGTCAGGCTGGTGCCGGTAGCGAGAATGTTCTGGAGTTGCGCACCGCTATTCCTCGCGGTCACCGCCTGGATGTTCAGCTGAATTATCAGGTGGCTTCGGGCGTTGCCGGGTCTGCGTTGAAGCAGGTTCATGTGAGTGCTGTGCTGGATATGGAGGCGGCTGGTTTGTCGTCTTCGTTCTACGAGGTGCAGAGCCCGGCTGTGGTTGCTTCGCTGAACTAGCAGTTGGCCTAGCCCTTGTGAGGGATGGGTGCGGCGGGGGAGTGACTTCGCTGTTGTGTGCTTTTATACCTCTTATATATAGGCGCCTGTTCAAAAAGGCATAGTGAAAGGTCGGGGTCGTTCGTTGGAACGGCCCCGACCTTTGTGTTCTCTAGTGTGCCGGTATGGTCGGCAGCTGATTTTCTTATGCGGTTTCGGTCCTGTCGTGTTCGCCGAATACCACCTGCACGGCGTGGTGCAGTGCTTCGCGCACCATGGCGATGGCGGGGTTGGCGGCGGACTCTCGGCGTACGGCGGTAAAGATTTTGCGGGAGGGTTTGCCGGGCAGCTCCACGACGCGTAGTCCCTCGGTGGTGGAGAGGGAGGAGAGGATGAAGCCGGGCACGATGGTGACGGCGAATCCAGCCTTGACGAGGTTGGAGTTCGTAATCATGTCGTTGGCGCTGTAGCGGATGACCGGCTCGAATCCTGCGGTGCGGCACTGGTTGAGTGCCCAGCTGCGGGAGGTGTTCTGCTCCATTTCGAGGACCCAGGGCAGCGCGTGCGCCTCCTCGATCGAGGTGATGGTGGAGGTGCTGGGCACGATGAGGCTGAGCGGGTCTTCGGTGAGCAACTCGGAGTGTAGTTCGGGGTATTCGGGGATGTGGTGGTGCGGGTAGGCTTCGGAGAGCACCATGTCGTATTCGCGGCTTCGGGTCAGGGAGGTGCCGGTTTCGGGGTCGATTTGCAGTACTTGCAGGGTGAGCGAGGGAGCGTGTTCGGCAAGGTAGCTGAGGGTTTCCGGTAGCAGCGCGAAGGCGGCCGACTGGAAGATGGCGAGGCGGACCATGCCCGCGGGTTCGCCGGTGAGGTTGGCGACGGAGGTTTGCATGCGGTCGAGTTCGCGCAGGATGCTTCGGGCGCTGTCGACGATGATGAGTCCGGCGCTGGTGAGCTGTACGCGCCTGCCGATGCGCTGCAGTAGCGGGGTGCCGGTTTCTTTTTCGAGGGTGGCGATTTGCTGGGAGACGGCGGAGGGGGTGAGGCTGAGTGCTTCGGCTGCGGCGATAATGGTACCGCGTTCTTGGATTTCGAGGAGCATTTGCATGCGTCGAATGTCGTAGATGGACATATTTCCCTCCCTGGTGCGCCCGGTTGTTCGGGTGGGCTGGGCCCCCGAACTCTTCCGTGGTGCGTCTCTCATCGTGGACTCTTGTCTATGGTACCGCGCGGGCTTTCGGCCGGCTCTTTTTGAGACGCTTGACGTGGGGTGTTGGCATGTTGGCTTGTGTAGCGAGTATTTTCGCGCTGATGCGATGGTTCTTAGGCTTGAAGATGCTTCTGGGAATGGTTTTGAGGTGTTCGTTTATTACGAAATGGGTTCGGTATTTGCGCTCTGGAAGTGCTAGCCTGAGAGGGATGGATAGCGATGTTGCTATGGTCTTCGTTTCTTCTCTTTGGGCTCGGTGTTCGGAGGGTTGCCGGACGGGAGCCACACCGCACAATCATTTAGAAAAACTAAATGGATTTTGGAAAAAACATTCAGTTTTTCTAATGAGGTATTTATTACCCTTTTGTGGTGAAATAGAGACATCGCCAAACGTGGTGTGCACCGCACACAGTGAGATAGTTAGGAGTCAAGGATGACCCATCCTTTCGCATCTGAGCACTACCAGAAGATGGCTCTGGAAGCTCGTCAGCTTGTTCGTCAGTGGGTAAACGAGTCCCAGTCGATCAAGCCCACCTTCGCGGCTGAGCAGCTCGCCGGTGTTCTGAAGGACCCCAATGGTCTTCCCTTCACCGTCGGCTTTGTTGATGGCGTTATTCGCCCCGAGGACGACAACGTCTCCGGCCGCAACCTTTCCCGTATTTCCGGCCTGGCACCTTCCTTCCTGCCCTGGTACATGAAGTCCGCTGTTGGCTTCGGTGGCAAGCTGGCTGGTAAGGTCGCATGGCCCACCGTTCCCGTTGCACGCCGCGTGCTGCGCGAGATGGTCGGTCACCTGATCGTCGACGCTTCCGAGGAGAAGCTGGGTGACGCAATTGCAGAGCTGACCAAGACCGGTAACCGCCTGAACGTCAACCTGCTCGGTGAGGCAGTTCTGGGTGACAAGGAAGCAGAGCACCGCCTGGCTGAGACCAAGCGCCTGCTGGCACGTGACGACGTTGACTACGTCTCCATTAAGGTGTCCGCTGTTTCCGGCCCCCACCAGCACTGGGCATTCGACGAGGTTGTTGAGACCGCTGTTCGCCGCCTGACCCCGCTGTACGAGCTGGCAGCTTCTTCCTCCCCCAAGAAGTTCATCAACCTGGACATGGAGGAGTACAAGGACCTGGACCTCACCATTGAGGTGTTCACCAAGATCCTGGACCAGCCCCACCTGAAGGACCTGGAAGCCGGTATCGTGCTCCAGGCATACCTGCCCGACACCCTGGCTGCAATGCAGCACCTGCAGGAATGGGCTGCTAAGCGCGTTGCTGCTGGCGGCGCAGGCATCAAGGTCCGCCTGGTTAAGGGTGCAAACCTCTCCATGGAAATCGTGGAAGCTGTTATGCACGGCTGGCCGCTGACCACCTGGGACACCAAGCAGGCAGCTGACACCAACTACAAGCGCGTTCTGGACTACGCACTGCGCCCCGAGCACGTGAAGAACATCCGCCTCGGTATTGCAGGCCACAACCTCTTCGACGTTGCTTTCGCACTGCTGCTGTCCGAGGACCGCGGTGTTAAGGATCGCGTCGAGTTCGAGATGCTGATCGGTATGGCTGAGCAGCAGGCAGAGATCATCCGCCGCCGCGTTGGTCACCTGCTGCTGTACGTGCCCGTCGTGAACCCCAAGGAATTCGACGTTGCAATCGCATACCTGATTCGTCGTCTCGAGGAGAACGCTTCCTCCGAGAACTTCATGTCCGGTATCTTCGACCTGGCAACCGACGAGTCTATCTTCAAGCGTGAAGAGGACCGCTTCATGCGTGCACTGAACTCCGTCACCGACGAGGTTCCCGCATCCAAGCGTACCCAGAACCGCCTGACCGAGAACGAGGACAACGTCTTCGTACCGGCTGGCCGCTTCGAGAACACCCCCGACACCGACCCCGCACTGGCAGGTAACCGTGAGTGGGGCCGCGCAATCCTCGAGCGCTCCAAGACCACCAAGCTGGGCATCGACACCCTCAAGGCTAACGAGCTGACCAGCGAGGCTGAGGCTGAGAAGCTGATCAAGGAAACCGAAGAAGCTGGCAAGGCATGGGGCAAGCTCTCCGGCCACGAGCGTGCAGAGATTCTGCGCAAGGTCGGTAAGGCTATCGCACTGCGCCGCGGTGACCTGCTGGAGGTTATGGCAGCTGAGGCTGGCAAGACCCTGGAGCAGGGCGACACCGAGGTCTCCGAGGCAATCGACTTCGCATACTACTACGCAATGCTGGCTGAGGACCTCGAGAAGATCGACGGCGCAAAGCCCAAGTCTGTTGACCTGACCCTGGTTGTTCCCCCGTGGAACTTCCCGACCGCTATCCCCGCCGGTGGTGTTCTGGCTGGTCTGGCTGCAGGTTCTGCTGTTATCTTCAAGCCCGCAACCATCACCGCTCGCACCGGTGCCCTGATCGCAGAGATCATGTGGGATGCAGGCGTTCCCAAGGAAGTTCTGAAGCTCGTCAAGGTTGTTGACCGCGCTGCAGGCAAGCTGCTCATCTCGCACCCCGAGGTTGACCGCCTGATCCTGACCGGTGGCTACGAGACCGCTGAGCTCTTCCGCTCCTGGCGTGATGACCTGCCCCTGTTCGGTGAGACCTCGGGTAAGAACTCCATCATCGTCACCCCGAACGCTGACATCGACCTCGCCGTCAAGGACGTCGTCTACTCGGCATTCGGTCACGCAGGTCAGAAGTGCTCCGCTGGTTCGACCGT
>FLSH01013832.1_pt1 | contig 10770 bp, 15 predicted proteins | sample 1550441 | NCBI WGS metagenome assembly FLSH01 (sample SAMEA4031756, study PRJEB14383) | metagenome | biome: human; feature: oral; material: saliva | place: Philippines | collected 2014 | reverse complement strand
TAACATTGAAATTAAAATATAGTTGTGAAGATTCATGTGATCAAGATTTAATTCTTGAATACATGAAACAATATACTCATGTATTTCGTGTTGCATATAATAAATTATACAACCAAGAAAAATTAAAGCAAGTAGATTTATTAAAATTAAATCACATAGATTTACTTGATAGCTGGTGGATTGCATCTGCAATGATAGATGCTAAAATGTTATATAATAGGTTTAAAACTAAAAAAGTAATTTTTGGTGGTAAACAAAATTTTTTGAAGAGGTGTAAACATCAAATAGATAAAAACACTTTTAATTTGAATAGATTAAGTAATTTAACTTCAATTGGTGAAAAGAAATCAGGAACTAAATCAGTACATGGTAACAGAAAATTTAAATTAACTGAAGATTTAAAACAAGTTATGTTAAAATTAAAAACCAAAAAAGCTAAGTTAAATTTAATTGGTAATTACTCAAATAACTTACTTTATAAATTAAGCCAAGTATATAAACACCAAATATCAGATGACACACACCTTTAACTTATAAAATAGATACAAATTATATATACATTACATTCGATGAATCAATTGTACTTGATACAAAGTTAAACTTAACTTATGTAACTAATCGAGTTTTAAGTTTAGATTTGAATCCAAATTATATTGGTTGGTCTATAACTGATTGGAAATCAAGTAGTGATTTTAATGTAATTAAATCTGGAGTTTATACATTTAAGAAGTTAACAGATAAAATTCAAGATTTAAAAGGTAAAGGATTTAGTTCTGAATCTGAAGTTAGAAAGCATTTAAATAATAAACTTGAATATGAAACATATCAAATTGTAAAGAACTTAATTAAAAAAGCAATTTACTATAAAGTTCAATTAATAGGAATAGAAGATTTAAGTATAAAAAGTAAAAATTTAGGTAAAGGTAGTTATTTAAATGGACTTGTAAATAATAAGTGGTTTAGAAATAAATTCTCAACTTGTTTAGAAAAATATTGTAATATTTATGGTTTCAAATTTCAAAAAGTTAAACCTGAATATTCATCATTTATAGGAAACTTCTTATTTCGGAGTTTGGATTTACCAGATATGGTATTGTCAAGCATTGAAATTGGAAGACGTGTATATGAGTTTTATAATCAATATATAACTAAATTAAATAAAATACAAAAAAATATAATACAACCAAATCTCAAAGACTTTAACTCTTTGTATATTAAGTCGTTGGAAGAATTTAATATGCAAAATACAGAGTTTAAAGATCTGAAAGATTTATATTATATTTTTAAAAACTCTAAATTAACGTATAGAGTTCCTATACAATCAAATGTACAGGTTTTCAGATTTAATTCAATAAAAAGTACAATAAGTGCAATTTATTATAATTAAATTACGTTACCATCTTTATCAAATTGTGAGCCTGCTACATCAAATCCATGTGTCATTTCATGTGCAATTACAGCACCAAGTGCACCATAATTATAAGCATCATCTTGATTAATATCTAAGAATGGTACATTCATAATACCACCAGGAATACAGATTTCATTATTAGATGGATCATAATATGCATTAACCGTATAACTTGCCATAAACCATTCCGATTTATCTACAGGTTTATTATAATATTTTTTCTTATCATAATTAAACATATATTCTCTAATTGCTAACATATTATAAAATAAAGAATGTTCTTCTGTAACAGGTATATCAGATAAATCATCATACTTATCAGGATATGCAACTTTATAACCCATTAACTTTAATTTTTCTAATGATAATTGTTTAGTTTCATCTGACATCCATTCTTGGTGCATAATTATATCATGAAAAGAATCCTTAAGGTTATTAATCATATTAATACCATATTCCTTTATCTCTGGAGATAAGTATGTTTTAGCATATTGTTCATTAATATAATCTGAAAATATAGGTCTAATTGTTTTAATACTTCTTCGTTCTAATGAATCTTTCTCACTTTCACCAGCAAATTTAGAATTAAATCTAAATGTAATATCATACATTTTATCATCTAATATATTAATAAATGATATAACAGTTTGGAATGTATAATATGCTTTAAGTATATTAAGTTCATAATTCATTAATACATCACATGCAGTTATAATAGCAGGTCTCTGGGTTAATATAATCTCCTGTGTCGCATTATAACCAAATAGATTAAGAAACTTATTAAAATCAAATTTAGTGAGCTTAGATAAGTCAGAAATACTTAATTTTTCATAATTAGTAGTAGGGTCTTGTAATTCAGCTTCTGTTTTATAAGTATTAGTAAGTCCAATTTCTAAATTTAAAATTTTCTTACTTAACTTATTTGCTTCTATATTAGTAAATCCAATAGCTTCAAATACTTCTCTAATATAATCGATATAATATTGTTTATACTTCTTAATATTTTCATCGGTCTGCACATGATAATAATCTCTATTACCTAATACAACACCACCTTGACCTATATATACTACATTCTTATTAGAATCTTTCATGTCAGGACTAATTCCCATTGAAAATACTAAGGTTTCATGTTTACTGGCTAAGAACTTTATAAAGTCTGTATTAGTTTTAATATTTTTAAGGTTCTGATTGATATATGTAATAATTTCAGATATACCAATATTATTACGAGTTTTAATATCCATTAATTTGTTAAGAAGAATATTCATCTTCTTTCCTACAATATCAGTACCTTTATTATCTTTTATAAGATGTTCAACCCTTTCATGTATCATTTCATCAACAAGACAAAAATTACTCCATGATGCATAATTATCTGGTTTTGGATGATTCTTTATCCAATTACCTGTACACCAAGTAAAAAAGTCAGATGATAAATCAACATCTGACTTTATATTTTCCGCATAATTATATGTATATGTTTTCTCCATACTATCAATAACTTTTAACTACTGTTTCATTTAAATGCTTCAAATCTTTATTAGAAGAACCTTCTAAATTCTCATATTTCTTATAATCTGGATTAGTTCTATTATATCCACATTTACAGCATACATTACTATCTGTAGTTGTATACTCATGACAAATTGGACATTCCCAATATTTAGTATGTGTTATAGTTGGAACTTCATTCAATGTATTAACCATGCTTATACTTGATTTTATTTTATTTACCAAATTATAAAGTAACTCACAAGTTTCATTATTTAACTTAAACTCATCAATTTTATCCTTTATATGCTCATGTATATTTAAAATTAAATTAGTTGACGGTATAGTTAAAAATTCATACTTATTATATAATTCAATTTCTACTATTAACGAGTTTCTATCACTAATTTTAAATTTAAGTCCAACATCAGAATTATCTACATATATAGGATCGCTTACTTTGAATGTATCTGTATTAACTACTACACTATGCGCATGGATATAATCCTCTGGTATATATACAATTTGATTGTTATAGTCAGCTCCTAAACTAATGCAATATCGATTAGTATTAAGTTCTTTCCTAATTAAGTATACTTCAGGTACATTAGTTTTAGAAGTATATATTTTATTTTCATTTTTAGGATTAAGAAAGTAGTCTGAAATATAAATTTTCATATAATTATGATTTATATTATTTTATTTTTAGAATAATGATGATGTATAACAAAGGTCAGGTGTTAATTCAGGATGACCAATTATATTAAGTATTCTATTTATAGGTACAAGTACCATATTTTCAAATTGCTTATTATAATCAATAGGTAATGCAAATTCTAATGGAAAATTATTAGGTAAGAATGCAAATACAGGAAAATCAGGATCTGTAGTATAATAAAATCTAACTTTATCTCTTGCCCTAATTTTATTATATTTCATAAGATATTTTTTATTCTTATCTTGTGATAATATATAATTTGCAATACCTGCACCTTTAACATGTATAGGACAATGTTGACCAACTACAATATTATTTTTATCATCTAATATAAATTTACTATAATCACTAACTGACAAACATTTACATATATCATCAGGAGATTGTCTTAGAAAACCTGTTTTGAATTCCTTTACCATTGCAAATATAGTATTGAAATCTGGTTTTTCTGTATGTTTAGCATACCATGCTAATATAAATCTAATAAATTTATCTTGACATTCTCTTGAATATTTAGGACATGACCCTTGTATAAGTTCAAGACCTTTATAAAGTACTGTTTCTCCTGGTTCTAAATATATATCAGGTTCTTTAAAACATTCCGACATAGCATAATGCTTTTTAGAGGTCATTAATGCAGTATCTGCAATTTTTTCAAGCTCTAATTTTTGGATATTTTTATCACAGTTGAACTTCTTTGCATACTCATCATATTTTTTATCCATATATGGACCACATCCATAATTCCATAAATCTACTACGAATTTAGGTGCTTTATCTGGTGGAATATTTAATTGGTTGACAATACGTCCGAACTCAACATATATAGAATTATGAACAAGTATATCATTAGCAATAAAGGTATGAAAATCATCTACTTCAATATCATATACATACTCGTCATTATACAGTCCTTCTTCAATAGATGCTATATCCTCTATCTAAACTTCATAATCAATTATTTTCATAATTTATTTTACTTTTTATTTACAAATGGATTAACTTGTTTTCTTAATGATAAATTAGGATTATTATCTAATCCATGTTTACGGCGAGTTGTTTGTATTACTGCCTTTATAACGCATGAAATATATGATGTAAGTTTACTATATTTAATATATATTTCATTCTCTTTAAGCTCTTCGTCACTAATTTCTTCTGCTTGCATTTCAGGACATTCCACATTGAACACCTTATTTGTATCTATAAACAGATTAATTCTTTGCATAATAAAAGAAAGTGTAAAAATATTTGTAAGTACTTTCTTATTCTTTACCATATTTACTGAATTTACAGTTTCATGCCAACAATTAATAAACTTCCACATATCACGAATAACTGTACATCGCATGACTGGACTTACTTCAAGAAGTGCTTTATTAAAAGATGCTAACATATTATTACCATTAATAATATCATTAGATAAACATTTCAACAGATCTGTTATTACCTGTGTATCATCATAAATCTTTACTTTACTCATATTTTCTTATTTTTAAAAATTAAATTAATCGGGATAAATAAAATGTATGTAAAATGTAATAAAATTTTAATTAAAAATATTTGCACCGCTTCGTTTAAATAAGTTTTAGGAATTTCGCTTAAGTATGGGACCGGTGACAGAGGCATGAGGTGAAGCATGCCTCATTTTATTTGTAATATATTTTAACTTCTCCTTTAATATTATAAGGTTTTTTTAATAAATACCATGTTTTAATATCATTACTATCTACTGGTTTACCATTTGTATCTGGATTAGTAGCAAGAGTTATATGTTTTATTTTATTATCTGATATAGTATCAGTTTTAACTTGTAATGCACATGCTTTATCATTAAATCCTATAGCTATAACAGTCATGTTACATATTAAACCATTATTTTCTAATAACCATTTATATGTATTATCAGTTATAGTAGTATAATAACCAATGGTCATATGATGACAAATAGGCTTAAAGCTTTTCCAACCTGTTAATTTTAATATTTCATTATCATAATTGAAATACTTATCCCATAGCATAACACGGTCTTCCATGTTTATTTCTACAGCTCCATATAAAAATTTTTGTGGTTTCATAATTAATTATATGTTATTTCCTATAATTTGTTTTGGATTTAAACCAGCTTTTCTTTTTTCAAGAATATGTTTTAAATCTTCCATCTCTTGATCTGCTTCTTTTCGGTCATTCTTTGCTGCTTTACGTTTTGCATAATATGTAGTAAGAATTGCAGGTACAATAGCATTAGGGTCTTTTTTATAAACTGCACCTGATGTAGTTTTAATCTCATCTTCTTTAGGTATATAATTTATATCTTTTTTACTGAAAGATTCTGGTGAAATTTGGAATTGTCTCATAATAGATGGATATAGTGATGCGAAGTCAAGTCCTCCAATATACTTATAAATACCTGGTTGTGTTGGCCATACAAATGCACCGGCATAATCACCGTTCTCTTTATCTTTATCAAACTTCTCTGGAATAACTTTATAATTTGGATAGACGAAGTTACACATAACTGTTTCAGTTGGCTGTATTGTAGAGAATGCAGTATTTAAATCAATACGCAACTCACACGCAAGCATATACCAAATTTCCGAAGTTTTTAAGGTTTTATCTATCTGTTCAACTAATATAGTATCGACTGCATTATAAAATACATATTCTTTGAAATGTTCTCTATAGAATTCAGCAAATCCCCACTTATGTTGGACTTTCTTAATTCCAAGAACTTTTTCAGAAACAAAGTCAAGTGTATTATTTTCCTTTACTAATATTGTCATATCCCATAATTGATATACAATTAAATAATCATATACTATCTTATGTTTAGGTACTTGTACGTCAATTACTACCTTACGATTTAATCTGAATTTCTCAAAACTACGAGTAGGTGAACATACAGATAAATCAATACCAATAAGTTTACACCGATTATATATATATTGCCAGTCATAACCTAAAAAGTTCCAACCTGATAATGCAGGTATTGGTGTTATAAACTCAACAAATGCTTTTATCATTTGGTACTCATCAGGAAAATAACGATATTCAAACTCATAATTTTCAGTAATTTTATTATAAGTTCTTAATGATTCCTGAATCCAATCTTGTTCTTCTTTACTTAATTCTTTTCTACCAAATACAATAGTCTTTGGAAATTTTGTAATAGCAATAGTATTAATTGGCATTCGTGCACTTTCAGCATCAGGAAAACCAGAATCATCTACATCAGTTTCAATATCACAAAACCATGTAGTGGGAATATTCATTTCAAATAAAGGATCAACACTCTTACCAAAATAATTGAGAACTTCATTAATTCTCATTGGTGATAACTGCTTTGCTGGCTGACGTCTAACTGGTTTATTATCATATGATCTCCATTGTGCTATTTTAGGTTGTCCATTTTCATTTAATACTGGTTGACCTGTTAAATGATCCGTTACATAAAAAGGTGGATCTGCATATTGATTATTTGTATATACCCATTTAAATAATTCTTGTGATGGTATATTCCATTGAAAAAATGAAATACCTTTATCCTTATTCACATAAGAAATAACAAGCTTCTTTGATGGCTTACCTTGTGCATCAAAACAATCTAATTGCTCTTTACTTACTATCATCGTATATAAAATTTATAATTTAAATATTATTTTATTTCTTGCTTCAACCTAACATTACTTTTTAGTACATTTATTATTTCTAATAAATCAGTCATCCATAAGAGGATAGTCCACAAGCGTAAATTCGGTAGTACGACTACCTATACTATTTTTATTAATTACTTATAAACTCGAATTGTAGTTTCGTTGTCCTTCATTCAAGATATTCTTTGCTGCATTTATATCTCTATCATGAATTAATCCACATTGAGGACATGCCCATTCTCGTTCATTTAATGTTAAATCTTTATAAATATAACCACAATTGTGGCAAGTCTTTGAACTAGGATAGTATCTATCAATAAGTATCACTTTTTTATTATTCATAAGTGCTTTGTTTTGTAATATATCCTTGAATCTAAAGAAACCTACCTCTTGAATTGCTTTTGCTAACTTATGGTTTTTTAACATTCCACTTACATTTAAATCTTCCATAAAGATAGTATCATATTTTGTAAGTAAAGTATTCACAACAGAATGTATATAATTTTCTCTTTGATTAACTAAATGTTCAAATGCCATTGCAATTTTAATTCGTTGTTTGTTTCTGTTATTTGAACCTTTAACTTTTCTTGATAGTTGACGTTGAAGCTTTTTAATTTTGTTTTCTTGTTTCTTTAAGAAATACTTATTTTCAAACTTTTTACCATCAGAAGTTATAACAAAATCTTTAACACCTAAGTCAAGTCCAACAGATTTGTTAGTTTTTTCAAATTTAGCAATATCAGATTCATTAATATCTACAAGGATTGATAAGAAATAATTACCACTCTTGGTTTTCGATAAAGTTGCACTCCTTATTTTATCCTTATATATTTGTAACCTTTTAAAATATAAATCAGAACATCTAAATTTAATATCTTTAAAAGATTTAGTTAATGTAATTTTTCTTCCTTTGAAAGTATTCTTTTTTGAAATTACATTAATAGAAAATAATGCAGATTGTTTATATTTCTTTGATTTAAATTTTGGAAATCCTGTATGTAGTTTGAAAAACCTATCATATGCTATACACATTTGTCTTATTGCTTGTTGCATTATATGAGTATGTTGTTCTTTCAACCACTGGTAATCCTCATTTTTACGTAAAGTTTCAAAAAAATATTTTGAAAGGTCATTTAAAGAAAGATTAATTTTATTATCAATGTATTCTTTTCGCTTAAGAGCAAGCATATAATTATACACAAAACGATAGCACCCAAGCAATTGATTGATTGCTTGTTCTTGCTCTTTATTTGGATATAATCTTACTTTAATTGCTCTTAACATAATACGATTATTTATTTTCTATTCTTTTAATTTTTTGTAATATTTTTATTTAATATAAAAAGTAATATTCAAACATATAACTCTTTATCATAATTATTATATAAGAAATAACTCAAAATGTCTATTTATAAAATAAGTTAAATTACTATAACTACTAATGATAACCGGTAGTACATATAAATCTAATAAAATCCATATTTTATTATATAATGTCAAAATTAAGAAATTCACTTATTATGGTTCAAGACCCTTTCTATATAGATTTCAGTAAACAACCAGACAATGAAATATGGTACACTACATTTGATAATAAAAAATTAGAAAAAAATTCAAGTCTACCAGATTCTGTATTTTTTACAGGTGGTTAGGGAAACCTAATTTATAGTTTGTTAACCATACATATGAAAATGGAATAGGAAAAATAATTTATAATAATCCTATTATTAAATTAGCTGAAAATGCATTTAGAGGAAATATTAGCATAAGATTAATATCATTTCCAAAGTAGTTTAAACAAATTTATGCATATTGCTTAAATTATGGGGCTTATATGAATTAGCTTAGTACTTAGCCCATTGGAATTTTTAACATAATTGATAATGTAATTAATATACATGATAATTCTGTGGTATTTTATCGTGTTTATGTAAAGAATAATGTTACTTTTAATGGAAGATATACACCATCTGTAATTATAGTAAGATAATTTTATAATGTAACAAAGATACTTACATTACAAAACCTTAAAGAAAAACAAAATCTTATATTTGAAAATATAATTGAAAGAACATTATAAAAAAGACTTAACTTTATATATAAGTTAAGTCTTTAAATTTATATAATCTTGATTTTATCTTTAAACTTATCAAAATTCTTTATATTTATCATATCTTCTCCTATGAAAATAGCGTCAGTAACTGCTAAGTCTAATGGCAATTCTTTTATTTTAGTATTACTCATATGCAATACTCTAACATGTAAATTGTTAGGTAATTTCCTAATGCTACTGAATGAAATATTTAGTATATCAGAGATCACTAAATCATCTGGTAATTTTTTAATGTTATTACAAAATGATATATTTAGATATTTAAAATATTTAATATTTTCTGATATATATTTTAATTTACTTGAATGCTGTATATCCAAAGATCTCACACACAAATCATCAGGTAATTCTGTAATATTACTAAATGATGCATCTAACCTGTTTGTTACTGTTAAATTATGCGCTAATTTAGTTATCTGCTAACTGCTAATTGTTAATGTATTAACTGTAAGATTATTTGGTAAAGCTTTTAATTTACTGTCCCTACTAATATATAAATAATTTAGTTGTAAATTATCTGGTAATTTTTCAAGTGTAATGGAACTATTAATGGTTAAACCACCATTACATACAATTTTATGATCTTTTATATAGAATTTATCATAAGGGAAATATTTTTGCAATAAATTTATGTCATTACCATATAAAATATCATCATATATTTGAGTATCCTCAATATTTACTTTAGCTGTATTAAAATCAAACATAGTAATTGTAATAGTGGAAGTAGTCGGTACTGCCCCGACGTCCGGTCCTATGCAATCATAAACCGTCAAACGCTATGTTACCCCCGTTGTTTTATAATTTCTATAAAATTAATTTCTTTTAATAATGTAATAAGTAAAAATATATTAGCAACAACTTCTAATGTATATCATCTGCATTAGGTAAAATAGGAACTTTTAATTCTATAGTTTGTTTCTCTATAATAGCTTTTAATTTATCTATAATAGTACTCATATATATTTATTATTTTATAAAAATTTAGTGCTTTACTTTTTAATAATTATAAAGCACTAAATTAAATTCATAATAATTTTTTAATTATTAAACAGTAGCTACACCTTTAACATATGCCAAAGCTTTTTCTATATCACTACAAAAATTATCTAAAGTTGAAAGATCATTAGTTGGTATATATATATTAAAGATTAATTTTATTAATATCATATTCTTGCTTCCTAAGAGCAAGCATGTAATTATATACAAAACGATAACAACCAAGCAACTTATTAATTATTTGTTCTTGTTCTTTATTTGGGTATAACCTTACTTTAATTGCTCTTAACATATAATTTATTTAATTTACATTCTTTACAAAAATATAAAGGTCAAATTTTCAATTATTTTTAAAATATTAACATATAATATATAAAAATAA
>FLSH01001336.1_pt1 | contig 10806 bp, 9 predicted proteins | sample 1550441 | NCBI WGS metagenome assembly FLSH01 (sample SAMEA4031756, study PRJEB14383) | metagenome | biome: human; feature: oral; material: saliva | place: Philippines | collected 2014 | reverse complement strand
AGATTATCCTTTACATCACCACAAACCTCTAATCGTACTGCATCACCACGACGTCGACGACGCAAAGATGCTTCTACCTCAGAAAGCAAATCTGTTGCTTCTTCTTCATCAATTTCTAAATCCGCATCACGAGTAATACGGAACACCATAAAATCTTCTATACCATAACCTTGGAAGAATTGAGTAGCATAATAGGTAATCACATCCTCCAAATATACAAAACGATGCTCTTTATTACTACGACTAGGTATTTCAATGATACGATTTAACACAGACGGAATTGGTAAGATTGCGATTTTATAATCTTTTGTACCATCTGGCAATACTTGAAAAATACGTATAATGGCATTGATGGTATGGTTTGTTAAAAATGGAAATGGGTGTCCAGAGTCAACGGCTAGAGGTGTTACAACAGGGTAGATATGTTCTTCAAAATAGTGACGTAACCAAGCCTTAGATTTCACATCTAACTGTTCTGGATAGGTAAAATAAAATCCATGAGATTCTAATTCAAACAATACATTCTTTAAATATGTACTTTGCATCGATACGAGGCGCTGTACAGACTCATCAATAGCCTTTAACTGTGCCTTAGCATCCATATGAGCCGCATCGTACTTAACAATGCCATTCACAACTTGATGACGTAATCCAGCCACACGAATCATAAAGAACTCATCTAAATTAGAGCTAGCAATAGCAATAAATCGAAGTCGTTCTAACAAAGGAGTATTGGTATCAATAGACTCTAATAAAACGCGCTGATTAAACTTTAACCAAGATAATTCACGGTTAAAATAATACTTTGCATTACTGAACATGACGATCCCCTCCCCTTACTAGTACGATTTCCATGCCAAATACCTCTGTAAAGTATTCCGAATCTCGATTAAAGGTCCACCATTCTAAGGAGATATCCTCATTAGTACGACAGAATACATATAGTACATTATCTCTTTCTTCCAATGTTACATCAGAGATTTTTTGATTGCTCCCCGCATCGAGTGCACAAGCCACACGAATAATTGCTACTAGCTTTGTAACCTGAATTTTTTGTAATTCTGTTAAGGCATTGAAATATGCATCGTCATCATTTGGAGTTCCCTTGTAGTGGTAATACACAACATTAGCAACTACTTGTTTTTCTTCTTCCGAAAGACCAAATATATCGGTCCCCATTACAATATGATACGCATGCTCCCCATGATTTCGTAAATTCACAAACTTACCGACAGAGCAAAGGATAGCTGCAATACGACATAGATAGCCCCACCGTTCTGGTAAACCTTTATGTCGCAATGCTTTACAGAATAAGGAGCTAAATCGCTCTACTTCTGCATCATGAATTCGGTCTGTATGATATCTTGCAGCAACAGCACGCGCTAACTGTGCATTTTGTTCGCGCAATTGATACATAAATGGATTATTCTCGGTTTCCACACCGTAGAACCAACTAATGCCTTGAGAGAATGAAAAGCTACTGAAAATTAATGATTTAGGCTCTATAGCCGTAATGATTTCATTAAATAGAATCATGGTAGGCATTAAAATATTCGCCTTATATTCAGGTAATTTATAACGATTCATCAACTTGGTAGCTGTCACACCGTCAAAAGAATTGATAAGCCCTTTAAATCGTTCTGGCTCAATAGTAATAATGTCTTCTTTATTATTTTCTTGTCCCATTAAATGAGTCATATATTGCGCCTCATCACCAGATAAGACGATACTATTAATATTGAAAGTTTGTAATTCTTCACGAAGAGGGCCAATCATACGATGTAAGTATTCTGTAATAGCCCTTGGGAATGATATGGAAGATCGTTGATTTCGATTAAATGACTCCATAACCCGTAAGGACCCACTATGCATATTGCGTTGGAACAATAAATTCTCACCACGCCAAACCGTTAAGCCTACCCCACCAGATGTAATATCCAAGAATAATGTTGCCTTAGTAGGATCTGTCAGTTTATATTGATGCGTCATCTTGTAATATAACAAAGCATATTTGTAATATACCTCTTTCGGCATATCGATGACCTCAACGCGCATCCCCGTTTGAATATAGATTTGATCTAGAATACTACGACGATTAGCGGCTTCGCGTATTACGGTCGTACCATATAGTTTAGAACGACTCACGCCATAATCTGCCATTAATTGCTTATAACCTTTTAAAATATGACAGATTTCTTCAATTGTTTTAAAGCTCAAGCGAGATGTTTGAAATAATTCTTCCCCAAAGGTTACCTCCCGCGCCGCATAATCGATAACACGTACATCATCTATGCCTTTATATTCTAATATGGTAATACTCATGCTACTGGAACCCACATGTAGTACTGCATATCGTAATGTTTTTGGTAATGCCATTATGCCTCCTTACGAGATTCATGCCATTCTATTTCTAAGGATTTCTCGAATTCTTTTTTGAATGATTTTGAAAGTTTTTCTACCGCCGTTCTAGTGACACTCACATCGCGTCCTTCTAAATAGAACACTTTTATGACTACACTAGTGTATTTAATATTTACCTCTAACTGTTTGATAAATTGTTCATGGCTTTCATCAAGAGCCTCTGCAATCGCTAAAATAATAGAAAGCTTTTGACCTAATGAGCGTTGTTCTTGATCTAACAATTTACCATATAAGAAATTCTTATATTCCTTTGGCGTCAATCCATGAGAATTCATGACTAAGAATGCACTAAACGCCTGTTCAACATGAGAAATCCCATATAAATTACTATTGACGAGCATATAGCAGCCATGACGAGCATGACTATAATAATTAACTCGTTTACCTATATCATGCAACAGTCCCGCTGCAATCAAACATCGTCTAAAATTCTTATCGGCCTTATGGAGTGGCTCTAATGCATCATATAAAGTAGTAGCTAATTTCGTAATATACTTAGCATGCACGAGCTCATGCTTTGTCATACCTAATAGTACATTCTCTGCAGAATGAACTAGAATATCATCGATTATAGAATTTCCGCCTAAATAGTACTCACCGTAATAATCGTAGAATAAACCTTCACGCAAACCACAACCGCCTACAACAAGGGTCTTAGCATTTACATAGTTAAACAGCTCATCCACTATGGTGAGTCCTGCAATAATAATATCTGCACGTTCCGATGATAAGCCACTAATTTTTTTACGGGCCTCTAAGGATTTATCTTTTACATCTTCTAAGATTTCGTGAAATCTATGATATGGTAACTCATAGTTATGTAGTTTCGTAATGGGATATGATAACTTACGTTGATCTATTTTTGCAATATTACGAGCTGTACCGCCAATACCTAATAGAGGAAGCTTCACATTATGAAGCCAATAATGTTCCTTAATGGTTTTCTTTACAGCCTTCGTCATTTTTTCTAGTTCTTTAGGGGTATACTCATCGCCCTTTTGATAGGTTCCAGTTAAGGTAAGTGCCCCTATAGGTAGACTAACAGCTTTCACAATATGTCGATTTTTTACTAGCGTTACCTCTGTACTAGCACCACCTAAGTCAAAAATAATAAAATCTTTAAGGCCAATCGTGTTGATAACCCCAAGGAATCCAAGGCGCGCCTCTTCTTCACCAGCAATACATTCTAAATCTAGACCTGTTCGTTCTTTTACGGCTTTAATAAAAGCATCTCCATTTTTAGCTAACCGTACTGCAGCCGTAGCAACAGCTTTTATAGTATCTACCTCCATAGCGTCAGCCATATGAACAAAGCCTTTTAGAGCACGTAGAGAGCGCTCCATAGCTTCTTTTGTTAACTCATGAGTGCCCCACATATTTTCACTTAAGCGGACACTCTCTTTTTCTTGATATATGAGACGATAACTGCCGGTCTTAGAAATCTCATAAATGACAAAACGAACGGAGTTGGATCCTAAATCTATAAATGCAATACGTTTCATGCTACTAACCTCGACTTACTATAGTTCAGTATGAATATACTTTAGTATACCATAGAAAAACGCGATTCTCACCGATAAGGGAGAATCGCGTTTTATAATTTATGATTCAAATGAGTCTGAATGGATACCCTAAGAATTAGAACAATGCCATTAGACGTTTACAATATTTTATTTACCAGCATTTATATTGACTAGTATCAAAATTATTCAATACCGAATACACGTTTACCATTATTATAGGTAATCTCACAGAACTCATCTACATCCATACCTTTAAGGCCAGCAATTTCCTCTGCTACAAACTGAGTCTTGCTTGGGTCATTGCGACGGCCTCTAAATGGTGGTGGTGTCAAATATGGTGAATCTGTTTCAATAAGAATTCGATCTAACGGTACTTGTTTAGCTACTTCTTTAAGGTTTGTAGATTTAGGGAATACTACAGGGCCCGCAAAGGATATGTAGAATCCTAATTTAATAGCTTCTTTTGCCATTTCCCAGCTACCAGAATAGCAGTGGAAAATCCCCCAATTATCCTTCCCCTCATTGCGCAAGATATTCATAATATCACCATGTGCATCACGGTCATGAATGATAATTGGTAAATCTACTTCACGAGCAAGCTCTAATTGACGAATGAATACGCGTTTCTGTGTTTCACGGTCAGAAAAATCATAGTAATAATCTAAGCCAATTTCACCAATAGCACGTACTTTATCATTATTAAGAGCTTGATCCTTATAGAACTCATAGTCTTCTTCTGTAAAATCTTTAGACTCATGAGGATGTGTACCTACAGCGGCATATAAACGGTCATACTGTTCCGCTAAAGCTAGGCCTGATTCAACAGTACCTCGGTCAACACCTGGAATCATAATGTATTCTACGCCTGCATCAAAGCAAGCTTGTAACATCTCATTACGGTCGTTGTCAAAACGACCATCATTTACATGAGCATGAGAATCAAAGAGTTTCATTATTTAACCACACTTCCTGCTGGCAAAGATTCGATATTTGTTACCTCTAAATGTTCTTCCCAATCAGATGCAGATAGAATCATACCATAAGACTCAATGCCCATCATCTTTTTAGGCGCCAAGTTAGCCAAATAAATTACCTTTTTACCGACCATAGCTTCTGGTTCATAATATTGAGAGATACCGCTTAATACTGTGCGTTCTTCAATACCGATATCCAATACGAATTTCAATAATTTCTTGGACTTAGGAACCTTTTCACAGCTTACAACTTTTGCTACACGAAGATCTAATTTTTCAAAATCATCGTACGTAATGTTTTCTTTTAATGGTGGAATATTAGATGTGTCTACAGCTTCTTCAACCGTCTCTTCCACAACAACTTCTACCATTTCAGGAATTTCAAAGCGTGGATAAATAGGATCACCTTTTACAACCTTTGTACCTGTTGGAATTAAGCCCCAAACTTTTGCAGCCTCAAGAGTAGTATCTGTAAAGCCTAAAAGTCCTAATTGGTCCCAGATTTTTGGAGCACCTACAGGGATAACAGGGCTTACTAAGATTGCAATAATACGCAATGCTTCTGCTAAGTGATACATAGCAGATTGCAAGCGCGCTTTATCATGAGCATCTTCAGATTTAGCCAATACCCAAGGCATTGTTTCATCAATGTATTTATTCATGCGACCAATAAATGCCCATACAGATTTAATCGCTTTATTAAGCTCCATATTTTCCATAGCCGCTTCAAAGTCTTTTGCAGTTTGAACAGCTAGTGTAGATACATCGCGGTCCAAATCATCCATATCATCGCATTTTGTAATCACACCACCATGGTATTTTTCAATCATCGCAATGGTACGGTTCAACAAATTACCTAAGTCATTAGATAAGTCCGCATTAATTTTTGTAACGAAATTAGGCAATGTAAAGTTACCATCATTACCGAGTGTAATTTCACTCAATAAATAGTAACGCAAGGAGTCTGCCCCATATGTATCAATCAACGGAATAGGATCGATAACATTACCTAAAGATTTACTCATTTTTGTGCCGTCAACAATCATCCAACCGTGGCCAAATACCTTTTTAGGTAATGGCAACTCAAGACTCATGAGCATCATAGGCCAAATAATTGTATGGAAACGTACGATTTCCTTACCTACTAAATGAAGATCTGCTGGCCAGTATTTTTTATATAATTCACCATCACCATCAAATGGAGAAAGGGCACTAATATAGTTTACTAACGCATCGAACCAAACATATACGACATGTTTAGGATCAAATGGTACCTTGATACCCCAGTCAAAGGATGTACGAGATACAGCTAAGTCTTCAAGGCCTTGTTTTACGAATTGGATCATTTCGTTACGACGAGATTCAGGTTGAATAAAATCAGGGTTTTCTTCGATAAACTTCAACCATTGATCTGTATATTTAGCGAGTTTAAAGAAGTAGCTTTCCTCTTTAACCTTTTCTACAGGACGACCACAATCTGGGCATGTATGATTTTCACCTAGCTTTTGCTCAGTCCAGAATGTTTCACAAGGTGTACAATACCAACCTTCATACTCAGCCTTGTAAATATCGCCTTTTTCATACGCTTTAGTGAAAAGCTCTTGTACTACCTTCTCATGGCGTTCATCAGTAGTACGAATGAAGTCATCGTTGGAAATATGCATTTTTTCCCACAATGCTTTAAAGCCGTTTACGATATTTGTAGTATATTCAAGAGGTGTAATACCTTGTGCTTCTGCAGCGCGTTGAATTTTTTGACCGTGTTCATCAGAACCAGTTAAGAAACGCACATCATAGCCAGCTAAGCGTTTAAAGCGCGCAATTGTATCGGCTACAGATGTACAATAGGTGTGACCAATGTGCAACTTAGCACTTGGATAATAAATAGGTGTCGTAATATAATACGTTTTTTTTGTGTCTCCCATGATGAGTCTCCTTCTAACCTTCGAATGGGAAGGTTTAACGTTCTACAATATTATATACATCCCGGCGGGAAACGTTAAAACGTTTTGCCACCTGGCGAATTGCTTCTTTCTTAGGTATCCCTGTATCTACAAGGGCTTGTACAGCATCTACATACGATACTGGTTCATCCGAAACTTCACCAGTATCGGACTCAATCGTATCAGCGCCACCTACGATGAGAACAAATTCCCCTTTATAGGTGAGCTGATTCAAATCATTTACAAGGTTTTCCAAATCGGTGCGCACAAAGGTTTCAAACTTCTTCGTTAATTCTCTTGCCACCGTTATGGACCGATTGCCAAAGGATTCATACATATCTTGTAAGACCTCTTGCAATCGATGGGGTGCTTCGTAAAACATCAAGGTGCCCGTTACCTGTGAAAGTCGTTGTAATTCTTCAACTCGATGTTTCCCCCGCTTCGGTAAGAACCCTGCAAAGGTAAAGAATTTAGTATCTAAGCCAGATGCGATGAGTGCGGTCAGTGCCGCATTAGCACCAGGCAAGGGCACTACGGTTATGCCTTTTTCAATAGCCTTCGTTACTAGGTCAGCCCCAGGATCAGATATAGCAGGCATGCCCGCATCACTAACGCAGGCAATGGACTGGCCTTCTAATAAAAGCTCCATAATATAAGCACCCTTTTCTTCCTTATTATGTTCATGATAGGAAATCAAAGGCTTCTTAATATCAAAATATTTTAATAATATACCCGTATGACGCGTATCTTCAGCAGCGATAGCATCTACTTCGCCTAAGATACGAACTGCGCGATACGTCATATCTTCTAAATTACCAATCGGTGTAGGCACCAAGTATAAGGTGCCCCATTCGTTATCGTTCATACCAAGAGGACACCTCCTTTGTGTACACATTTGGTTTCTCATAAACGATTAGTGGTGGTTCTAATACAAGGCCAGCCTGCCCTTGATAGATAGCTTCTATTAGCACGAGTTTCGCTGGTTTATCTATCATACCGTGAATAAACCGAATGCGCTTAGCTTGAAAGTTAGCTGCTTCCAGTTCATGTAGCACATATTGGAGGCGACTAGCGCTATAAATCATCCACAAGCGACCTTTACACTTAATAAAGGACCGCACTGCATTCAGAACCTCTTGTAACGATGTATGTTCATCATGAAGAGCTACAGCTCTTTCATCAGAAGTAGGCTTTGCCCCACTTTCACAATCATAAAAGGGCGGATTTATAATAACACCATCAAATGGTTTGTCCTGTACATCGCGATACGACATGTGCCGATAATCACCACATACCATAGTTACCACATCTTCTTTATGATTGTGCGCTACACTGCGCTGAGCTAACTTGATAAGGGTTTCGTTAATATCAATACCCGTTATATGGCCTGCCCCTAGGGATGTGCCTATAAGTGGCATAACACCTGTTCCCGTGCCAAGGTCAACATAGGATTTACGACCATTGAAACGGCAAAAGTGAATGAGTGCAATGGCATCAAAGGAAAAGCGAAACATATCCGTCCGTTGATAAATTTGTAATCCATCTATAATTAAATCATCAAGTCGTTCTTGATCATTCATCAGGCAATGCCACCTCGGACCATTTTAAATCGATGGTACGACCCGCTTCAAGCTGTACCTTCACAGTATGTTTATGGTGATTTACCTTTAAGACCTTACCAATACCTTCATCGGTAACGACCTCTTTACCAATCCCTGGAGGTGCTACATCTTGAGGAGCTTGAGGGCGTTCCTTCTTAACATATAGGTCGCCACCCTTTTTATATAAATCATCTTCATAGTTAAGGCAACACATCAAGCGGCCACATACACCAGAAATTTTCGTAGGGTTTAGGCTCAAATTTTGATCCTTAGCCATGCGAATTGATACAGGTGTGAAATCACCTAAGAAATTAGAACAGCATAAAGGTCGACCACAAGCGCCGATACCATTTAGGACCTTAGCCTCATCACGAACGCCTACTTGGCGTAACTCAATACGTGTTCTAAATACGGTGGCTAAATCCTTAACAAGCTCACGGAAGTCGATACGACCATCCGCTGTAAAGAAGAATATAATTTTATTCATATCAAATGTGTATTCCACATTGATGAGTTTCATCGGCAACTTACGTTTACCAATTTTTTCGAGACAAATTTCAAAGGCTTTTTCTTCGCGCTCTTTATTCTTCTCGATTTGTTTTAAGTCCTTTGGTGTTGCCTTTCTAATAACAGGCTTAACAGGAGCTACAACAGTATCTTCAAAGACCTCTTTAGGTCCAATCACAACAGTACCGTATTCGACGCCACGTGCCGTCTCAACGATAACCCCATCACCAACGGATAGTTCTAATTGTTCAGGCAGAAAATAGTAAATCTTCCCCGCCTTTTTAAAGCGTACGCCAACTATGGTTAGCATTTAGTCCTCCTCCCGAGCATCATGAAGGGCGATACAAAGACCGTCCACCACGAGAGCGGTTTTTATATGTAAACGCAAAGCCCGTTCTGCTTGCAATGTTTCAGTAATCACCTTATTCAAAGCTTGCATAGACCAGCGCGGTAATAATCGTAATAATTGAGTTTTGTACATAGGTACTTGTAATTGTCCATCTTGTGCACCCATCTTAAGAGCCATCATATCTCTACTTACGAGACGCAACCAGTTCATCAACTCTGTTAGGCTTTCACGAGGCAAACTTTCACAAGCTAAGGAAATCATAGAAAACCAGCGCATTTCAAAGGCGAGGATGTCCATTACCTTAACCGCTAACTCAAGCATTTCAATGCGACCTTGAGTTGCTAATTTCTCTACTAACTGCGGATTACCATGACCAGCTAATAAAGCTTGTTCAATATCACCTGTGATGCCACGCGCCACGAGGGCCTTGCGAATTGTATCTACATCAACACTGTTAAAGCCTACGCCCATACATCTTGAAATGATGGTTGGTAATACAGTATTAATCTTGTTCGTAATAATAATGAAATATACCTGCTCAGGCGGTTCTTCAATGGTTTTAAGCATAGCATTTGCCATGACTGCATTGGCCGTGTGAAAGTCCTCCACAATGACAACGCGGTTACCATTCCCCGCTACTGACAGATGATCTTGCAATAATGAATACCACTGCTCTACCTTTAGTGTCGTCTTCATAGGGCGAATCCAAAAGGCATCTCCCTTATCCATATAGATAGGTAAACCTTCTGCTTCGATGCGTTTTTCCATCTCACCATTGGCAAGACGTGCTTCTTTTACATCTGCTAAATACGCTTCTCCCTTTGGTTGAGAAAATACTTGGCGTCCCAACAATAGAGACGCTAGACCTATGGCCATATCTAGCTTACCAAGACCTGCTTCACCATAAAACAAAAGGCTATGCGGTAATGCATTACGACTTACAAGTTCCGATAGGTGTGCCTTGATCGAATCTTGACCAATTATAGAATCAAAATATGTCATAGCCCCTCCTATCAATACATGCTCAATATTAATATTATATAAGAAAAAGGCGACTTTTAAAAGAGTCGCCCTATCCTAAGGTAGTAGATTTACTACTGCTTGATATACATCGTTATGAATATCTTCTATGGTACGTAACCCATATTGACCAGCACCATCTTTAATAGCACATGGAATACGGTGCCATTGATAGCGTTCTACTAGCTCTTCATAAGCATCGTGAACAGCTACTAAATACTGATGATTTCCCTCATGAATATCCCCTGTATTACCTCCCGTTTTACCAGTGCGCTCTGCCATAAGGGCTTCACTCACTTCAAGAGGCATATCTAAGAGACATACTGCATCAGGTGTAGGCAAGCCAAATTTATTAAACTCAAAGTCTTCAAGCCAATCTAAAAATGCAGTACGTTCCTTCTGATCGTCGTATTTTACCATTTGGTGCACCATATTAGATGTCGTATAACGATCTGCAATGATGATGCC
>FLSH01013300.1_pt1 | contig 10808 bp, 9 predicted proteins | sample 1550441 | NCBI WGS metagenome assembly FLSH01 (sample SAMEA4031756, study PRJEB14383) | metagenome | biome: human; feature: oral; material: saliva | place: Philippines | collected 2014 | reverse complement strand
GGCGCGCGCCTGCACCGCCGCTGGGTTAGTCTTATAGCATGACCTGGATGAACGGCCTGCGCGCCACTTTTGACCTTGAAACCACCGGTGTGGACGTCACCACCGCCCGCATCGTGACTGCTTCCCTGATCCTGCTGGACCCTCAGGGTAACGTGGTGCGCCGTGGCGAGTGGCTGGCTGACCCCGGCGTTGAGATCCCCGCCGGTGCCGCCGCCGTGCACGGTATTACAACCGAGTACGCGCGTGAGCACGGCCGCCCCGCCCGCGAGGTCGTGTGGGAGCTTGCCGGCGCGATTGGTGCGCTCAATATTGATGGTGTGCCGATTATTGCGTTCAATGCCGCCTACGATTTTTCGGTGCTGCACCACGAGATGCTGCGCCACGATATTGCCAACGGTGAGCTGCCGCCGGGTGTGGTGCTCGACCCCTATGTTCTGCATAAGCACGTGATTCCGCGTAAGCGCGGCAAGCGCACCCTTGAGGTTCTTGCCGCCGAGTACGGTGTCTCCCTGGAGAATGCGCACACCTCCGCTGATGATGCCCTGGCGGCGGAGCGTCTGCTGGTGAAGCTGACCGAGCAGTTCCCGCAAGTTCTCAACGTGGATGCGCGCCAGCTGCACGAGCAGCAGATTCAGTGGGCGGCCGAGCAGGCGGCGAGCTTCCAGGCGTGGTTGCGCACGCAGCCGGGTAAGGAATCCGAGGTTATTGACGGCCGCTGGCCCGTCCGCCGGTAAGGGGCGCCCCGCCGCTACCGCCGCCGCGGCATCTCACCTATCCTAGTGAGGGACGTACACGAACCCCAGCCCACTACACATACGACGGCGCGCCACGGAGTTTTTAATGGATCATCAGCCCAGCAACCCCTCAGAATCCGCAGAGCAGTACTACGACACGAACACCCGAAGCATCTACCTCGGGTCAAGCCGCCTCGCCCACGAGCACCTGGTGGCGCAGTCGCAGGTGGTGCTCCGGCTGGGACGCATCCTCATGAAGTCGGGTGCGAGCGCGTACCGCATTAAGGCGTCCATGGCGCGCCTGGCGAAGGCTGTGGGTCTGAAGGAACACCACGCGCAGGTGACCTTCACCGAGATTTCCACCTCCTCGTACACCGAAGGCAACTTCCGCACCGAGGTGGCCGAGCAGCGCACGATGGGCATTAACGCCCACAAGATCGATCAGCTGGGCAAGTTCATCTCCGAGCTGCCCGAACGCATCACCCCGGCGGAGGCGAACGCCGAGCTGGACCGCATCGATTCGGCTAAGCCGCTGTACACCCGCTGGATGCTGGCGCTGGCCTCCGCGGTGGCCTGTGCCGGGTTCGCGTTCCTGAACCGCGGCGGCCTGGTGGAGTGCTCGGTCGTGTTCCTCGCCGCCGGTGCCGGTCAGTTTTTGCGTTCGACCCTTCTCAAGCGCGGGGTGAGCCACCTGGCCACCTGGATGGCCTGCGGCTTCCTGGCGGCCGGCCTGTACATTGCGGTTGTCAATGTGCTGGTTGCGGCGGGTCTGGTTAGCCCGAACCACATGATCGGTTTTATTTCTTCGGTGCTGTTCCTGGTGCCGGGCTTCCCCATGGTGACGGGCATGCTCGACATTTCCCGCATGGACTTCCTCGCGGGTATTTCGCGTCTGACCTACGTGGGTTTGCTGCTACTGAGCGCGTCTTTTGCGGTGTGGGTTTTGGGTTCGCTCTTCCACCTGCCGTTGGCTTCCCCGGCTCCTCTGAATCTGGACCCAACCCTGTATCTGCTCCTGCAGATTATCTCCTCGGGTGTGGCGGCGGCCGGCTTCGCGATGCTCTTCGCCGCCTCGCCGGTGGCCTGCGTGTGGGGTGGCGTGATTGCTGCGGTAGCGAACCCCATCCGTATTCATATGGTGGAGGCGGGCATGCCCGCGCATATGGCCGCGACGATTGCCGTGTTTGGTGTGGGTATTTTGGCCGAGGTTGTGGCCCCGCTACACCAGCGCAAGTACACGCGTATTTCCCTGTCGGTTCCGGCCGTGGTGACGATGGTTCCGGGTGTCCCGTTCTACCGTTCCATGTCGCATTTTGCCAGCGGTGACATGTACTCGGCGGCAACCGGTTTCGTGCAGTCCCTGCTCATCTTCATGGCGCTGGGTATGGGCCTGGCGTTTGTGCGTCTGCTCTTTGATAAGAACTGGCTGTTCGATCAGGACACGCAGGTGCTGAACCGCCTGGATACCGACCGCCACCTGCGCTAACCCGCTACCGGTCCCCTACCGCGTAGCCCCCCCCCACGCGCGCGACCCAGCTGCCTTCCCAGCCCGTTACCCCGCCCGTCCGGAGTGTTTTATCGTCACCTTTCGGTACGTTCAGACGCTCGTCACCTGCGGTTTACCTGAAGCACCTATGATGGTTAGGGTACGGAACGTTAGCGGCGCGCGGGCTCTGCCGCCCGGCACGCCTCGTCCCCTGTAATTCTTGAATTCGCCGTCTCGTTTGAAAGGCACCGATACGATGACTCCCTCCCCCACCCACCCGCTACACCACGAAGCCAGCGAGAAGCTATTCGAGCGTTCCCGCGCGGTGATTCCCGGCGGCGTGAATTCCCCGGTGCGCGCCTTCAACTCCGTGGGCGGCACTCCTGCGTTTGCGGCGAAGGCTAAGGGCCCCTACCTGTACGACGCGGACGGCAACGAGTACGTTGACCTGGTCTGCTCGTGGGGCCCGTCGATTCTGGGCCACGCGCACCCGCAGGTCGTGGAGGCCGTTCAGCAGGCGGCTGAGCGCGGCCTGTCCTTCGGTGCGGCGAGCGCCCCGGAGGCTGAGCTGGCCGAGCTGGTCATCAACCGCATTAACGCCGCGATTCCCGGCGCGATTGAGCAGGTGCGCATGGTGTCCACGGGTACCGAGGCGACCATGACCGCGATTCGCCTGGCCCGCGGTGTGACCGGCCGCGACAAGATTATTAAGTTTGCCGGCTGCTACCACGGTCACGTGGATGCGCTGCTCTCCGAGGCCGGTTCGGGCGTGGCAACCCTGGCGCTGCCGGGTTCGGCTGGCGTGACTGCCGCGACCGCCGCCGAGACCATCGTGCTGCCCTACAACGACCTGGATGCCGTGCGCGAGGCCTTCGAAACCCACGAGGGTCAGATTGCCGCCGTCATCACCGAGGCGGCCCCCTGCAACATGGGCGTGGTCGCCCCCGAACCCGGCTTCAACCGCGGCCTGCACGAGATTGCCCACGCCAACGGCGCGCTCGTCATCTTTGACGAGGTGCTGACCGGTTTCCGCGTCTCCTCTGCCGGTTACTGGGGCTACGCCGCCCCCGAGGACGGCGGCTGGGTTCCCGATATTTTCACGTTCGGCAAGGTCATCGGCGGCGGCATGCCCATCGCGGCCCTGGCCGGTAAGCGCCGCATCATGGAGTACCTGGCCCCGGTCGGCCCGGTCTACCAGGCCGGCACCCTCTCGGGTAACCCGCTGTCGGTGGCCGCCGGCATTGAGACCCTGACCCTGGCCGACGAAGAGGTCTACAAGACCCTGGACGCCCGCAGCGCCCAGCTGCGCCGGGCCCTGACCGAGGCGTTCACCGCCGCGGGTGTGGACCACTCCATCCAGAACGCCGGCAATCTCTTCTCGGTGGCGTTTGGCACCTCCGAGAAGGGCGTGCACAACTACGCGGATGTCAAGGCCTCGGCCACCGACCGTTACACCGCGTTCTTCCACTCGATGCTGGAGTCCGGCGTGTACCTGCCGCCGAGCGCGTTCGAGGCCTGGTTCGTTTCTGCCGCCCACAATGATGAGGCGATGGACCGCATCATCTCGGCTCTTCCGGCTGCCGCAGCTGCTGCCGCATCCGCCTAGACGCGAGCGAATAGAGAGAGGAGAAACCCATGGATTTGTCTGCCTTGGGAATTCCCCTGGAGCCGGTGCGTGACGTCTGGCTGATTGCCTTCATGGCGTACACCTTCGCCTGCCTGCTGGTGGATATCGCCTACCCGGTGAATATTCCCGCCGCCAAGGCGCGGGAGCTTTTCGTGGCGGTCAAGGGGGATCCCGTTGAGGCCGCGAGAATCCGCCTCGAGGATATGGCCGCGAGCGGTTTGCCGCTCTCTTCGGCTCAGAAGGGCTCGGTGACGAAGCGGGCGAAGAAACAGTTGGAAAGCATCCCCGGCAGTAGCATCGTGGGCGGCTGGTTGCACGTGCTGATGTACGCGTGGGCGTGGGTCGTGATGGTGTCCATCTTTACGCTGTACTGGGACATCGCCTACGACGGCATCCTGCTACCGGCGCTAATCCTGCCGTTCCTCATGGTGTACGCGGGTGCCCGCTGGGGCCGCCGTAGCTGGCGTACGGCCCGCGGCTTCAGCGCCGATGAGCGCACGCTGGGCATGCCCCGCATCTACTCCGCGACCCTGGGTCGGCTGAGCGCGCCGTTCCGCGTGAAGGGTGCGGTTCCCGGCATCGGCCCGATTCGTCTGGACCGCGCTGGGTTCTGGATTCTGCAGTTCCTGGCGGCTCAGGCCCTGCTGTACTTCCTGTACTCGCTCTCGGGGCTCGAGATGGAGGATATCGCCCTCCCCTACGTTGGCCACACCTCGATGCTCCTGGGAATCGGCGCGGTAATCTCGCTCCTGACGGCGTGGGCGCAGGTACGCAGCTATATTCTGTTCAACCCCGATTCCTTCGTGACCGGCCGCGTGCTGCTACCGGCGAAGACCCGCGAGTACTCGACGCTCCGGGCGTTCCGAGTGCTCCCGAATAACCCGGACGCGATTAAGACGGACGCGAAGGATCCCGCGCAGTGGAAGGTGGAGGTGATGCTCCCCAACGGTAGCAAGCGCACCTTCCCGCTGAAGGACCCGAATATTGACTGCCTGATTGCGCAGCTCGCGTTCAAGCTGGAGCAGGGGGATTGGGCTCGACTCGACTCCCCCGCCGACCGCGAGAAGCTGGCCGGGTACTTCCTGGACGGCCGCGCGATTTGCACGACCCTGGGTCACATCCCCGCGGGTAAGCACGCGGAGGAGGCGGCGCGCCGTGCGTCCTTCCAGAAGGCGCAGTACAAGTAAACCGATAGCCCGTATAACACTAAAGAAGCCACATGCTGTTCACACAGCATGTGGCTTCTCAGCGTTCAAAGAGGGAGGGATTTAGGCGTCCAGCTCGCGGAGCCAGCGGGCCGCCTCCGTACCGTAGTAGGTCAGGATAACGTCCGCACCGGCGCGGTGAATCGAACGCAGTGACTCCAGCACCACGGCCTTGCGGTTAATCCAGCCGTTCGCGGCGGCGGCCTCAATCATCGCGTACTCGCCCGACACCTGGTAGGCGGCCACGGGCACCGGTGAAAATTCCGCCACCTCGCGCACAATATCCAGGTAGCTGCCGGCGGGCTTCACCATGACCATGTCGGCGCCCTCCTCCAGGTCGGCGCGCACCTCCAGCAGCGACTCGCGGCGGTTGGCCGGGTCCTGCTGGTAGGTCTTACGGTCGCCCTTGAAGGTCGACTCCACAGCGTCACGGAACGGGCCGAAGAACGCCGAAGCGTACTTCGCCGAATACGCCATAATCGACACGTCCTCGAAGCCGGCCTCGTCCAGGGCGGCGCGCATGGCCGCAATCTGGCCGTCCATCATGCCCGAGGGCGAGACGGTGTGCGCACCCGCGCGGGCCTGCGAAACCGCCATCTTGCAGTACAGCTCCACGGTCTCGTCATTATCCACCACGAGCGTGCCGTGGCCGTCATCGACCAGCACGCCGCAGTGGCCGTGGCTCGTGAACTCGTCCAGGCAGGTGTCGGCCATGACCACCAGGTCGTCGCCGAACTCCTCGCGGCACACGGCAATCGCACGGTTCAGGATGCCCTGCGGATCCCATGCGGTCGAGCCGACCTCGTCCTTATCCTCATCGCGGGGAATACCAAACAGGTCGATGCAGCGGATGCCCGCCTCGTAGGCCTCGCGCACGGCGGGGATGATGCTCTCCAGGGTGTGCTGGTACTGGCCGGGCATGGAGCGAATCGGCTGCTTCTCGTCAATGCCGTCGCGCACGAAGAACACCTGAATCAACTGCGAGGGGCGCAGGGTGGTCTCGGCGACGAGGGAACGCATGGCTGCGGTGGTGCGCAGGCGGCGGGGACGGCGGGTGAGGTTCATGATCTCTCCTGAAAACTCGATAAAAATATGTGGTCTTAGCTGTGGGGAACCTGCATGAGGGATGCGCCTAAATGAGGGACACGGCGGCACGCGCCAAATCTCTCGGGGAGGGTGAATCGGCCTGCACGTGGCGCAGGTTGAGGGCGCGGCAGGCGGATGCGGTGGTCGCCCCAATCGCCACCACCGGCGGCACGGATTCGGGGCCTAGCGCGGGCGCGCCGTCGAGTAGGGCGTGCAGGCGGGAGGGGGCGGTCGCCACGATTACGTCCGGGTTGGGGGCGTCTGCGCCCCGCAGGAGGGCGCGGGCGGCACTGAGGCTCAGCTCGCCGGGCTCCACCCGCTCGGCCGGCACCATGTCGTAGAGCACGCGCGCGGTCACCGACCAGCCCAGGTTTTTGAGGCCCTCGCGCAGGGTCGGGCGGGCGTTGGAACCCTCCAGAACCAGCACGGTGGCGGGTTCGGTTGAAGCGGGCTCGGATGAGACAGCCCCGGCCGCGGGCCCTTCGAGCTCCGCGAGCATGCCGGCGGCGCTCTGAACGCTCGACTGAAAGTCCGCGTCCAGCCCGAGCTGGGCGCGCACGGCGCGGGCGGTTGCCGCACCCACGCAGGCGATGCGCGCTCCCCCGGCGTGAACCGCGCGGGCGAAGTCCTTACCCCAGAGCTCGGCGCAGGCGCGCACGGTGTGTGCGCTCGTGAAGCTCACCCAGGCGTAGACCCCGGATTCCAGGAGCGCGGGAATACCGCGCAACTCCTCGGTGGCGGGCACGGTGCGTGCCTGCTGCAGGGGCGCGAAGAGCACGCGAGGGGCCGCGGGTTTCCGCAGGCGGTCCTGCGAGGGGTCCCGCGGGCCCTCCCCGTTGTCACCTTCGCGGGTCTCTTCGCTGGTGCTTTCGCGGGCGGACGGTTTAGCGGCCCGCTCAGCCTCCCACTCCTCGACGAGGGCGCGCGCGAAGGCCGCGCCCTGGGCCGCCGAGCGGGTCAGCAGAACCGTGGCACCCCGTTCGGCGGGGCGTTGCTCCTCGTCCATGGCTACTTGACGTCCAGACCGGCCAGGGCGGCGGCACCCATCTGCAGCAGGTCCTCGGCCACGCGCACACCCAGGCGCTCGGCGCCGGGCACATCCAGCTCGGAGGTCGCGGAGGTGTGACGCAGCAGGTCGGTGCCGTCCGGGGAGGCCACCACAGCGCTGAGCACCAGGTCGCCCTCAACGATCTCGGCGAAAGCGCCGATGGGGGCGGCGCATCCGGCCTCCAGGCGGCGCAGCAGGGCGCGCTCGGCGCTGACGGCCAGGCGCGTCTCGTAGTGGTTCGCGGCAATCAGCGCGCGGCCCAGGGAGCGGGTCGGCCGGGCCAGCTCGGCGTCGTCGAGCACGGCCGGATCGGGGTTGCCGAACTCGCTCTCGCGCACCTCCAGGGCCAGGGCGCCCTGGCCGGGGGCCGGCAGCATGCGGCTGGGGTCCAGGTACTCGGTAATCAGGTGTTCCTTGCCCAGGCGCTTGAGGCCGGAGACGGCCAGCACCACGGCGTCGCAATCGCCAAGGCGTTCGGTGCCCACACCGCGGTCGGCGTGCTCGTCGGTCTCGGCATTCTGGCGAAGGACGACCTGCTTGCCGGAGTGCTCCTCGAGGCCCTTCACGCGGCCGATGCGGGTGCCCACGTTACCGCGGATATCCACGATCTCGAGGTCGGGTCGCAGGGCCCGCAGCTGGGCGGCGCGGCGCGGCGAGCCGGTGCCCACGCGGGAGCCCTCCGGCAGGGTGTCGACGGTGAGGCCGTCGCGGGCCACGAGGGCGTCGCGCGGGTCCTCACGCTTGAGGGTTGCGGCGACGACCAGGCCGGGGCAGGGTGCGGAGGGCAGGTCCTTCAGGGAATGAACGGCCATGTCCACGCGCTGCTCGGCGGGGGCGTCGGCACCGTCCAGCAGGCGCTGGCGCAGGGCGGCGGCGAACACGCCGGTGCCGCCCAGGGTGGCCAGCGGGCCGGTGAGCACGTCGCCCTCGGTCTTGACGGTGCGCAGCTCGAAGCTCACGCTTTCGGCGGGCTCACCGCCCGGCTGGTGCTTGGCGTAAAGCTCGGTGACGGATTCGGCCGCCAGACGGCTCTGGGTGAGCGCGAGCGCGGAGCCTCGGGTGCCCAGAATGTACTCGCTGTGGCTCATTTCTCTCCTGCTCTAGTCCTCTTCGGATCGGTCGGTGCATCCGGTGCAATATTCGGCGATGACGGGTTTCTCCGCGCCACGACCCGGCTTGCAGCAGCCCGGCTCGCACTCGTCGAACCAGCCGTACTGGCCGCTCGCGCTCGGGGCGCACACGCTCTCGCGGCCGGGGCGCAGGTCGGCGGGAACGCCGTTCTCCACGCGCTCCTCAATGAGGCGGCGCAGCGACTCCACGTACGCCGGATGCGTACCGGGGGTCGGGGTGCGCACGGCCACCACGCCCAGGCGCTCACAGGTGTCCAGAGCCTCGGTGTCGAGGTCCCACTTCACCTCCATGTGGTCGGAGACGAAGCCGAGGGGCACCAGCACGACGCCTTCCACGGGGGCCTCGCCGTCTTCCGCCGGGTTGGCGGGGGTGGGCAGCGCCTCCAGGGCGTCGTTGACGTCCGGTTCCAGCCAGGGCATGGACGGTGGGCCGGAGCGGGACTGGTACACCAGCTCCCACTCGACGTTCTGCAGAAGCTGCGGGGCCTCATCGCGCACAAGCGAAAGCACGGCGCGGGCGACCTGCAGGTGCTTCTCCACGTAGGCGGAGCCGCCCTCGTAGTTCACCCCGCGCGGGCCAGCCTCGTTCGCGGCAGAGGTGGGCACCGAGTGGGTGCAGAACATGATGCGCAGGCGCGGGTTCAGCGAACCGCTATCGCGGGCGGCAAGCTGTTCGCGCACCGTGGCCAGGCCGTCCTTCAGGCCGTCGGCGAAGGCGCGGGCGAAGCCGGGCACGTCGAAGAACTGGCGAATCTTGCCCACGTGCATGCGGCCCTCCAGGCCCAGCTGCTGCAGCGCGATGCCGTAGTCTTCACGGTACTGGCGGCAGCTCGAGTAACCCGGGTAGGCGCTGGTGGCCAGCACCAGCACGTTGCGGTGGCCGTTCTCGTAGGCCTCGGCGAGCACGTCCTTCACGTAGGGCTTCCAGTTGCGGTTCGCCCAGGTAATCGGGATGCGCGGGCCGCGCTCGGCCAGCGCCTGCTGCAGCGCGGCGAGCAGGGCGCGGTTCTGCTCGTTAATCGGCGAGACACCGCCGTTGGCGCGGTAGTGGGTGGCGACCTCCTCGAGGCGCTCGTCCGGGATGCCGCGGCCGGCGGTCACATTGCGCAGGAAGGGGATGACGTCCTCCTGACCCTCGGGGCCACCGAAGGAGGAGAGAATCACCAGGTCGTAGGGTCGGGGTTCCTCGGCGCGAACGCGGATGATGGTCCGCTCGCTGCGGTACTCCCCCAGGGTCTGCTCGGTCAGCCGCGCCGGGCCGTTGGAGGCCGTGTTGGCGGGGTCGGTGCGGTTAGGAATGACGTCATCGGGCAGGAGGGAGCCGTTCAGGGTGCCCTCGCCCGAGGGGTTTGTGTGTGCGGGGGCGAAACGCGCGGGACGCGCCGCCACCCCGGCCGCGCCGGTGGCGGAGGACGCAGCCGAGGTGTTCTCGGCGGCGGCCTCTACCGCGCTGGACGAACCGGGGTGGGAGCAACCGCATCCGCGGGTAGCGCCGTGAGGCTGTTGGCTCACGCCAGAACCTCTGCGATTTCGTCGGCACCGATGCGGCGACCGGTGTAGAAGGGGGTGTCCTCGCGAACGTGCAGGCGAGCCTCGGTGTTGCGGAAGTGGCGCATCAGGTCGACCAGGTCAACCAGCACAGGTGCTTCGAGAGCCAGAACCCACTCGTAGTCGTTCAGGCCGAACGATGCGACGGTGTTGGCCAGAACCTGCGGGAAGTCGATGGCCTTCATGCCGTGGTTCTTCAGCATCTCGGCGCGACGCTCGGGGTTCATGTAGTACCAGTCGTAGGAGCGCACGAAGGGGTACACGCAGACCCAAGCCTCGGGGGCCTTGCCGCGGGCGTAGGCGGGTGCGTGGTTGCGGGTGAACTCAGCCTCGCGGTGAACGCCCATGGTGGACCAGACGATGGTGGTGCCGGAGAACAGTGCGGTGCGGCGAATCTTGCGCACGGCGGCCTGCAGCTTCTCGGGGCTCTGGCCGTGGGTCCAGATCATGATGTCGGCGTTGTCGCGCATTGCGGAAACGTCGTAGATGCCGCGCAGGGTCACGCCCTCGGCGGCCAGCTGCTCGGCGACCTTCTCGAACTCGGCGCGAGCCTCGTCGGTGTTAGCCTCTGCCGGGCGTGCGCCGGAGCGTGCGAACACGGTGTACAGGGCGTAGTGCAGGGTTTCGCCCTCTTCGCGACCGCGACGGTTCTCGTCGGCTGCGGAGTGCTGAACAGCGTAGCCCTTGGGAGCGCCACCGTAACCCTGGCCGGGGTGGGTGTAACCGCCGTGGCCGTGGCCGCCCTGTGCTGCGTGGGGGTGAGACATGGCTCTTCTCTTCCTTTCCTCAGCGGTAACCCGCTGTTCGTGGTGCGAGGCTTCCGTAGCCGCGCGCCGTTTGATTGGTGAATATTCTGCGCTCTTCCCGCCCGAAGCGGTAGGAGGCATCCCACAGGCGTGGGAAGTCTTTGAGGGGACGCTACGCGCCCTTGGGCTTGGCGCCGG
>FLSH01460299.1_pt1 | contig 10833 bp, 9 predicted proteins | sample 1550441 | NCBI WGS metagenome assembly FLSH01 (sample SAMEA4031756, study PRJEB14383) | metagenome | biome: human; feature: oral; material: saliva | place: Philippines | collected 2014 | reverse complement strand
TTAGAAGTTGAAAGCTTATTAGTATTGAAAAATAACCGTGGTGTGGAAGATAACCGTGTTCGTCACATGGACTACGGCGTACAGTTAAACAAATTAATGTATCAACGCTTAATTAAAGGCGCAGATATTACTTTATTTAGCCCTTCAGACGTGCCTGGGCTTTATGAAGCCTTCTTTGCTGATCAAGATAAATTTGAAGAACTTTACGTGAAATACGAACAGGATCCAAATATCCGCAAACGTTCTGTAAAAGCCGTTGAGTTATTCTCTTTATTAATGCAAGAACGTGCATCAACTGGTCGTATTTATATTCAAAACGTGGATCACTGTAATACTCATTCACCGTTTGATCCGCTTGTTGCACCAGTGCGTCAATCTAACTTATGTTTAGAAATTGCATTACCAACTAAACCATTACAACATTTCCATGATGAAAATGGTGAAATTGCACTTTGTACTCTTTCTGCATTTAACTTGGGTAAATTAGATAATTTAGATGAGTTAGAGAACCTAGCCGATCTTGCAGTACGTGCATTAGATGCATTACTTGATTACCAAGACTACCCTGTTCCTGCGGCGAAACGCTCTTCATTAGGTCGTCGTTCACTTGGTATCGGTGTAATTAACTATGCGTATTATTTAGCGAAAAATGGCGTGCGTTATTCTGATGGCTCAGCGAACGATTTAACTCACCGTACGTTTGAAGCGATTCAATACTATCTATTGAAAGCATCCATGAATTTAGCAAAAGAATTAGGTGCATGCGAATACTTCAATGAAACCAATTATGCGAAAGGTATTTTACCAATCGATACTTATAAGAACGATATCGATAGCTTAACGCAAGAACCATTGCATTATGATTGGGAAACGTTACGTCACGAAATCAAAGAGTTTGGTTTACGTAACTCAACCTTAACTGCATTAATGCCGTCAGAAACCTCTTCACAGATTTCTAACGCAACAAACGGTATCGAACCACCACGTGGTCATGTAAGTATTAAAGCGTCAAAAGATGGTATCTTAAAACAAGTCGTACCGGATTATGAAAACTTAAGCGACAACTACGAATTACTTTGGGATATTCCAAGCAATGATGGTTACTTACACTTAGTAGGCATTATGCAAAAATTCGTGGATCAAGCGATCTCTGCAAATACCAACTACGATCCGAAACGTTTTGAAGATGGTAAAGTGCCAATGAAAGTGTTGTTAAAAGATCTTTTAACCGCTTACAAATACGGCTTAAAAACCCTCTACTATCAAAATACTCGTGATGGTGCTGAAGACAGCCAAGAAGATTTAGATGACGGCTGTGCAGGCGGAGCGTGTAAGATCTAATAAGGTAGATTAAAATGCTAATTACAGTAAATTTTAGTTCTGAGATGCGTAAAGATTTCTCTAAAAAATATTTAGAAGAATTTGTAGTTTTTGCTGAAAAGAAGATTATAGAGGCATATCCAGAAACTAAATTAAGGATTAGTAATTCTTTAGCTGATACCACTTTATCTATTTTAAATATTAGATATGAATGTTAATAGAATAGAAATGGATGAAAAAATTGAAAGAAGCCGAATGCTACCTGTATTATGGCAACGATATACTAAAGAATTCCCATTTAAACTAAAAACACAAGTATAAAACCTTGTAAAAAGGAAAACTTATATGGCATACACCACTTTCTCACAAAACAAAAACGACCAATTAAAAGAACCGATGTTCTTTGGTCAAAACGTTAACGTTGCGCGTTACGATCAACAAAAATATGAGACTTTTGAAAAGCTCATTGAAAAACAACTTTCTTTCTTCTGGCGTCCGGAAGAAGTGGATGTGTCGCAAGACCGTATCGACTATGCCGCGTTACCTGAGCATGAAAAACACATTTTCATCAGTAACTTAAAATATCAAACCTTATTAGATTCTATTCAAGGCCGCAGCCCGAACGTCGCATTATTACCGTTAGTGTCTATTCCTGAATTAGAAACTTGGATCGAGACTTGGACCTTCTCTGAAACCATCCACTCTCGTTCTTACACACACATTATTCGTAATATTGTGAACGATCCATCTATTGTATTTGATGACATCGTGACTAACGAAGAAATCATCAAACGTGCACGTGATATTTCTTCTTATTACGATGATTTAATCCGTGATAGCCAACTTTACAGCCTGTATGGTGAAGGCACTTACACGGTAGATGGTAAAGAATGTGTGGTGACATTACGTAATCTGAAAAAACAACTTTACCTTTGCTTGATGAGTGTGAACGCACTTGAAGCGATTCGTTTCTATGTATCCTTCGCTTGCTCATTTGCCTTTGCAGAACGTCAATTAATGGAAGGTAATGCGAAAATCATTAAATTTATCGCACGTGATGAAGCCTTACACTTAACCGGTACACAGCACATTTTAAATATTATGGCTGCAGGTCAAGATGATCCTGAAATGGCTGAAATTGCAGAAGAATGTAAACAAGAAGCCTATGATTTATTCTTAGCCGCAGCAGAGCAAGAAAAAGAATGGGCGGATTACTTGTTCAAAGACGGTTCAATGATCGGTTTGAACAAAGATATTTTGGTGCAATATGTAGAATACATCACCAATATCCGTATGCAAGCCGTTGGTCTTCCATTACCATTTGGTGCGCGTTCTAACCCAATTCCATGGATTAACGCATGGCTTGTTTCTGACAACGTACAAGTTGCGCCACAAGAAGTCGAAGTAAGTTCTTACCTTGTTGGTCAAATTGACTCTAAAGTCGATACCAATGATTTCGGCGATTTCGATCTTTAATTAATCATTCTACGCAAAGAGCGGTCAGTATTTTCAGAGTTTAAAACCTTTGGAAAATTGACCGCTCTTTTGTTTAGACAAAATTCTAACTCAACCTAAAAAGTAAAATATTACGTGGTCAAATAGCACAATTTTTATACCTTATCGTTAATTACCTCAACTTTCTCGATAAAAAAGATGACTTAATTAAAAAAGGCTTAACAAAAAACAATGCTATGGGTAGAATAGAAGAAACCTTTTTATTTTCAATAAATCACATTCTAATTACAAACTAGCGAGGTAAAGGATATGTCTGAACAAGAAGTTAAAGAATTAGATCTGAATGGTGAAATGCAAGTTCGCCGTGAAAAATTAGCCGCACTACGTGCAAAAGGTAATGCGTTTCCTAATCAATTCCGCCGAGATGCCCTTGCTCAAGATTTACATGATAAATATGAAGCCGAAGATGGCGAAGTATTAAAAGAAAAAGCCATTGAAGTGGCCGTTGCTGGTCGTATTATGACTCGTCGTGCAATGGGTAAAGCAACCTTTATTACCTTGCAAGATATGAGTGGCAAAATTCAATTATACGTTGCTCGTGATAATCTTCCTGAAGGCGTTTATGCAGAAGATGTAGGTAGCTGGGATTTAGGCGATATTATTGGGGTGAAAGGCACGCTTTTCAAAACAAAAACCAATGAATTAACCATTAAAACAACGGAAGTACAACTTTTAACCAAAGCACTTCGTCCATTACCAAACAAATTCCATGGTTTAACGGACATGGAAGCGCGTTATCGTCAACGTTACTTAGATTTAATTTCTAATGAAGAATCTCGTCGCACATTTATTATCCGTTCAAAAGTGGTTGCGGGTATTCGTGAATTCTTTATTTCTAAAGGTTTCATGGAAGTTGAAACTCCAATGCTACAAGTGATTCCAGGCGGTGCATCTGCTCGTCCATTTATCACTCACCACAACGCATTAGATGTTGATATGTATCTTCGTATTGCACCAGAACTTTACTTAAAACGTTTAGTGGTTGGTGGTTTTGAGCGTGTCTTCGAATTAAACCGCAACTTCCGTAATGAAGGGGTTTCTGTCCGTCATAATCCAGAATTCACCATGCTTGAATACTACCAAGCTTATGCGGATTATCATGATTTAATGGATAACACCGAAGAATTATTACGTAAATTAGCGATTGATATTCTTGGTACAACCATTGTGAAATACGGTGATTTAGAATTTGACTTCGGCAAACCGTTTGAGCGTATCACATTACATGATGCGACCATTAAATACGGTGCAGATAAAGGTATCGTAAAAGAAGATCTTTATGACTTCGATCGTGCAAAAGCAACCGCTGAACGCTTAGGTATCGAAGTACAAAAATCTTGGGGCTTAGGCTCTATCGTAAATGCAATCTTTGAAGAAGTGGCTGAACATCACTTAATTCAACCAACTTTCTTAATGGCACATCCAGCAGAGATTTCTCCACTTGCACGTCGTAACGATGAAAACCCTGAAGTAACAGACCGTTTTGAATTATTCATCGGTGGTCGTGAAATTGGTAACGGTTTCTCAGAATTGAACGATGCTGAAGACCAAAACGAACGTTTTGATGCACAAGTTGCAGCGAAAGAAGCAGGTGATGATGAAGCGATGTTTAAAGATGATGACTTTGTTGTTGCACTTGAACACGGTTTACCACCAACAGCAGGTGAAGGTTTAGGTATCGACCGCTTAGCAATGCTTTATGCTAACGCACCATCTATCCGTGATGTGATCCTATTCCCTGCTATGCGTCAAAAATAATTAAGTTGAAATAACATAAAAGGAAGTCTACGGACTTCCTTTTTTATTGTCTAAAAGTCCGGTCATTTTTAACCGCACTTTCATAAAAAAAGAGATAACCGCTTTCACCGTTATCCCTTTTACATTCCAATTGAAATTATTTACCCCAAACTTCTTCCGCGATACTACGGATAAATTCGAGTTTCTTCCATTGTTGCTCTTCCGTCAGAATATTCCCCTCTTCTGTCGAAGCAAAACCACATTGTGGACTTAAGCAAAGTTGATTGATATCCACATATTGTGCCGCTTCTTTTATACGAGCAATAATTTCATCACGGTTTTCTAACTCGCCCGATTTAGAGGTAATCAATCCTAATACCACTTGTTGATTTTTAATAAAGCGTAAAGGCTTGAAATCTCCTGCACGATCACTGTCATACTCCAAGAAGAAACCATCCACATTACAGTGACCAAATAAGGTTTCTGCGATAGGCTCATAACCACCTGCCGAGAACCACGTTGAACGGAAGTTACCACGACAAATATGCATTGTAATCGCTAAATCAGCCGGTTTAGCAGCCACGATTTTGTTTAACATATACACATAATCTTTAGCAATTTGATCTAAATCTAAACCGCGTTCAGTATAGGTTTTACGTTTATCTTCCGCACAGAATTCGCCCCAACTGGTATCATCCAACTGTAAATTGCGGCAGCCTAGTTTATAGAAGAGATTCATCGCATCAATATAAGCATCAGCAATATCATCTAATAGCAACTGATTGTTATCTTTATAACGTTCAATCGGCTGATAATCTGTAGCACGTACTGTACAAATTAAATGAAGCATTGACGGAGAAGGAATCGTTAATTTAACTTCAGTCTCCCCTGCCATTTTTTGCAATGCGCGGTAATGTTCAACGAAAGGATGGTTCTCTGAGAAACCGATCTTATCCACAATTTTTAATGTTTTCGGACGTACATTATCGTGCTTAAATTGCACTGAGAATTTCTCCGCATCCACTTCTTTCACGCCATCTAATGCGGCTAAGAAATCTAAATGCCAAAACGTGCGACGAAATTCACCATCGGTCACCGCATGCAATCCAACATTTTTTTGATGCTCTACCAATTTAGCAATTTCTGCATCTTCAACTTGTGTTAAATCAGCACAAGAAATATCACCACAACTACATTGATGACGAGCTTGTTTTAATGTTTCCGGGCGTAAAAAACTTCCTACAATATCAAAACGATATGGCGCAGAAGTACGAATAGTAGCATTTGGAAAAAGTTTACTCATTTTGCTTTCCTATATTTAATTAATTTTAAGATAGATTGAGTGTAACAAAATTAACGTCCTCATTAAAGATTTAGACGTCTAGATGGATGTGAATTTTATTATGATTTTATATGAATGGAATTGATATAAAATTTAAAAAGAAAAGTGCGGTCATTTCTAACCGCACTTTAGTTTGAAATAAAAACTAACTTACAAAACTAGACACATAAGAAATTATGGTTTTTCCACTTAGTATTGCCATAATAATCACTACAAACCAGCCAGCAAAAGCTAAGCAAATTGGATGTTTATAGCTTCCAACAATGTCACTTCGGTAAGCAGCTAGCAGAATTAATGCGAGTGCAATTGGGAGAATTAAACCATTCAATGTACCCACAAAGACTAATACCGCTGCAGGTTTTCCGACAGTCACCAAAACAACCGTAGAAATCACGATAAAGGCGATAATCCAACGATTACGGTTACGTTCAATAGTTGGACAAAGGCTGGTTAGGAAGGAAACTGAAGTATAAGCCGCACCAATCACTGATGTAATCGAAGCCGCCCAAATCACGACGCCAAATAACACTTGACCGAAATTGCCTGCCACATATTCAAAAGGTGTTTCAGCAGGGTTTTTAGGATTAAGGGGAACGCCTTTTACCACGATGCCCAGTACCGCGAGGAATAGCACAATTCGCATAGTTGAGGCGATCAAAATAGCCGATACAGAACTGCGACTCACTTCTGCCATGGCTTTTTCACCTTGAACACCTGCATCTAATAAACGATGCGCTCCTGCAAAGGTAATATAGCCCCCTACGGTCCCTCCAACTAATGTCACAATAGCAATAGGATCAATTTGTTCTGGAATAAAGGTGCGATATGCCGCCTCAACAACAGGTGGTTCCGTTTTAAACATGACATAAAATGTCAGTGCAATCATGATAAAACCCATTAATTGGGCAAAACGATCCATTAATAATCCCGCTTCTTTACGCAAGAAAATTAAAATGGCAATAATACCACTAATGATCGCCCCTGTTTCTGGTGCAATACCGAACATCGAGTTTAAACCAAGACCGGCACCGCCCACATTACCAATGTTAAACGCGAGACCGCCCATCACAATAAGTGCAGCAAGGAAATATCCTGCGCCAGGGAAAACCGCATTAGAAATATCCTGTGCTCGCTTTCCTGATACCACCACAATTCGCCAAATATTAAGCTGAGCACCAATATCTAACAAAATCGATAATAAAATCACAAAGCCAAAACTGGCTAATAAGGTGTTTGTAAAGGTTGCAGTTTGAGTTAAAAAGCCAGGACCAATTGCTGAAGTCGCCATTAAAAATGCCGCACCCAGCACTGCATTTCGGCGGTGATTGATTGATGCCATAAAGCACCTCCCTTGTTAAGTTGATGTTGTGTGTTATGTTTATTCGGCTTATGTCGTTATTGTTATATGATTTTTTTCTAATTCTTCCACAATGCGTGCTGCAAATTGTAGAGAATGTTGATTATCGCCATGTAAACAGATACTTTCTGCTTTTACTGGCACAAGGTTTCCATCAATGGCTTTGACTTGACCTTCTGTTACCATTTGTAACACTTGTTGAATGGCTTCCTCATCAGACTCTACCATTGCATTCGGTTGCGAACGAGGTACCAAACTCCCATCAGGCATATAGTGGCGATCCGCAAAAACTTCAGAAATTGTTTGTAAACCTTCTTCCTCAGCTACGCGTAATATTAAGCTGCCTGCTAATCCCATTAATTTTAAACTCGGATCAAATTGATAAATAGTTTGTGCAATTAAACGGGCTAACTTTTCATCTTTAGCAGCTTGATTGTATAAAGCACCGTGAGGTTTAACATAACTAATTTCCGTACCTTCCCCATCACAAATTGCTTTTAAGGCACCAAGCTGATAGCGCAAATGTGCAATTAATTCCTGTTCAGGTAAATCCATCTGAGTTCGCCCAAAATTTTCTCGATCAGGGAAGCCTGGATGAGCCCCTATACGCACCTGGTTTTCTTTCGCAAATCTGACCGCACTTTGCATTTCTTTTGCTCCACCGGCATGTAAACCGCAAGCAATATTGGCAGAAGAAAGCAATTTTAATAAGGCCTCATCAAAAGGAAAACCTTCAGCAATATCGGCATTTAAATCAATTTTTTTCATCGACAATTCTCCTAATTTGATCGAGGTATATCTCATTTTTACGACGCAATTTTGCGGCTTGTTCTAAACTAACTGCCTCGAATTGAATGGTTGAGCCTAAACGTACCTGTGCCAACGCACCAAGATCCGCATCGATCACATTGGCAATTTTGGGATAACCGCCCGTAGTTTGTGCATCAGCCATCAAAATAATTGGTTGACCACTTGGTGGAACTTGTACACTACCAAATTGAATCGCGTGAGACAGCATTTCCAGCGGTTGCTTTAATTCTAATTTTTGCCCTTGAAAACGATACCCCATGCGATCACTGCTACTTTGCAACGTCCATTTACTTCGCCACCAATAATATTGAGATTTTCGTTTAAACGCTTGATATTCAGAGGACGGTAATGCATGAATCGTATGCTTAAGTGGAATAGGTGCAATTCCAACTTCGCAGCGTAATCGTTGCTCTCCTGCTGTTTGAAGTTGATCATCCTTTTGTAAGCAACGACCCAATACACCTCCAATTTGAGCCCGTAAATCGGTACTGCATGAATTTAACTCTTTGGGTAATAGGATGCCACCTTGCACACATAGGTAACCGTACATTCCGATTCTGGCTCGCGCCATTTTCAACACCTGCCCCGCTCGTGCTTGATAACGCCAGTAAGCAAAAACCGGTTTATCATCTAAGGTCATTTCATAAAATGCCCCGGTGACACAAAAATTCATATCTTGCAGGAATTGCAATGTAATACCACCTAAAGGGACTTCGATTGCCGGGACTCCCTCTGCATTTCCCAGCAGAATATTGCCTGCTCGTAATGCTAATTTGTCCATTGCCCCACAATGACTGATTCCAAATCGACGTAAACCCAAACGGCCTAAATCCTGAATTGTGGCACGGGATTGCACATCAATAACATAAATCATAATTCAATACCCTCCACCACAAATTTTACCGTATCACCTGCTTGTAGTAAGGTTGGTTGCGCCTGTTTTTTATCAAATAGCGCTTGCTTGGTATGACCGATTAATTGCCATCCGCCAGGAGAGGAAAAGGGATAAATGCCCGTTTGAGCTCCACCAATACCAACGGAACCTGCTGGAACAACTGTTCGTGGTGTGGCTCGGCGAGGCGTGTGCAGGCTTTCAGGTAAACCACCTAAATAGGGAAAACCAGGTTGGAAACCAATCATATATACCGTATAAATCGGTTCGCTATGCATTTGAACAATTCGTTCTGGTGTGGTGTTATGTAATTTGGCCACTTCAGATAAATCTTGACCTAATTCGCCGCCATAAATTACCGGAATTTCGATATGACGACCTTGAAAAGTGGATACTTTCAATTCTCCCCAACGTTGTTCCAAGCGCTGAATAAGCGGCTCAAAATCTACGTAAAAATCAGTGAAGACCGTGAGATTATTCATTCCCACGACAACTTCTACAATATCTTTCTCAGACTGTAGTTGGTTGGCAAACGCCCAGAGTTGGCGTTGTTGTTGAAGTGAAGCTGGTGGCGCTAAAGAGCAAACCACCGCCGACTCGCTGATCGGGGTTATATTCATAAGGTACCCTTTATTCTGATGTTGTGTTATTTGTTATTTTTTTGTTACACTTCTCTTTTAAAGGATATTTATAGCTTTTGTCAAGGTTTTGTATCAAAAATAAAATGTGACAAAGATCTCATTCTTCACATTTTGATCTCAATCAAAAGTGCCAAATAACATATAATAAAAGGGTCTATTATTTATTTAACAATTATAAAAAAGGAATAAACATGAAAACATTGAGTGAATTTATTGTTGAACGCCAAGCAGAGTACCCTAATGCAAAAGGGGAACTTAGTGGTATTTTGTCTTCTATTCGTTTATTAGCAAAAATCATTCATCGTGATATCAATAAAGCAGGTTTAACCAATATTCTTGGTCAGTCTGGTGTCGAAAACGTGCAGGGTGAAAGCCAAATGAAATTGGACTTGTTCGCCCATAACACCATGAATGCAGCCCTTATGTCACGTGAAGAAGTGGCAGGTTTTGCTTCAGAGGAAGAAGAAAGCTTTATCGCTTTTGATACTGAACGTGCTCGCAATGCAAAATATATTATTTTGACCGATCCTCTTGATGGTTCATCTAATATTGATGTAAACGTTTCAGTTGGGACAATATTCTCTATTTACCGTCGTGTTTCACCAATTGGCTCACCTGTTACTTTAGAAGATTTTATGCAACCGGGTAATAAACAAGTCGCGGCGGGTTATATCGTATATGGTTCTTCAACCATGTTAGTCTATACCACTGGTCATGGGGTGAATGGCTTCACTTACGATCCATCTATCGGTACATTCTGTCTTTCTCATGAAAATATGCAAATGCCAAAAGATGGCAAAATCTACTCCATCAACGAAGGACAATATCTCAAATTCCCACAAGGGGTAAAAAAATACATTAAATACTGCCAAGAAGAAGATAAAGCAACTAACCGACCTTATGCGTCACGTTATATTGGTTCATTAGTGGCAGACTTCCACCGTAACTTATTAAAAGGCGGTATCTACATTTATCCAAGTGCAACTAACTATCCAAATGGTAAGCTTCGTTTGCTTTATGAAGGCAATCCAATGGCATTCTTAGCAGAACAAGCGGGGGGTATTGCATCTGATGGTTACAATCGAATTTTAGATATTCAACCAAGTGAACTTCACCAACGTGTACCACTTTTCATCGGTTCCGCAGAAATGGTGAAAAAAGCAGAAGAAATGATGAGAGAATTTAAAGAAGATTAAATTCCTAAAGTGCGGTCAATTTT
>FLSH01008847.1_pt1 | contig 10837 bp, 24 predicted proteins | sample 1550441 | NCBI WGS metagenome assembly FLSH01 (sample SAMEA4031756, study PRJEB14383) | metagenome | biome: human; feature: oral; material: saliva | place: Philippines | collected 2014 | reverse complement strand
GCTCATTATATCCTGTCGCAATCTAAATATTTCCCTTTCCTTACATCTAATGTTCAAATCGGTATCTCTAATTTGAATTAAATATTCCCTTCCTGTCATCGACTAATATCCCCTTGCTTATCAAGATATTCTTCCCATTCCTCAAGAGAATATATTTTTATATTTCTTGCATTAGCATAAGCCCATTCTCCAATGCATCCTTTTGAGTGTTGCCAATCTCCACATAATATTAATACTGAACACTTTTCCAACATATCTAAACAAATTTGTAATCCCTTAGCATACTCTTTTTCAAAATATAACATAGAAAAATTATGTAATGGAGATAGATATACATTATTTCTATCTTTTAATACTAACTCTTTCATAATTTTATCTATTGCCATCTGATTACTATTTATGACATCATCACAATTTATTCCATTTGTGCTACCAAATGGATGCGCTACATATATCAATCTCCTATTCATTATTGTGTTACTCCTTTAGCTTGTAGATCATTAACATGGAATACATGGCTATCATCCGCATCAATTGCATCTATTGCCTCTTCTATTTCTGTGTTTTCAAAAAGTTTTCCTTGCGCTCTTTCACCTTGAACAAACAGAACCACTTCTTTTAGAAACTCCATGATTATTTTATTTTCACTCGTTCCTACTGGTAGCCATTCACTTACTACTTTACATAAGCTACCTGCTTTGTTTTCTAATCCGCCTGTTACTTTTACCTTATCAATCAATGTATCATCATGTTTGTTATATTTAATTCCCATTTCTACCATGTAATACATGTTTGCTGAAAATTTGAAAGTTGGAAATCGCTGTAAAAATAATTCTTTCATCTTATCATATTGTCGAATCATTTCTGGCCTGTATAAGTCTTTTGTTTTTAACTGATATGTTTCATCACATCTTCCGTTATGTTTCATATATGTTACTTTGGTATATTCTCCAAATGATACACTTAACACTCTAATCATTCTATAACCCCCTTAATTCTCTTTCTTTGGTTCGCCTTGCTTGTAATAATTGTTTCTGTTGCTTTTCTTCACATTCCCATTCGCCACATATCATCTTATTGGCTTTGTTTGTGTAAAATCGTTTCCCACATTGTACACAATATCTTGCGTACTTATATGTTTTCTCCATTCGTTCTCTATTTTCTTTTGCTACTTGCTTTGCCGTCTTACGTGGCTCTATTGGTTTTCCAGCCATACAATCTGGGCACCATGTGTTATGGTCTGTTGGTGTATATAGTCTATCACACCTATGACATTTTCTTTGCATCGTTTACTCCTATTTATAATTACCATCAGAATCTATATAATCTCCAATTCTATACCGTTTTGTTTCTTGCACTGAATAATAAGCTCTATATCCATATCCATGTGAATTTTCCCATTTTCTAAATACATCTGTCAGCTCTTTACTTAATTCACATAAATGTTCTTTCTTTACCTTTTTAAAATATTCAAAATCACATTCAGCAAATTCCTCAGGTAAGTCATTATCAAGAAGATCATAAATTACACGCTCACCATCTATTTCTGGAACATAATAGTATGGATGCCCTATTTCTACGTAATCATCTAATACCTCTTGTTCTAAATATTCAACATTGCTCTTATCATCCCAGCAATAGTTTTCATAGTAATTTAAAAAATCATCAATAGCTTCTTCAATACTGCTTTGTGGATTACCTGCATCCTCATCGAAACACCAGCAATATTCACTTTCATTTTTTACTAACATTTTTCAACCTCAATCTTTTACTGTGCGCCCATATCGTGCCTTCCGCATTTTATATCTGTTTGTTCACAACATATTGATGTGCCAGAATCCATTGGACACTCATGTATCTTTTATAATCCTTGATAATCACTGGCATTTCCTCAACAAATTCCATTAATTGATTATGATTGAGTCCTTGCTTAAATTTATATTGTCTCGCATTAAACTCTTTAACCGCCCTGTGTGCTTTTTCCAATGTATGGTAACTACCATATCTATTTACTGTATTGCTATCCTTGCAGTCAATTAATACCACATCATACATTTTTCACACCTCTAATCTCTTACTGTGCATCCATATCGTGCTTTCCTCATTTTATATCTGATTGTTCTCACGTTATCCCCTACATAACTATATGTATCAATTTCTTTGTATCTCTCTTTATTTCGTTCATCTAGTTTTGCTCTATATTCTAAATAGCTTTCACATTTGCTATGGCAATCTACTTCTCTGAACTTGCACTCTCTGCATGGTACATCCATAGTTTCCTCGCCCATTTATTAAATTCACGATTCACCTTGTAAAAATTTCTTTTTATTCTTGCAGTTAATAATTTATCGGAAGGAATTATCACGTATCCCCAACGTGGTATGAATATTCTTTTTCCTTCCTTTGTTCTGCACTTTACGATATGATCATGTGCTTTACACACATTTCTATATCTATCATTCATGCTCATATCCCTCTAATTTATTTCCTATTACTTTTACTTTGCCATTATTTACAATGAACGCTAAATCGAAATCTAATTCTCTACCTTTAGCAACTGTATTACACCGCCATTGATATTTATTGCGACTATAATAAACTTCTGCCACTAATGGAGTATCCTGTATTGATTTGCAATCAAACTTTATAATGTCATTTTCGTATATGCGCTTTCCAATACAATCTTTTGCCTCACTACCTCTGCATAACGTTCCATCCTCAATTGGTATCCATGAGTAGGTATCATTTTGTATTGCTAATAATCTAATTTGTGAGTAGCTTTGCTTTATTTCATCACTACTTACCCATTCAGTTTTATTAGTACCTAATCTAAGGCCTTTATATATGAGTGGTTTCATGTTGCCTCCTCGTTTCTATCTGTAGGAAAGGGCGAATATACCGCCCACCCTGTTTTATTTGCTAACCGCATCAAGTCTTGCAGTTAATTCTGCAATTTGTGCTTTCATACCTTCAATTTCTCCGTCACGTTTCGCTTGTGGTTCATATTCGCTATGTTTACCAAATTTGAAAGATGCGCTTACACTGTACATGTTTTCACTTCCGAATGTACCTGCAATGCCTAGTAGTACTTTTTCATTAGGTCTGTAGTACAAACCTAATGCTACTGCATTGGCATTGTTGTAATGGCCATATGCAATAGATGCGCTGAATTTATCATCTTTGTTGAATTCCATAGGATGTAGTCCAGCTAATGCAGCCGCACCTGCACCTATTTTATTTACTCGGCCATCTAATCGGCTAATGTCTGATTTTAAATTTGTTAAAGCATTATGCGTTTGATGTTCTAATACATCAATACGTTGCTCATGATTTGCTAACATGCGATCATGTGCTTGAATGGTATCCGTATTTTGTGCAATTCGTTGTGTATTGTTTTTGATTGCATCCTTATGATTAGCTAATGTGTTATGTACTGCAGTATTGAATTGTTCTTGTGCATCTAATGCGTTATCAATATCTGTTCGCATTGTGTTAATTGCATCATATGCAGCATGTAGTTGTGAACCATTTACCGCATCAGTTGAAGATGCATCTACTCGTCCTGCAGCAACGTTCTGAATTTGTCGAACATAATGTTTTACTCCGCCATATCCTGCACGGTCTTTACTTCCTACGCTTACTACTGATGTTGCATCTGTACCAGCGAATACATATGTTGTGTTATTCACCATTGCTTGCAGTTGATTTACTGCATTATCTGTTACGCTATTAGTTCCTAGCGCAACGCTATTTGGTTTGTCTGCAATCGTATTGTTACCAATTGCCGTTGTATCGTATCCTATAGCTTGGCCATGTGTTCCAATCACTGTAGCACCTTGGCCACTTGTTTTAGAATTTACACCTACCACGATTTGTTCTTGTTCATTACCAGTTACATTGTTGTACCCCATAATTAGTGATTGCCCTGCCGTTACATTTTGATTATTCGCACCAATTACTGTTGTATTATCTCCGCTAACTGCATTACTTCTACCAATTACTACACTTGATACACCACCAGCGTATGCACCATTACCAATGGCAATAGCATCGTATGCTGATGTTCTTGCTTGCGAACCAATCGCATACGTATATTCAGTTAGCGCCTCGGCGTGGCTACCGAATGCGAATGTATTCCGTCCTTCTGCTTTGGAATTGTTACCGCCTGCAAAAGAATTTGTGCCATTCACTGTATTATTCTCACCAATGGCTAGTGCATTATTAGCGTTTACAACATTTTGATAGCCAAACACCGCCGCACTATTAGCAGTTGCCACATTATCTGTGCCACCTACTAAATTATTTGTACCGCTTGCATATACACCATTTACTACTGCACTTAATACCATTACTGCTAACATCATTTTCTTATTCATCTTATTTACCTCGTTTCGTACTAATACCTTCTCTTTCACAAAAGCCTTTTAATGTTATTCTTTCAAATCTCATTCTTCTTGCTGCTTCTGAAAAAGATAATCCTTCGTTTATTAATGCTTTTAGCTCATCTACATCAACTCTTCCTTTTATCTTTTTTCTGTCAGATAAGCCAAAATGCTCTTTTAATGCATCTTTTATTTCCATATCTGTATAGATTGTTAGCCCTAACACTAACCAATTCATACAATTCTTTGGAATACCTACTGTTGATGTGTTTTGCATAACTTCTCCTAGAATGGAATCTTTTCTTCTTCCTCTCCGTATCCCTCAAAATTACTTTGACTTTCATTTTGTTTAAGTCCATAGGTAAGGTTTTGTGCCACTACTTCTGTTACGTATCGTTTTGCTCCTGTTTTATCTTCATAAGATCTAGAGCGTAACTCACCTGCTACGGCTACAAAATCACCTTTTCTTAATCCGCTATAAACTTCCGCATCAACCCAACATACAATGTTGTGATAGCTTGTACTTTGTACTTCGTTTACATATTTATTTGTTGCCATTCTAAATGTAAGTACTGGCTTTCCTGTTTTTGTATATCTTAATTCCGCATCAGCTACTACATTACCGCTTAAATACACTTGATTTATATTTATCAATTTGTTTTTCCTCCCACTTTTTACATTCACTACTAATTACGCATAGAGAAACTATTGCCATTCCTAGCATTATCCCTATGACAATTCCTATTCCTAGTAATTCCACTCTTTACCTCCTCAATCTTTATCAATCTGTAAAACCTGTAAGGATACCCTTCCTCTGATACATCCTCTACTACGCTATCTGTTTCTACGTAGTACCCATTTGGTGGTTGTATATAATCTCTCCACTCACTTGGTTTTAGAATTTCAGTTTTTACTATTGGTTTTTCAAGATTCTTGCTGCTATTCCATCTACGCTTGAAGGTATTCTCCTTTTCCGAATAACATGCACTGCGTTTTTCTTTGATAAAGTATCTTGCCAATTTAACTGCATCTTCTGCTCGTCCTTGATACAACATCAACTTATGCATGCCATGTGGCCAAAGTTCATTGATTTCATCTGAATACAATTCCGCATTATTGATGATCATGTGAAAGTGTATTCTTGTTTTCCCTTCTGCTACATAGATGTACTTTAATTCCTTACCCAGTTTTTTATATCTGCGTTTGAGCCGTCTTATAAAATTCTGTATATCTTTCTTTGCATCATCCCATGTAGCTGGCTGTTCTCTATATGTAAGCGTGAGATAACAATCATTTATATTGAAATTGTTATCAATCAACATACGCAACATTGTCTCTGCTTGCTTTTCATTCTGCTTTTTCTGTGCTTCTGGTGTGATGCATTTCTTTTTTACACGTTTGCCATTCCGTCTATATGTCCTAGAGGTATGATAATCAAGCACCTCTATCATATTTTTAGCTATGACTTTTCTGCGTTTCCTCATCGCAATGTATCCTCATGGTCGATTTGTTAATATGTTATATCTAGTTAATTAGGAAATACCGACTTTATCGGCATTTCCTAGTATTAGCACGCCATGTATGATATAATTACGTTAGGATTTGTGCGTAATTTACGTGCTAGATTAGGGCTCTTTTCTAGGGCCCTTTTCTTTTTCCTTTGGATAATTGCAATGCATGTCTCCTTGACTGACTTCTAAATACTGACATGCATCGCAATGTTCCATATGAATAGATCCTTTAGCCTTCCTACAGTAATGTATGTAGTGATGGCTTTTTTTATTGCCTGTATCACTACAGATTGCACAATATGGTTTATTCATGTAATTCACTCCATATGTATCGCCTTACTGATTCCATTGTTGCTAAGTGCCCTTCTCGTATTGGCCCATTCCCTGTGATACGGATATTCCAGCCATGTAGAAACTCTATGCCTCCACACAGTCCAATAATCATTACCCATAACACCAACTGTATATTGGTGATAATGTCTAACTTAGTTCTCATTGTTATGCCCCCTTTAACCACTTCATATTCTGGCCCTTCATCCAGTCTTCGAATTTATCTACATGAACCAACGTTTGTTGTGGTCCTAATTGTAGGCATATATCATTAAACTTTCCTTCATTGCGGATCATATCTACTCTTCTGTAGATATACATTCTGCTGCGCCCCCATATCTTAGCTAATGTGCTAATAGGCACATACTTTGGTTGAACACTTTCCATGACTACTCCTTCTAATCACGTCTTATATTTAAATAATCCACGTTGACTTTTATCCCTTGTTCTTTTAACTCTTCAATGCCTTGTTCTAATTCATTCTTTGCTTTAGATACTCGTTCATATGCTTTAATAAACTTTTCTCCTTGCATTTTTGTTATATCCCCTTCAAGTTCAATTACTAACATTTATAATCACCCTTTCTATTTCATCTTATTTTTATAATTGGTATAATCACCTTGAAAGGGGGTGATTATATGGATATGCATAAGAAAATCATTGCATTTGCTGTTTCTTTAGAAACTGATGTATTAAATGGCAATCGACTTATATTACTTACCAATGCTGGTCTATTGTCTGCTCTTCCTGTATATAGTGATGAATCTGATATTCAATCTAAACTACTTTATCAATGCTTAAAAAGTACAGAAAAAGCACTTAATGAAAATTATGTTCCAAACTCTGAAAGACATCTGTTGTTTGATGAAAATTCATTACTACTAAAGGATGTTAAATTAATTTCATCTCAATCAGTCCAAGAAATTGGTTCATTGCTTTTAGATACTTCATCAGTAATCGCTATTTCCATTGGCACTTGCCTAAAAGCTCAATAATTTTCTTTTCATCTAAATTGCCATGTGTGCTAATCATTACACGTGGCAATTTATTTTTTGTTACTAACTTATTAAGTCTTTTAATCTTTTTAATTGCACAGTCTAATTCAGTTGTATCTACTTTGATTTTTAATGTATATTCTTTTGCACTATTAATATTTGTTAGCCCTCCATCTGCTGACTTATTTTCCATATGTGTTTGTAATGGTGTTTTCATTTATTCCTCCTTTATATCTCCCTTCAAGTGCTATAATTACTCTGAAAGGAGGTGAATATAATGTCTGGTATTTATCGAACTGCTCAAATTTGTAAAAATGGCCATGTTATCACTTCTAATACAAATTACGCTGACCTCTTATCAAATTTCTGTCCAGAATGTAGTGCTGAGACTATAACAACTTGTTTACACTGTAATACTCCAATCCGTGGTGATTATGATATTCCATGTGTGATAGATGTTTCTTCATCCTATAAAGCCCCTGCCTACTGTTATAATTGCGGTAAGCCATTTCCTTGGACAGAGAGTAAATTAACCTCGATTTCAGAACTCTTAGATATGCAAGATCAACTAACAGAAGATGAAAAACAATATTTTATGTCTTATTTGCCAATCATCTTTACTGAAACTCCTCAATCAGAAGTAACAGCTTTAAAATTAAGATTATTGATTAATAAGCTACCATCTGAAATTGGTAGTCTAACCAAAAATGTTATTACTGATGTTATATCTGAGAGCATTAAGAAAATCCTTTTCCCTCAATAATTTCTTTAAGCAATTTATAACCTTTGCAGGTGTCTGAACTGCAATTATATTTTCTCTTTAACACCCAACAATTACATACTTCTTTTAATTTTGCCCCACAATGTTCGCAGAAATTTCCATCCCGTACTTCTACATTACATTTGGGGCATTTTACTTTTTCTCTTTCATGTGATTTCACCTCTTCTAACTCATAACTTGTATGTTATGCAAGTTATTGTGTAAAAAAATATCTACTCTACTAGAGCAGTCTAAACCAAGCCAATCACTAATCATTGTAGCCTCTACTACATCAAATTGTGTTTTCCCATTCATTTTACTATTAATAGTTGTGATAGATACACCTAATAACTCCGCTAAATCCGCATATGTTTTCTTATGTTCTACCAACAACCCTTTTAGTTTTTCTAGTTTCATCTTTTCACCTCACTTTCCTTGCATCTTATGCAAGTTTCTGATTACATGATAAGCCTATTAGTAAAACATGTCAACCACTCTATGCAAGATTTTATAAAAGTTTTATAATTTTTCTTGAATTTTATTCAAGTTTATTGTAATATATGTTTGTAAGGGCGATTCTTATTTGGAGGCATATTATGAGTATCGATGAAAGAAATACAATAAATAAAGAAATAGGAGAACGAATTAAATCCATTAGAAAACAAAAAGGCATAACATTAGCTGACCTAGGAGCAAGATTAGGTATTAGTGAAAGCAATATGCAAAGATATGAATCTGGTAAAATTGCTAGTGTTTCTATTGATTTTATTAATAGATTAGCTCCTATATTAGAAGTAAAGCCAGAATGGTTAATTGGTTGGGATAAAGATGATACTCCTCAAGGTTACTATCTTGATTCTGAAACTGCTGAATACGCTGAATACCTTCGCACTCGTCCTTCTGCTCGTTTATTATTCTCCGCATCACGTGGCATTTCCAAAGAAGATATGGAAAAAGCTGTTGAATATATTGAACTTTTAAAATTAAAACATAATAAATAATACTATTAGGGGTTGTTAGTGTGATTGTAAATATAATTGAATGTGATATTCCATCTGTGAAAGCTATTTCATCTACTGGGGAAGATGAAGGTGTTCACAATATTTATATCCGTAAAAATATGTCTATTGAAGATATGCGCAACGAAATTAGACATGAATTGCTGCATATCATTAATGATGATTTCCATATAGATCAACATGTTAATCTTATTGAACATATGGTAAGGCGTAAAGAACTTACAGATGATCTGTTAGAAGAAATAGATTTCTATCACCATGTATTGTAATCTGAGCAAAAAAATAAGCCCCCACCGCAGTGAGGGCCATTAAAAACTACATACCTTAGAGGTACTTCATTTTTACTCCACCATTATTATACCATACCTCTAAGGCTTATTTACTATACCATTTTTTTAGCCTAGGAGGTATTTTTAATGTGGTGTGAAACTGTAACTACCAAATCTGGTATTACTAAATATAAATTTCAAGAACGCTATGTGGATCCGTATAGCGGTAAAACAAAAAGAATATCTATTACATTGACTAGTAATAGTAGACAAGCCTACAAAATCGCACAAGCTGAATTACAAAATAAAATTGACTTGGCCACTAATACAGATATTGCAAAAGATATGACATTGGATGATGTTGTATCTGAATATTTAGAATCAAAGCGTGCATTTAGAAAATCATCTACACAATATAGTATGGATAACTTACACAAACAGATTATGAAATGGTTTCCTGCTAATATATTACTATCTAAACTTTCACCATACATTATCCAAAGCACGTTTGATAAATTTGCTTGCCAGTATTCCTACAATTACACGAAACTTGCTCTTAGTCTTATTAGACAATCATTAAAGTATGCTAGGCGCATGGAATATATTCGTGATATTTCATTCTTAGATAATATTGAACTTCAAAAGCCAGTAGCGGATGTAGACCGCATCAAGAAACAGCGTTCTAAATTTCTAACTAAAGATGAACTAAAAGATTTACTTGCAAAATTGGATACTATCAATCATCATGTATCCCTATTATGTGAGTTTCAATCTTTAACTGGTCTTAGATTTGGTGAAATGGTAGCATTGCGCACTCAAGACTATGATAGAGAAAATGCAGAGATTGATATAAACGCTACTTTATCTACTCGTGGTAGTTTTTCAGACCCTGCTATGCGCCTTCCCCCAAAGAATGTTCATTCTATCCGTAAAGTAAAATTGGATGCAAGGGCCGTACAGATTATTAATCATTTTATTACAGCCAATCAAGCAAGGCGATTATGGAAATCTAAATTTGCTGACCTTGGTTATATCTTTGTAACAGATGGTGGATTGCCATATGATCTACATTATGTAAATCGTATTATAAAAAGACTTGGTTTTCATAAACCAGTAAGCACTCATACCTTTAGACATACTCATATATCTATTCTTGCTGAATCTAATGTTCCTCTAAAAGCTATTATGGAACGTGTTGGCCACAATGAACCACGTACTACACTTGCTATTTATACTCATGTAACAGATGAAATGAAACAGGAAGTAAATGCAGCAATTACTAATATGGGTAAAGTACTTGCAAATAAATAAAAAACGAGCCACCGCATCATGTGCAGTGGCTTTTTTCAATCCTCATATAAAAGGGGCAAATATTTGTTTTTAAAAGGGGCAATAAAGGGGCAAATTGTTGTTACAATACGTTACAATTTGTTACTCTTTATCTTTCAAATATCCTTGTAAATGCTTTATCTGTTACAGTTTGTTACAATTCGTTGCAATCTGTTAAACAGTCAATAAGAATGGTGCGGTTGGAGGGACTTGAACCCTCACGAGCGTACGCTCACCACCCC
>FLSH01090619.1_pt1 | contig 10844 bp, 5 predicted proteins | sample 1550441 | NCBI WGS metagenome assembly FLSH01 (sample SAMEA4031756, study PRJEB14383) | metagenome | biome: human; feature: oral; material: saliva | place: Philippines | collected 2014 | reverse complement strand
CCTAAATCATGGATAACTTTCACAAAGAAACGAGAGTATAACAAGTGCAAGATAGCATGTTCAATACCACCGATGTATTGGTCAACGTTCATCCAGTAATTAGCAATTTTGGAATCGAATGGTGCTTTATCGTTCAATGCGTCAGTGTAACGCAAGAAGTACCAAGAGGAATCGATGAATGTATCCATAGTATCTGTTTCACGACGCGCAGGGCCACCACATTTAGGACATGTAGCGTTCATGAAAGCTTCTGATGTTGCCAATGGGGATACAGCACCGGATTCAAATTTAACATCTTCAGGAAGACGTACAGGCAATTCGTCTTCTGGTACGAGTTGTTCACCACATGTATCGCAATATACAACAGGAATTGGCACGCCCCAATAACGTTGGCGAGAGATAAGCCAATCGCGAAGGCGGAAATTAGTTTTACCTTCACCGATACCGCGTTCATGAAGCGCAGCCGTAATATTTTTACGAGCCTCTTCAGATGTTTGACCATCAAATTCACCAGAATTAATCAACACACCATCTTCGTGGTCAGATTCTTCCCATGTATCGAAATTGTAGTTTTCACCATTGTGAGCAACAACAGGTTTAATAGGCAAATCGTATTTATGAGCAAATTCCCAGTCCCGTTCGTCATGAGCAGGAGAACCCATAACGGCACCAGTACCATAATCTACGAGAACATAGTTAGCAATCCAAATAGGCACTTGTTCACCAGACATAGGATTTACCGCATAGGAACCGGTAAACATGCCTTCCTTAGGTGCTTCTGTAGACGTGCGGTCGATGTCGCTCATGTTGCGCATACGCGTGATAAAAGCATCTAAATCAGTTTTGTTAGGTGCATTTTCAATTAAACGTTCTACATATGGATGTTCAGGAGCCAATACAACGTAACTTACGCCGTAGATTGTATCTACACGAGTCGTATATACGGAAATACGTTCATTAATGGATGGCACATCAAAAGAGAATTCTGTACCTTCAGAGCGACCGATCCAATTCTTTTGCATCAATTTAACGCGTTGAGGCCAACCATCGAGTGTATCGAGATCATCTAACAAGCGATCTGCATATTCAGTGATACGGAGGAACCATTGAGATAAATCTTTTTTCTCTACAGGATTATCACAACGCCAGCAAAGACCATCAATAACTTGTTCGTTAGCTAATACAGTGTGGCATGTTTCACACCAGTTAACCTTTGCTTCTTTTTTATAAGCTAACCCTTTTTTATAGAATTGTTCGAAGAACCATTGTGTCCATTTATAGTAATCTTCTTTACATGTGGCAACTTCACGGTCCCAATCATAGGAAAGGCCCAATGCTTTTTGTTGCTTTTTCATGTTCTCAATATTATCAAGAGTCCATGTTTTAGGTGCAATACCATGTTTAATAGCTGCATTTTCTGCAGGCATACCAAAGGAATCCCAGCCCATTGGATGCAATACGTTAAAACCATTCATTTTCTTAAAACGCGCTACTACGTCGCCGATGGAATAGTTACGCACATGGCCCATATGTAAATTGCCAGATGGATATGGGAACATTTCTAATGCATAGTATTTCTCTTTACTTTCGTCATATTCAGTTTTAAAAGTATGGTTCTCATCCCAGTACTTTTGCCACTTTTTCTCAATATCTTGGGCTACATATTTTTCGTTCATGTAGGTGCCTCCTCAAATCTGTTTGTGATTCTAATTAATAGTATTATTGTACTACTTCGTACCATAAACCGTCAATTTATCTACTTTTTTACTACTTGAACAGCAGGAACGATAGACGCTATATCATTATCAACCTTTTGCTTTTCATTCACAGTCTTAGCATTTGCTTTTGTACGTTCTTTAGATGCTTTAGCTTCGGCTTTCGCCTTTTCTTTTGCAGCTTTAGCTTCTGCTTTTGCCTTCTCCTTAGCTGCTTTAGCTTCTGCTTTCGCCTTTTCTTTAGCTGCTTTTTCAAGAGCCTTACGTTCAGCCTTTGTTAATGGTTTTTCAACAACAGGCTTAGGAGCTTCAACAACTGGTGCTGTGTTAGGTGTACCATTACCTAAATCAACGCCTTGAATCATTGTAATCGTATTATCATCTTCAAAGCCTTTACGCCATGCAGCAAAGCCGGCCAATTGTAATTCTTTCACTAGGTTTAATTTATATCCTAAGGATTTATTATCTTCAAACCAAATCTTATCGGTACCACTAGTTGTTGGAATAGCTGCATAATAAGATTTTAACGTATCATTCCAAATAATATTTGATGCGTAATTTGTGAAATAAGATGATTCATTTTTAATGGCCAATGTTTCACCCCGTGCCACACCGCCTGATTCATGCCAAATTCTAGTGTAGAATGGAATGCCAAGAACAAGCTTATGACTTGGTACCTCTTGCAACATCTTCTCAGCATGATCGCGTACCCAAGGATAACTTGCAACCGGTCCTGCCGTAGTACTCTTGGCCCATGTTTCGTCATAAGCCATTAATACGACATAATCTACACTGTTAGCGAAGGACTTACGGTCATATACAAGAGACCAATTTGGACTATTAGAATATCCTGTTACATCGACAGAGGATTGAATATTATACTTATGTAATTCGTCAGCTAAGTATGCTACGAATCTTGTCAATTTATCACGGTCAGAATAGTCTACATTTTCAAAGTCAAAATTATATCCATCAAATCCATAAATATAAGCGTATTGAATGAGATTTTGAGCGTATTTCTTCCACACTGCTTCATCGGCTAAGATACCACTCGTAAAATCTGGATCAAAACGATTTGTAATAAGCGGCCACACATGATATCCGTTGGCCTTGTATGCTTTCACATAGTCCACATTAATATTGGGGCTAGATTCTAAGCCAAGGCTATGCAATTTGAACCAACTTGGAGAGATGATGTTATCTCCGCTGACATTCAATTTTTTCGCATACGGTGCATCTTGGTTAGGCCATGGATCAAAGGCCCAAGATAGAGGTCCTTGGACAGGTTTATTTTGCAATACTTGCATCGTCTCTGGTGCAGCGGTCAATTGAACGTGATCACCATCCTTCGTATAGGTGACGCCTATCAACGGTGTTGCATTTTCTACATCAACATACTCGGCACCATCCCGTTTGGTAATCGGTAATTTAACCGGCTCTCCAACGGCTTTAGGATTCATCGTAATGGTTGTACCATTCAGTTCTAACTGTGGTACATAAATTGTATAAGAGGTCTTATACTGATTCGCCTCATAATTACGGTTGGTCGTATTTAAATATTGTTGTAATGGCACCAATACTTCAGCCTGTACAGTATTACCAGAAATACTAGATAATACAGCAGCTGCCAAGGTTGTGACCATAGCAAATTTACGTAACATGTATGTCTCCTATAATTTATGCTGACTAGCTTTTGTTTACATAACAATTCCTATATTATATCATACATATATCGACACTTATAATTTCTATGCTTATAAAAGCATGAACGTTTATTCATAAAGGAGTTCATATGCATCAATATCTATTTTCCATAGGCGATTTTCCAATTAGGGCCTACGGTGTCATGTTAGCACTAGCCATCATTAGCGGTGCCTCTGTAGCCTATTTCTTACTCAAAAAAGACGGTCGTGGATGGCACGAGCACATTGTTGATTTCTCCATTACAGTCGCTATAGCAGGTCTTATCGGCGCCCGCTTATGGGATGTATTTTTCTTTGATTGGCATTACTATGGTAATCATCTCCTCGAAATTCCTTTCGTATGGCAAGGCGGTATGGCCATTCAAGGAGGCGTCGTACTCGGTACATTAGCCGGTTATTGGTATCTAAGAAAACATAATATCGATTTCTGGGCCTTTGCCGATATTTTTGCGCCAGCCCTCATTTTAGCTCAATCGGTTGGGCGTATGGCTAACCTGTTTAACGGCGATGCCTTTGGTCATCCTACGGGTGGAAATTTTGGTATTCTCTATCCTGAAAGTACCCTTGCATACCGCACCTATGGTAATCAGCCATTATGGCCAGCTGAAATTTGGGAAGGCCAAATCGATATTCTAATCTTCGTGATTTTACTACTCTTTAGCTCATTTAAACATGCTAAAGGACAAGTGTTCGTTCTATACGCTATCTTGTATTCCGCAGCGCGATTCTGCTTAGAATTCTTACGCGGTGATTATGTAAACCTCACAATGGGACTTAAATCAGCACAGATGACGAGCCTCATTGTTATGATTGTAGGTATCTGTTTATTTATCTACTTTGGTTATCTAGATAAAAAGCAACAAGATGTGACTGAAACAGTACCAGAAGCACCACACAAACAAAAGAAACGTAAATAACAAAATCCTTCATTCACGGATACACAACATCCATGAATGAAGGATTTTTTATATCTATTCAATTATTCTAACGATAGACTATGAGCGACAGCATCATTTACAGTTGTTCTTGTGCCTTTAATGCATCAAGTTCTTCTAATGCACGATTGGCAATGAGAGCATTTTTCTCTTTTTTCTTACGAATCCGTTGAGGCCATGATTCCATAATACCAAAATTAACATTCATAGGTTGGAAATTAGCTCCTTCATAAGAAGATATATAGTAGCTCAATGATCCGATAGCCGTCGTTTTAGGGAAGTTGATAAATGCATTATCATCAAGGTATCGTTTTACCTGTAACCCTACCATGAGCCCTGATGCGGCTGATTCAAGATACCCTTCTACACCTGTCATTTGACCAGCAAAGAATAGTCGATGATCAGACTGTAATTGGAATGCATGATTGAGCAATTCTGGAGAATTGATATACGTATTACGATGCATCACACCATACCGAATAAATTCTGCATTTTCAAGACCAGGAATTAAACCAAACACGCGTTTTTGTTCGCCCCATTTTAAATGAGTTTGGAACCCTACGAGGTTAAACATAGTGCCCTCTTTGTTTTCTTTACGCAATTGCACAACCGCATAGGATTCTTCATTGGTACGCTTATCCACTAAGCCTACTGGTTTCAATGGACCATAACGCAATGTATCCTCTCCACGAGATGCCATGATTTCCACAGGCATACAACCTTCAAAATAGATTTCCTTTTCAAAATCCTTAGGCTGTACGGCTTCAGCATGGGTCAATTCGTGCCAGAAGTGTTTATACTCTTCTTCATTCATAGGACAATTAAGATAGTCAGCATCGCCTTTATCGTAGCGAGACGCTGCAAACACCTTATCATAGTTAAGAGACTCTGCGGTCACAATAGGGGCCGCTGCATCATAGAAATAAAAACCCGTATTACCGGTTAATTCTCTAATGGCATCACCTAGTGTTTCAGATGTTAATGGACCAGAAGCAAAGATAACGGTTCCTTCTGTAGGGATAGATGTCACCTCTTCATGATGCACTGTAATATTAGGGTGACTTTTTATCTTATCAGTTACCATAGCACTGAATAGATGACGGTCAACCGCTAAGGCACCACCAGCAGGTACAGCTGTTGCATCTGCACATTCCATAATTAACGAGCCCAATCGACGCATTTCTTCCTTTAGTAGACCAACAGCATTCTCTATATTACCAGCGCGCAAAGAATTGCTACAAACTAGTTCAGCAAATTGATCCGTTTGATGAGCCGGAGAACTCTTTACAGGACGCATTTCATATAAATCGACAGCAACACCACGATTGGCAAGTTGCCACGCTGTTTCAGAACCAGCTAAGCCAGCCCCTATAACAGTAACTCTATTTTCACTCACTCTTTGTATCCTCTTCTTTCTTTACTGAATCATCAGACTTTTTCTTTCTCGTTTTCTTAGGTGGTCTAGTTGGACATGTTTCATTGGAGCAGAATTTCTTCGTCGTACCATTTTTATATGATTTTTCAACGATAATGCTACCACATGTATCGCAGAACTCATGAGTAGGCTTATCCCATAACGTAAAATCGCATTGTGGATAACGATTACAACCATAGAAGATACGACCACGCTTAGATTTCCGTTCTACGATTTCCCCTTCACCGCATTTAGGACAAGCAACACCGGTACCAACCGTAATCGGTTTAGTGTTCTTGCATTCTGGGAAGTTAGAACATGCTAAGAATTTACCATAGCGACCGAATTTATAGACCATAGGATGACCACAAAGCTCGCAGGTTTCATCACTTTCCATGGATGCGATTTGAATTTTGTCTACATCGCTAGCATCATCCAATTCTTGCTTAAATATATTGTAAAAATCAGTCAATACCTTCACATACGTATCCTTACCATTAGCGATGGCATCGAGCTCCTCTTCAAGTTCTGCAGTAAACCCAGTGTTGATGATTTTTTCAAAATAGTCCACTAAAAAGTCTACTACTACAAAGCCGAGTTCTGTAGGTATGAATTGTTTATTATTTGTTTCTACATAGTTACGGCTAACGATAGTATCTATAATTGGCGCATATGTACTTGGGCGACCAATGCCTAATTCTTCCAATGTTTTGATAAGGCTTGCTTCAGAATATCTAGCAGGCGGTTGCGTGAAATGTTGTTCTGGGTCGATAAGTACAGTTTCCACCACATCAGATTTCTTCAACGCTGGTAATTGTGGCGTATCTTCTTTCTTACTATCTTCATAGACTGCACTAAATCCAGGGAATAACACACGAGAACCAGTTGCCTTAAAGGTATAAGTATCATCAATATCTAGTTCAATGGTAGTGGACTCATTTTGTTGTGGTGCCATTTGGCTAGCCATAAAACGATTCCAAATCAGTGTATATAACTTTAGTTCATCGCGATTTACAAATGGTTCTACCATTTTAGGTGTCAATTCAAGAGATGTAGGACGAATGGCTTCATGCGCATCTTGAGCTGATTCCTTCTTACCATATACATTCGGTTTAGTAGGGCAATAGTCATCGCCATAGGTTCTCTTAATATAGCCTTTTGCCTGTTCTTGCATATCTTTGGATATACGTGTAGAGTCGGTACGCATATAGGTAATTAAACCTACGTGACCATAAGAACCAATTTCCAAACCTTCATATAAATGTTGAGCAATCATCATAGTCCGTTTTGCCCCAAAATTAAGCTTACGAACACCATCTTGTTGCAATGTAGATGTGGTGAAAGGCGGAGCTGGTTTACGACTTCGTTTACTTTTCTTAACAGATGTAACAGTAGCCGTATGATCTGCTATAGCCTTTTGAATTGCTACGGCATCTGCTTCACACGTAATATCTAGTTTGTCGCCCTTTACATGAGTTAATTCAGCAGTAAACTCTTCATTAGTTTTTGTCTTAAATTTCCCTTCAATAGACCAATATTCTTGAGGCACAAAGGCTTGTATTTCACGTTCTCGTTCACAAATGAGGCGTACAGCTACAGATTGAACACGACCAGCGCTCAAGCCTTTGCAGACTTTTTTCCATAATAGTGGACTCAATTTATACCCTACAATACGGTCTAATACACGACGAGCCTGTTGTGCGTCAACCATGTTCATATCTACAGTACGTGGATGTTCTAAGGCCTCTGCAACAGCAGTTTTCGTAATTTCATTGAAGGTAATACGACAATTAGATGTGGTATCCACATTAAGAATATATGCTAAATGCCAAGAAATAGCTTCACCTTCGCGGTCCGGGTCAGTTGCGAGCAATACGGCGCTACTTTCATCAGCATGGGCCACCAAATCGTCAATCACCTTTTTGCGCGCTACGAGATTACTATATCGTGGAGCAAAGTCATGATCAATATCGATACCCATTTGAGATTTAGGCAAATCCCGAAGATGGCCCATGCTCGCTTTCACAATATAATTAGGTCCTAAAAATTTCTCAATAGTCTTAGATTTAGCCGGTGATTCCACAATGACCAAGATTTTGCCATCTGGATTATACACGCGAGGTTTTCGTTGCTCTGGTGGCATCGATGTAGCAACAATCGATTTGTCGCGTACAATACCAACTGGTGTCAACGCTTCTTTTGCTACCTTTTTATTAATCGTAGTCTTTTTCTTTTTTGTTTCTTGTTTTGGTTCTTTCGGTTCCCCAATAACGATAGATCGTTTAATGGACAAGTACATCACTCCCGATTATGTTAATATAGCCCTTAGAATGAACCTTCTCAATCATATGTTTCATTTCAAGGTCTAATAAAATACTTTGTAATCGTTGTAATGGAATGTGTGTTTTCTTGATTAAATCGCCTACACTAATACATTGATCGGTAGGAATTGTACTCAACACGACCTCCCATTCCACCTTAAAGCTTAACACATCGGACCCTTGCGTATCAACTACACGGGGCTTTAACTCATAATCCTCGATTATATCTTGTGCTTTCGTTAATATATTAGCCCCTTGGCGCATGAGCCAGTGATTGCCCTCCGCTACATTGCTTAAAATACTGCCAGGCACCACATAGATTTCACGGCCTTCATTGGCGGCCATATCAGCCGTTATCAGAGACCCACTGCTCGCCTTGGCCTCTACTACGATAATGATTTGTGAAAGCCCACTAATAATGCGATTCCTTGCGGGAAAATGGACACCTGACGGCGGTGTACCGGGAGGATATTCTGATACTAATAAACCATTGTTCTTAAGAACGGCATCAAATAACCGTTTATTCTCCGGCGGATATACAATATCTAAACCGCACCCCATAACAACGATAACCTGTCCATTTGCCGCTAAAGCACCTTCATGGCTATGACTATCTATACCTCGTGCACCACCACTGACTATAGCTACATTATACGCAGCTAGTTCCTTACCTATACGCAGTGCCACATTACGACCATAATCGGAACATTTTCGAGCTCCTACCATGGCAATTTTCATCGTTTCATCATCTAACAACGATACATTTCCTCTCACAAATATGACGGCTGGCGGATTGTATATCTCTTGCAAATGCCCAGGGAATAATACGTCAAGGTACGTAATATATTCTATATGCCAATTCTTAAGAGCCTTATAGATAGTCCGTAATCGTTCGTCGGTCGCCTCTTTCTCGATTTGCCTATATTTTGTGGACGGAATGCCTAGTATTGTCGTTAGGTTCTTACGATTTTGTAAAGCACACCATGCCTCATAAGGATTTCCAAACTTTTCGACTAAATCACGTATCGTAGCCGCTCCTAGTGAAGAAATACTCTGCATGGCGGCAATGTAAAAATTACTTTCATACTGTTGCTCCATCATGAACTCCTATCCTCGACACATGATATGGAATGTGCCGATACATCATCGCTTCTGAAATATGTTCGTTTTCTATATATAAGGACCCATCTAAATCTGCAATGGTTCGACTCACCTTCAGCAATCGATCAAAGCTACGCCCTGTAAAATGAAATCGTTCATATACGTCTCCTAACAAGCCCCAGCAATCATCGCGTATATTACAAAGTTCACGAATAGCGCCATGTGGCAAGGCACCATTTGACTTAAATGGTTGGTCATGGAAACGTTCTAATTGCATCTGGCGCCCTTGCTCCACGAGTTGTTTCATATCTGCACTGCTCATAGAATGAGAATCCATACATAACATATCGTTAAAACTAGGTCTCTCTACAAGGATGAATAGATCTATGCGGTCCAATATAGGTCCAGATATTTTATGCTGATATCTTTCTAATTCTGTAGAGCTACACACACACTCCTTATGAGGGTCCCCATAATATCCACAAGGACATGGATTAGCGGCAAGTATACATATAAAATCTGCTGGATAGTCATAACTATTTTGTAACCGATTCACAGTAATCATATGAGATTCTAATGGTTGCCGTAATGCATCTAATACATAGCGCGGAAATTCTGGTGCTTCATCAATAAATAGTACCCCTTTATGGGCTAATGTAATTTCTCCCGGTTTTGCATTACTACCGCCCCCTATGATGCTCGCCAAGGTTGCTGTATGGTGAGGACATCTAAAAGGCCGTTTAGCAATCAGCGTATTCTTTTCAAGCAACCCTGCCACATCATGAATGCGTGTTGTTTCTAGCCGCTCCTCCCAACTTAGGGGTGGTAAAATGGTTGGTAATCGTTCTGCCAACATAGTTTTACCAGATCCAGGCGGACCTATCATCATCACGTGGTGAACACCAGCAGCAGCAATAACCATGGCTCGTTTTCCTAGTTCTTGGCCTTGCACATCCTTGTAATCAATGAGGCTGTTGACCGCGTCATTACAATCGTCATCGACAGTGTCTACACGATATTCATCCGGTCGTATTACAAGTTTCACAATATCCGCCAATGTATGTGCACCATAGGATGTAATTGCTTCTATATTGTGCAGCAATGATACATTATCCGAACTTGTAAAGATCGTAAGAATCTTGTCATCAAGTGCTTTCATAGCCATACTAAGAATGCCTTGTGTCTTTTTTAGACTGCCATCTAAGGATAATTCGCCTATAAACAGGGTTGATTGTAATAATTTTGTTAATTTAGGTTTGCGTAGCCTAATTTGACCTGATGCGGCTAACACGCCTATGGCTATGGGCAAATCTAATCCAGAACTACTTTTTCTGACCTCTGCAGGCCCTAGATTAACAACAATACGACGCATAGGAAAATCAAATCCACTATTTTTAATGGCTGCCCGTACACGTTCTCTCGATTCTTTTACAGCTTGATTTGGGAGTCCCACAATGTCAAAGACAGGTAACCCTTGAGATATGTCCACCTCTACTGTTACGACGACGCCATCTAAACCATCTATGGTAGCACCATAGACCTTTGCATACATAATGGACCTCCTACATGAAACACTGAGGCATATAGTGTACAGTGGCCTTAAAATCCTCATGTACATATACCTCAACTACATCAAAGGATAGTTCCTTCCATTT
>FLSH01064792.1_pt1 | contig 10845 bp, 10 predicted proteins | sample 1550441 | NCBI WGS metagenome assembly FLSH01 (sample SAMEA4031756, study PRJEB14383) | metagenome | biome: human; feature: oral; material: saliva | place: Philippines | collected 2014 | reverse complement strand
GACAGGTCGAAGAAGCACAGCTGCCCGATCTTCATGCCCGGGTAGAGCAGGATCGGCATCGTCGCCGTGTTCGACAGTTCGAGGGTCACGTGCCCGGAGAAGCCGGGGTCGATGAAGCCCGCGGTGGAGTGGGTGAGCAGGCCGAGGCGACCGAGCGACGACTTGCCCTCCAGACGCGCCGCGATGTCGTCGCCGAGGGTGACGAGCTCGTAGGTGGCGCCCAGCACAAACTCGCCGGGGTGCAGGACGAAGGGCTGGTCCGGCCCGACGTCCACCTGGTGCGTCAGGTCCGATTGATCCGCCGCCGGGTCGATCACCGGGTAGCGGTGGTTATCGAAGAGGCGAAACAGGCGATCCAGCCTCACGTCGATACTGGCCGGCTGGACCAGATCACGGTCCAGCGGATCGAGGCGGATTCGCCCGGAGTCCAGGGAGGCGTTGATGTCGCGGTCACTGAGCAGCATGACACGATTGTCGCATACTCAGCGCCGCGACAACAGCCTCAGAGTCAGACGAGGGGCTGGCCCGACGCGTCGTAACCGTAAGCGCCCGAACGCATGATGATCATGATGAACTCGATGAGTGCCCAGATGGCGGAGATGGGCGCACCGACGAGGGTGATCGTCAGCACCAGCTGGATGATGCCTCGGGTCGTGTAGCCCAGGTAGAAGTTGTGCACGCCGAAGCCGCCCAGGAAGAAAGCCAGGACCAGGGCGAGGACCCACTGCTTGGGCGGGGTCGCGTAGGCCTGCTGACCGTAGGCGGGCTGTCCGTACGCAGGCTGGCCGTAGGCCGAGTCGCCGTAGCCTGCCGACCCGTAGGCGGGCTGCTCGGGGCCAGGGAAGGACTGTGTACCCGCGGCGTCGTAGGCGGTGCCGTAACTGGTGGAGCCCGGGGTGGCGGTGGCCTCGTCGAAGTCGGGGGCCGAGGACTGGGGGAAGCTGGGCGCCTCAGGCGCGGGGACCTCGGGGGCAGGAATCTGCTCCGCGGGGGCGGAGAAGTCCGAGGCCGAGGTCGAGCCCTTGGGGTCGAAGGGGGTGGCCTGGGGATCGGGCATCGTCATGGGTGAGCCTTTCAATTGTCGTGGGGGGCCTGGCGGCCGTACCGCTACAGCCTACCGCTACCAAGCGTCCGATCGTTATCAGCGACCACCCCGAGGCACCCCTGATTGGTCCCGGAGGTGAATTCTCGGCACACCGAGCGTCGGTGCCTGGGACCGAAGGCCGGGTACGGGACATGTCGCGGCGCTGGGGCTCGCAACGCCTACGCGCCCGTGACGGATGGGTTCGTAACCCGATGCCAACGCCGATGCCGATGCCGACAGCGATGCCGACAAGTGCGCGCGCCGCACCGCACAACCGGGGCGGATGGGGGTTTTGCAACATTAGAAGCCCCCTGTCGGCGTGTCGCCGGCGTGTCGCAGCCCTAATGCTGCAATTCCCCCCACACAGCGACCCGCATCGGCGGATTCAAGGAACCCGACGACAAAAGGTGCGGGGCCCGGCAACAAGCCGGGCCCCGCACCGCGAGACTATGCGTCAGGTCAGACGCCGAGGCGTCTCTCAGACGGTGGGAACGCCGTTGGCGTCCGCCGCATAGATCCACTTGCCCATGAAGGACATGATCATGCAGGCGATGAGGAACGCCGAGTAGCCGAGCATGACCAGCAGAACGAGGAGGAAGAGGACGGTGGACTCGGAAGCGGCAGCGGCCATGTAAATGATGTTCAGGACGATGGAGGCGACGACCTTGATGATGCCCATCTGCTTGTGGCCAAGGTAGAAGTCGCCGGCGCCGAAGCCGCCGAGGAAGAAGTTGAGAAGACCCACGGTCGTGCGGGACTTGCCCTGGACGGGGGCGTTGAAGCCGGGCTGGCCGTAACCGGGCTGACCGGCGGGCTGCTGGCCGTAGGGCTGCTGACCGTAGGGCTGCTGAGGAGCGGACATGATGTCTCCTGTTGTTGATGGAATCCCAGAAAGGGTTTTTCTGAAAACACGGTCAGACTAGCGGACGTTCGGCTTTTGTACAACATCCGCGCGCTTTTATGCCGCACCTCACATACTCTGCCGCTCGGAACGCGCATCTTATGTAACCTTCCCTACACTGACAGGGTGTTCACAAATCCAACGGCCGAGGCCTCGCAGGTACTCCTCTACGACCTTCCCCGCTGGTTCGCATCCAATAAACGCGACCTGCCGATGCGGCACGACGACGTGTCCGATTGGGGAACCCTCGTCTTCGAGATCATGAGCCAGCAGACGCCCGTGTCCCGCGTCCAGCCGATCTGGCTCGATTGGATGCAGCGGTGGCCCACGCCCGCCGACCTGGCCACCGCATCCTCCGCAGACATCCTTGTGGCCTGGGCAAACCTGGGCTATCCGTCGCGAGCGCTGCGCCTCAAAAACTGTGCGGGCACCATCGTCGAGAAACACGACGGCCAGGTGCCCCTTACCATGAAGGAACTCACCCTCCTCCCGGGCGTCGGCACCTACACCGCCAGCGCGATCCTCGCGTTCCGGCACAGAATCCGAGTCCCCGTCCTCGACACGAACGTTCGCCGCGTGCTGGTCAGATTTCTGGACGGACGCGAGTTCCCACCCCACTCGACCCCCTCCAAGGCGGAGACAGAGCGCGCCGACGCGCTCCTGCCCGAAGACGGAGCGCACGCGGCAGAGGTGAGCATGGCGCTCATGGAATTCGGCGCCCTCGTGTGCACCCAGCTCTCGCCCCACTGCGAGGAATGCCTCATACGCGCGCAATGCGCATGGGCGGCAGCCGGCTTCCCGAAGGACGAGAAACGCCCCACACCCCAGCCCTACGCCGGAACCGACCGCCAGGCGCGAGGTCGCATCATGAAGGCCTTGCGCGCGGCACACTTCGAAGGCGCCGAGGGCCTGACCAAGCGCCGCGTCCTCGACGCCGCGCGCCTCGACGGTGGCGACCGCTACCAGCCGACCCGCGTCTACCGTGCCCTCCTCAAAGAGGGAATGATCGCCTACGACGAAGACACCAAGCGCGTGACGCTGCCCCGCTGACCCGGGGACGAGGCCGGGGCCCCACAGAGGCGCGCCACCCCCGGGGACGAGGCCGGGGTCCCACAGAGGCGCCCTGACCCGCGAGCGCGCCCGGGCCTCGGCGCTGAGCTAGTACCTGATCGCGTCGATGGGCTTGATGCGAACGGCGGCGAGCGCGGGGATGATGCCGCATAGGGCTCCGATGCTGGAGGAGATGGCGACGCCGGCGATGGCGGCTCCGACGGGGAAGGCGGGCGTGTCGCTCAGCGCGATCCCCATGGTTTCGAGCGGTAGGGAGCGCACGACGACGATCGCGATGCCGACGCCGATGACGCCGGCGGCGAAGGTGGCGACCACGGATTCCATGAAGACCGCGAAGAAGACGCGCGCGGCGGAGGCGCCGACGGCTCGGCGGATGCCGATTTCGCGCACGCGTTGACGCACGGTGACGATCGCGACGTTGAGCAGGCCCAGGGCGCCGAGGAACACGATGATTCCGCCGATGATCATGATGACGCGGGAGATGGTTCCCAGCTGTTCCTCGCCGATGTCCTCGTGTTCGCCGCCGGTGACGGTGACGCGCCAGCCGTCGCCGAGGATGGAGGCCAGGGCTCGAGGTAGGACGCTGCGCGCCTGGTCGGCGTCGTCGGGCCCGACCCAGGCGATCATGGAGGGCGCGCCCATCTGGGGCAGCGTGGCGCGCGCGGCGTCGTAGTGCACGTACATGGTCGGCATATCGAAGCGGCTGGAGCTCTTGGTGACGCCGACGACGCGCACGGCGGTCCCGTCGGTGGTGTGCAGGACGATGGGGACCTGGTCGATGGGGGCGCGTCCGAGCTGGTTCCAGAGGACTTCGGAGATGACGACGGGGGTCAGGCGCTGTTCGGCGTCGCTGGGGGCGACCCACCGGCCCGCGAGCATGCGGGTGCGGAAGATCACTTGGTAGGCGGGGTCGACGGCCTGGATGGTGACGTCGTTGAACATGTCGTCGGTGCGCACGACAGGGTAGCCGCGGAATTGCCCGCTGGCGCGCGCCTGGTGGACTTCGGTGATTTCGCCGCCGCTGCTGGACAGGCGCGACCAGTAGCGGATGTCGTGTCGGTTGGCGAGGGTCGCCATGGCCTCGCCGATGGTGTCCTTTTCGTCGGGGCGCTTCGCGGTCTGCGCACCGGTGGCCGCGGCGGGATCGGACGCATCCTGATAGGGGCCGCCAGCCGACGGTCCTTCCGTTGCGTTCGAGTTGCTTTCGGGTGTCAGGCGCAGCGTGACGGAGCGTCCCTCGTAGAGTTCGGCCATTTCGCGGGAGGACTGGAGGATCAGGTCTCCCAGGGCAATGACGACCGTCATGGCGGCCACGGCGGCGACGACGCCGACGAGGGAGAGGATGACGCGGGCCTTTTGGACCTTGACTTCGCCCCAGGCCTCGATGAGGGCGCCCAGGATCTGGCTGACGGCGTTCACTGGTCGTCCTCCTCGTGCGGGGTTGGGGGCGCCGGGACCGGCGTGCTTTCCGGCTCTCCCTGGACGGGCGGCGCGGGGGGCTCCGTCACGGCGGGTTCCGTGCCCGGGCGCCCGGCCTCGTTGCCCACCTGCTCAACCCCGGCCTCGTTGCCCGAGTGCCCGGCCTCCGCGCGCTGCGCGAGAGCGGAGGGGTCCACGACCTCGTGCAGGACGCCGTCGTAGAGCTCGTAGGCGCGCGAGGCGCGGGCGGCGACCCCCATGTCGTGGGTGATGACGATGAGGGCCGAGTTGGATTCGCGGGCGACCTCCTCGAGGAGGCTCATGACGACGCCCCCCGTGTCCGGGTCGAGCGCGCCGGTCGGCTCGTCCGCCAGGATGACGCGCGGGCGACGCACGAGGGCGCGCGCGATCGCGATGCGCTGCTGCTCGCCGCCGCTCATCTCGCCCGGGTAGGAGTCCGCGCGATCCGCCAGGCCCACACGCTCGAGCATGTCGAGGGCGATGGAGCGCCTGCGCAACAGCTGCGTGCCCGGCGCGTACAGAAGGGGGACCTCGACGTTTTCGGCGGCCGTGCGAGCCGCGAAGATGTTGAATTGCTGGAAGACGAAGCCGAAGTCTTCTCCGCGCATGCGAGCGCGACGCCCCTCGCCCAGGCGCGTCGTGTCCACGCCGTCCAGCTCGTAGCTGCCCGACGTGGGGGCATCCAGCAGGCCGACGATATTGAGCATCGTTGACTTGCCCGTGCCCGATCGGCCCACGATGGACACGTGCTCGCCCGCCGCGACGTCCAGGTTGACGCCGCGCAGAATGTGCAGGTCCTCCCCGTCGGGCAGGGCGACCGTGCGGGTCACGCCCCGCAGGCACACGAGGCTCATCGCGCCGACCCGTCGCCAGGCCCGCCGGTACCCATGGCCCCGCCGGGGCCCGAGCCGTAGGGGTCGGTGGGATCCTGGTTGTCCGTCGTCGAGGCCGGGGTGAACTCGAGGATCTCCTCGCCCTCCGTCAGGCCATCCTTGATCTCGACCATCTTTCCGTCGGTCAGGCCGAGGGTGACCGAACGCTTCTCCGGGTTGGCCGGGTCGGAGGTGGGCAGGTAGACGGTGCCCGACTGGTAGCGGCCCTCGACCGCGGAGACCGGCACGGCGAGCACGTTCGTGGCGGAGCCCGTCGTCATCTCCAGGGTCACCTGCAGGCCGGTGAACACCGTCTGGTCCGAGGGGATCGCACAGCGCGCCTTCAGGTCGGTGGACCCGGACGTGGAGGATCCGACGTTTCCGGGGTTCTTCGGGTCCTGAGTCTTGCCTGTGGGGGTCACGAGCGTGACGCCCGTGCACTCGAAGGGCGCCGGGCCGTTCTTGATGGTGACGGTCGCCGTGGACGGCGCCTCCTGGAGGCGGTACATCTGGTCGGCGCTCAGGGGTGCGATGGCCGAGAAAGTCGAGGGGGCCACCGACGCGACCGTGTCTCCGATCGCGAACTGCTGCCCCACGAGAACACCCGTCGACAGGGTGCCGTCCCCGGGGGCCACGACCGTCTCGAACTTGTAGGTCGGCTCCGCGGTCTCCACGCTCACGTTGCCTTCCTCGTCGGTGACCTGCCGGGTGTCGCCGGGAATCTCCTTGCGTATCTGGAGGAGCGCGTCCCCCTTTGAGACCTTGTCGCCGTCGTTGGCGAACGTGCGCACGACGGTCCCGTCGAGAGTGGCGCGAGCGTTGACCGGCTCGTCGGCCTGGATCGTGCCCGTCAGGGTCACCGTGTTGGTGATGTCCGCGCGCCCGACGGGGATTGTCATCTGCCCGAAGGAGCCGCCCGGCTCCATGCCGTCGCTGGTCTGTTCCTCCTGCGCGGCCGGGAAGAATGCGAACTTCACGAGGGAAACCGCGATGACGACCCACGCGAGGACCTTCACGATGTCGAGCACCTTCGCGGTGCGGGTCTTGTGTGCCACGTCCGTCTCCTTCGATGAGCGTTGATCGCCCCATTGTAAGGTGCGCCTCACAGACGAGGCAATGGTTGACACTCATTCTCAGGGTTCACTCAGGGGAACGTGGGGGTAGCGGGCGCGCGGGGCGTGCGGGCACGGGCGCGCATGCGTCGGTCTGCCTACGATGGGAGCCACTCGACCGAAAGGACCCCATGATCCGCCGCGCTACCCCCGCAGACGCCGAGGCGCTGTCCGCCCTCTCCCGCGAGTGCTTCACGCAGACCTTCGGGCACCTGTACGCGCCCGAGGACTTGTCAGCCTTCCTCGACGAGGCCTACTCCCCCACCGTGCTCCGCGCCGAGCTCGCCGATCCGGACCGGGCGACGTGGCTCCTCTTCGAAGACTCAACGGACGAGGCCGTGGCAGCCTCGGGGACACTCTCCCCCGCCGACCATCCGCGCGAGCCGCAACCGGGCGACGAGGCCCCGGCCTCGTCCTCCTGTCGCGCGCCGATCGGCTACGTGACCGCGTGCCCCGCGCACCTGCCCCACCCCGACGTGGCGCCCGGCGACGGGGAGATTCAGCGTCTCTACATCGTGCGGGGCCACCAGGGCGGGGGCCGCGGGACAGCCTTGCTGCGCACCGCGCTGGAATGGCTCGAACGCGACGGGCCACGCACCCTGTGGATCGGCGTGTGGAGCGAAAACTACGGGGCGCAGCGCTTCTATGCGCGGCATGGCTTCGAGGTCGTCGGCGAGTATTCCTTCATGGTCGGCGACCACGCGGACCGCGAGTTCATCACCCGCCGCCCGAGTCGCTAGCAAACCCCGACCGAGGGTCGAGCACGCCCGCCCGAAAGTCGACCAAGCACCGGCCACGGCCGCGGCCAAGCATGCCCGAAAGTCGACCAAGCACGCCCTCAGCTCAGAACGGCGCCGCGGGACGCACAAGCCCGTGTCCACTCACGCGATAACACCAGTTACACAGAAATGTCGCATGCAATTCCCATGTAAACCTTTTGAAAATTGAAATGTGATCGTTGAAATTCCGCGGTTTTCTCAATACCTAACAAAAGTGAGGATACCCAAATTACCTGCGACTTTTGGAAAAACACAGCATGGGGATCGGCACGGGCGCGGGCGCTCCCCCGGGACGCGCACCAGAGACTCACATCGGCGCGCCAACCACATTGGGAGCCCGACACCCCTGCTGTTGCCCGCTGCGATCGGAGCCGCGCCCAAAGTGCAGACCACCTCGGCGAATAATGCCAAAAAAGGGGTGATTTGGGCGAAGTGGACTGCACTTTGAGCACACACAAGGGTTATAGGACATAACAATGGGCCCCGAGGCTCGCGCCTCGGGGCCCACCAGCGATTGCGCTGACGCGATCACTGAGCCTTGTCGGCCTCGGCGATCTTCGCGCGCACGTCGTCCATGTCGAGGTTCTGAATCTGAGAGATCAGATCCTCCAGGGCAGACAGCGGCAGGGCGCCGGACTGGCGGAACACCGCGATGCCATCGCGGAACGCCATGAGCGTCGGGATCGACGTGATCTGCGCAGCCATCGCGAGCTGCTGCTGATCATCCGTGTCGATCTTGCCGAAAACGACGTCCGGGTACTTCTCGGAAGCCTCTTCGAAGACGGGGCCGAACTGACGGCACGGACCACACCAGGTCGCCCAGAAGTCGACCAGGACGATGTCATTGCCGGACACAGTCTGCTCGAAGTTCTCCTGCGTCAGGGTAACGGTAGCCATGTTTCTCCTTATGCTGCCGACGCGTCAGCCGGCTGGTCAGTCGGGGCCGGACGGCCCCTGCGTTCTGTCTGATTCAACGGGCAATGCCCGCGCCCTATTCCCCGGAAGGAAGCGCGGAAGCGGTGACGTGGCGCACGTTCTCCTCGGAGGCGCCCAAGCCTCGCAAGATGAAGGTCTCCACCAGGGCCAACGCCGACTCGCGGTGCGCCTCATCGTTCGGGAGGCGCTGGCCCGCCAACGTCGCGTGGATCAGATGCACCGCGCCGAGCGTATTCTGCTGCGCGATCAGCGAACGGCCCATGGCCTCGTCGAGAATACCGATGAGGACCTCACCCACCATGCCCGCGTGATCGGTGAGGTGCGAGGCGCCGGCGCCCGACATCTGCCGGCGCAGCCCCATGCCCGCCTTCACGTGGTAGCGGCTCGTCATCTGCAGGTGCGAGCGGATGTAGAGGCGCAGGCGCATGAGCGGGTCAGGCTCGGCGGCCAGGCGCGCAGTCAGGACCCGCGTGAACTCCTCCGTCACCTGACGCATGTAGGCCAGGAGCAGCACCTCCTTGTCCGCGAAGTGGTTGTAGACCGCGGTGCGGCCCACTCCGGCGCGCTCAGCGATCTGGCTCATCGTGATGGATTCGAAGGATTGCTCGGCCATGAGGGAGCCGAGCGCCTCAAACAGGCGCGAGCGGGTGATCTCGCGGTGAGAGGCGAGGGACTCGCCAATAATCTTCGGCATGCGCTTATTCTGACATTACGCCCCCATGTGTCGTCAAATGGTGGCGGGCGCCTTTCTCGCGCTACGGAGGCACCGCGGGCTGAGCCAGGCATCCCGCTCAGCACGCCCGACACCGCGCACGCGCGCCGGTTCGGCCGCCGACTGCTCCGAGCGCCCGTTCCCGCCGACCTGCGAGGCGTCACCGGCCGCAGCGGGCAACCACGGCCTCGACGATGGGCAGGTCCGCGCCGATCCACGGCAGCGTCACCAACTCGGCGATGGGCACCCAGCGGGCCTCCACGTGCGAGGCCCCCGCGCGCGGGGACGGCGAGCCGGGCGCCACCTCGGCGAGCCACACGCCCATGACGCGCCCTCCCAGGATCGGCCACCACAGCCCGCCCTCGGGAGCGACGCGCTCCCCCACCCGCAGGCGGGCGCCGAGCTCTTCGGCGATCTCACGTTCAAGGGCAGCGACCGCGTCCTCGCCCTCTTCGATCTTGCCGCCGGGCAGCTCGAACTGGCCGCGCAGCTCCTGCGGGTACGCGCGCGAGCAGGCGAGCAGCTCGGTGGGGCACTCCAGGGAGTCGACGATGGCTGCGGCCACCACGGGACGAGGCATGGGTCCTCCAATCGGTCGGGCTCCCTTCAGTGTATCCGCGGCCGAGGGCGGGGCGGCGGCGGGAGCAGTGGGCGCGGCGGCGGGGCACTGCGGCGGGGGTGATGGAGCACTGCGGCGGGGCCTGAGGCGGGGGCGGGCTGCACGGCGGCGTGGGCAGGGCGTCCGGAGGGGCACCGCAGACACGTCGGCGCGCGAGTCGGGCGCGCCGGTTGCGCGCCCATCGGCCGTGAGGCTATGATCGACGGGTCGATTCCTTTGGGACGATGAATTGCGGGCGTAGTTCATCGGTAGAATGGAAGCTTCCCAAGCTTCAGAGGCGGGTTCGATTCCCGTCGCCCGCTCCACCGCCTGGCCGCGTGCCGGGCGGTTTTGTTACGCCTCCGCGGCGAGCGCGGATGCGGATGCGGATGCGGATAGGTTATGGCGATCTGGATAGGTTATGGCGATGTGGATAGGTTAATAAGCTATCCGGATGCTCGTAACCTATCCGGATGCTCGTAACCTATCCGTGAAGCAACAACCTATCCGCGCACACAGGCAAGGACGCACGCACACAAGGACACAACGGAGCCACCGGCTACACCCCGGCAAAAGTCGCACGTAATTCGATTGCCTGAACTTTCAACAAAGCCCCAAAACGTTGCAATTCCAACGATCACACGTCAACTTTTGAAATACACGCAGGGGAATTACGTGCGACATTACTCAGGAACCACAACACTGCACACGCCGCCGGAGTGACGGGGGCCGGAGAGCCCGGAGGGCCAAGCTGGGGGCTGGTGGGCGGCGGCAGGGCCAGCAAAAGAGACGACGCAACACCAGCGGCGCCACAAGCAGCCGAGCAACCCGGCAACGCAAACGCGCGGCAGCCCGCCAGGGCCGCCGCGCGTTCACGCAACTAGTTCACACACTCAGCACGGTCGAGGGTGCGAGCACTCAGCACCGTCGAGAAGTCGAGCACTCAGCACGGTCGAGAGGCCGAGCACTCAGCGCAGTCGAGCGGCCACGACCTCGGCGACCTGGACCGCATTCAGGGCGGCGCCCTTGCGCAGGTTGTCGCCAGAGACGACCAGGATGAGGCCGCGCTTGCCGTCCACAGCCTGGTCCTGGCGGATGCGGCCCACGAGGACCTCGTCGCGGCCGGCGGCCTCGAGCGGGGTCGGCACGTCCACGACGCGCACGCCGGGGGCGTTCGCCAGCAGGGCGCGCGCCTGGTCGGGCGTAATGTCGCCGGCGAACTCGGCGTGAATGGTCAGGGTGTGGCCCGTGTAGACGGGGACGCGCACGCACGTGCCGGACACGGCCAGGTCGGGAATGTGCAGGATGCGGCGCGACTCGTTGCGCAGCTTCTGCTCCTC
>FLSH01337291.1_pt1 | contig 10910 bp, 8 predicted proteins | sample 1550441 | NCBI WGS metagenome assembly FLSH01 (sample SAMEA4031756, study PRJEB14383) | metagenome | biome: human; feature: oral; material: saliva | place: Philippines | collected 2014 | reverse complement strand
CGTGCATAATTATTCTTAATGTTTTGTTAGACAACTGTCGTTCTATGCTTCTTTGCTTATTCAACAACAGTTGCTTAGTTATCTACTGTTTATCTTCTCTACAACAGTCGTCGATTAGTGTCTATTTATCTATGATACAGGTGTCTAATAGGCGTAATTGCAGTATTTTAGGTACATGGTAGACAAGCAAGACCAACGTTGGCTACGCGCCGAGGCAGCGATTCTTCAGGCTTATACTCGCGCTCTAGAGGATCCAAAGAGTGCTAACCAAATCTCTGTCACTTCCCTAGCTCGTGAAGCTGGCATCAACAAGGCCACCTTCTATCTGCATTATCGAGATCTGGCCCAGCTGCGTGGTGCATATCTTTCTACTCAAGTAGCCAAGCTGGTTGAAGCTATGGATTACCTAGATAAGTTCTTTATGCAGCCACGTGAGTTTGCAGTGCGCTTTAGCGACGATGCTTTCGCTCGCCTCGCTCCCCTACTTGAGGATCCTATTTTCGCAAGGGAGTTAACAAGTCAGCTTGTAGGAAAGCTACAAGAGCTTGCTGTTGGGCAAATCGGGGAACTGGATCAGTCTCAGATAAAAATGCTGTGGTTCATCTGTGGTGGACTGGTTACCTTGATTTCGGCTCTCGAACCCACGCAACCAGCAGATGTGGAAACTGTGCTGGGGGATTTTCTGGCGGCTCTAAATCAATACCGTCAAAGTTTTTCCACGCGCCAAGTTGTTGCTTGGTGAGGCTAGCGGACGGATAGCCTCACCAAGCAACTGCAAGCTACTTAGCGGATAGCTTCCATTACCCGTACCCCATCAAGTACAGGAAGGTAGGGTAAGGGGTTAGTGCCGCTTTCAAGCACATAGTTAGTTAGCTGCTCACGCACTACTGCTACTAGCTTCTGAGGATCCCAAGGCTTAGCAATGTAGTAGTCTAAGCCAGCTTCATTAACTGCTTTAATGGTGTCATCCTGATCGGCTTGACCAGTTACTAACACGGTGCGGGTGGAGCTAAAACGCTCGTCGTGAGTTAGCTCCACGAGGAAGTCCACCCCGGATTCGCCTGGTAGGCGGTGATCGGAGAGAACTAGGGCTAGTTCGTCACCGTCAGAGAGGATGTCATCGATAGCTGCCCAAGCGTCGGGCACATCTTGGGCTACTTCATAGCGGATCTTGCCCCAGAAAGGCTCAAGGTCGCGCTCTAAAGCAGTGCGTACATCAGCCTCATCTTCGAGCAATAAAATAGTCACAGTCATGATTCCTCCTGTGGTGATGGGGTTGGCAAGGGGGTTACGAATAGGTTGTCCGCCCCTGCTAGTGGCAACAGTACATGCATACGAGTGCACCCGGGGTGGGAATCGATTGAGAAATGTCCGCCGTGATCAGCGATGATGGAGCGCACAATAGGCATCCCCATACCTAAGCCAAAGCGCACGCGCCCAGCTTTAGTAGTGAAGTGTGGCTCCATGATTTTTTCTAGCACATGGGGTTCGATACCTGGGCCATTATCTTCAATGGACACATGAACTCCCTGAGCCTCATTAGTGACAGTGATGGTGATATGAGCTTTGTTTTCTCCTCGAGCAGGTAGTTGCCCGGCGGTTAGATCTTCAGCTTCGTCATCTATAGCTTCAGCCGCATTAACAATCAGGTTGGTCCATACCTGCGAGAGCTTGGCTGGGAAACCTAGTACCTCGGGTACGTCGTCGTAGTTACGCTCAACTTCAACGTTATGTAAGCGATGAGCAGTAAGGCGTAAGACGTCGTCGATGTTGGCACGTAAATCTACGGGTCTACCTTCTTGGGCGTCAGGGCGGGCATAGCCTTTAAGTGACTGGGTTAGTTCAGTTACGCGCTGACCAGCTGCCAGCACTGAGCGCAGGCTTTGTCCGAGCCTGGCCCCATTTTGAAAAGCCTTAACTGCTCCAGCTTGGCTCATAAGCTCACGCACTTGGGATTGGTCTCTAACCCCAGCGCTTACCAAAGTGCGCGTCAGGTTCCTATCCCCCACTAAAGGCAATAGCTCACGAGTCAGCTGACGCTCAACGGCAGTAGACAGTGTCTGGCTATGCATGCCTTGGTGCATACCACTGCGGGCTACTTCAGGATTAGCGCAGCTAAGTACCTTATCTACATCCTGGGTTAGGTGCCCAGCAGCACGCAGCAGGGCCGTAACCGGATTGTTGAGTTCATGGGCAATACCTGCGCTCAACTCCCCCAGCATTGCAAACCTGGCCTGCTCCACTAGCTCAGCGCGAGTCTGGCGTAGATCCTCATTAGTGCGAGCCAAAGCCTGCTTTTGAGCCTCAAGATCCTCAGCTAAGGTAGCGTTTTCTACATGCAATTCTTCTGCGCGCATTAGGCGGCGCGTCAGTGAACCAATAGCTAGCGCTGTTAAGGCTGAACCAATAGAAGGATCATTAGAGATAACTATCTGTAGCTGCTCAGTAGTTAGCCGCACCAAAGTAGTGTTTACGGTAGTAACCGCACTAAAAAATGCATCCTCCCCACGCGCCAGAGACACCAAGCCAATAATTGGCCCAGATGAAGCCAGGTGAGCTAACACTTCACCATGACGCGCGTCGCGGTAGAGCGAGACCTTACCTTCAAGCACTAGGTTTACAGCCGCAACCGGTTTACCTTCAGTAAGCAGATGCGTGCCGGGAGGTACCTGGATGCGGGGGCGTCGGCCCAGTACTCGCTCCACACCTTCAAGAAACTTCATCACGACTTCGCGTTCATCAGTGCTTAATCCCTTCAATAAGGGGCCTTGCACCGCAAAATCTGGGGGTCTGCCAATCAGTTCACGAATGCGTTTATGGCTGTAACCGTTAAGGTAACGCAGCATCGTTGAATACACCTGGCCAGCCAGCAGCGGCAGGCTCCAAGGTGCACTGATAATGGCTGACAAGATGCCGTCCTTGGTGGCCTGGGTAAGGTCGCGGTGGATCTTAGCGTCACTTATCACTAGCCACTGAGTTTGGCTTAGGTGCTGGTGGGTGCGTGCCTTAGAAATTAAGGCATCGATATTTGCTACCTCGCTGGTGGCGATCGCGATAGCTACATGGTCAAGCTCAGTTAAGCCTGCACAGTAGTCATCTATCTGCTCAATCCCAAGAACTGGATCTACATGTAGTTTCGTAAAAGCTTTAGCTAGCTCTACTTTCAGTGGCTGGGCGATACCATGAGAGTTATCGCCAAAGACCAAAATAGTTACAGTATCTGCACCCATGGTCTATTTGATCCCAATTGCACCCCAGGTTAGTGGGGCAACAAAAGCAAGCAACACAATACCAATCAGACCAACAATGACGCCCACAATAGCCATTTCGCGGGTGGGGGTGGTGCCCGTGGAGTAGGCAATGGCGTTAGGCGGCGTCGAGATAGGCAGGCACATACCCAGCGAGCAACCCAAAGCAATCACAATGGCAATTTCAGCGGCTCCACTGGAAACCGACACGGCCAAGCCCATACCCATAGGCACCAGCAGGTTAGCTGAAGCCGAGTGGGAAATTACGTTAGAGGTAACCCAACCCACCAGTGCCAAAACCAAAATCAGCAGCAGGCCAGGGATAGAGGTCCAGTCGATTGAACCCAGCATCCACTTATCTAATCCTGTGGCGCTAACCCCAGAGCCCAGTGCGATACCGCCGGCCACCAGCCACAGCACTGGCCAGTCCAAAGCTCGCAGGTCATCGCCGCTCATTACCTTGGTCATCAGCAGTACTACTACTGGTAAGAAACCAACAATGTTTGAAGAAATGTGGTGCAGTGACTCAGTCATCCACAGCAAAATAGTCAGCCCAGCTACGCAGTAGAAAATGATGGCGTTACGTGACTTTTCAAAGCGGGCGCTGGTGTCAATATTGAACTTTGCGTCGTTAGGGATGTAGCGCCAGGCAATAAAAGCCCAGGACAATGCCAGCAGTACCAGCATCAACGGCACTGCCGCCAGCATCCACTGTAAGAAGGTGACGTTAATGCCAGCGTTTTCCAGTGCACCCAGGGCAATTGCGTTGGGGGGTGTGCCCACGGGTGTGCCCATGCCACCCACATTTGCGGCCACCGGAATCGACAGCGCGATACCAGTGCGAGCCTTGCCCTCAGGCAGAGCCATAATTACCGGCATCATCACCGCAAACATGGTGGCGGTGGTGGCCGTGTTCGACATGAACATGCTCATGATGGCGGTAATTAGCATGACGCCCAGCACGGTCAGGCGCGGCTTACCAATAAAAGGCTTTAGCAACACCGCTGATAAGGCGCGGTCGAGTTTGTACTTGGCGGCGCCGTCGGCCACCATAAAGCCACCCAGGAACAAAATAATGACCGGGTTGGCTAGCGCCCCAAAGAACTTGGTGTAGGCTGGGGCACCTTTAGCTACGTCAAGCAGGGCGTGATCAGAAATGAACAGCACTTCTAAGAAGATCACTAGCACTGCGGTACCAGCTAGCGGCACAGCCTCACTAACCCACAGCAAAATGGCGGCTAGGAAGATACCGAACATCCTGGTGCCTTCTACGCTTAAGCCTGGCAGCTGCACAAACAGGCAGATGGTAATGGCTGCCAGGGCACCTAAGGCACCAAAAGTTTTAAAGGGGCTGAACTTTTTTTTAGACACTCCAGCGGGGCGCGTGGACATGTTTTGAGCTGAGCGAGGGTTGATAGAAACCCCAGCTTTGGAGCGGTGAGACATAGCTAAAAGACCTCGGCGTCTTACGGATTGGTTTAGGTAAGTATATGTTCGCGATCACAGAAGTTAAAGCTGAGCTAAGAGCGTTACTCACCAAGTGAGCAGTGTCGTCACACCTAGCGCGGGTGGACAACTTATAATCGCGGCGCGCTAGTGGACAATAGTCCCCAAGTAGATCTCAATGAAGCTTAACTTGGGGTTTAATCCCCCAGATTTTCATTAGCTTCTAAGGTTAGACTTCTAGCTGTTGAGCTAGTTTCTAGCACTTGAAAGGTGCATCTATGTTTATCTTTGCCGCAATTTGTGGCGGATTGCTGTGTTTGTTCTTATTCTTGAGGATCTCCTTTGTCTCGGCTTCTCCCGCTGACATCAAGGTAGTTTCTGGCCCTTGGGGACAGCGCGCCCTACGTGGTAAGACCGGCTGGAAAGTGCCGCTAATTGAGCGCGTCGATACCCTAACTGCCTCCATGATTAGCATTGACGCTAAGACCACTGACAGCGTGCCCACCAATGATTTCATCAACGTGCATGTAGATGCAGTAGTGCAGGTGCGTATCGGTTACGAAACCCAGCAGCTACTTAACGCAGCTTCTAGTTCCTTCATTCACCGCAGCGCTGCAGAAATCGGTACGCAGGTGCGTGACACTCTTGAAGGTCACCTGCGCGCCATTATCGGTCAGATGAAACTGACTGAGATCGTCACCGACCGCACCGCTCTAGCTGACCGTGTCCAGGAAAATGCCACCCGTGACCTGGAGGAAATGGGTCTAGTAATCGTGGCTTTCTCTATCCAGTCGGTTTCCGATGATCGCAATGTGATCTCCAACCTGGGTATCGACAATGTGGAGCAGATCCGCAAGAACGCTGCTATCGCTAAGGCAAATGCTGAGCGAGACATTATTAGTGCTAGTGCCCGCGCTAAGAACGAGGCTAACGAAACCCAGGTAGCCACCGACATGGAGATTGCCAAGCGTGACACTGATCTAGCTAAGCGCCGCGCTGCCTTGAAGGCTGAGGCCGACACTGAAAAGGCCAAGGCCGACGCTGCTTACACGATTCAGACTCAGATTCAGCGCCGCGACATTGAGCGCGAAACTGCTCAGGCAGACATTGTCAAGCAGGAGCAAGAAGCCCTGGTTAAGGAGCGCGAGGTAAAGGTAACCCGCAACGCCCTGGAGGCAACCGTTAACGCCCAGGCCGATGCTGACCGTTACGCCGCTGAGCAGGCCGCCAACGCCAAGCTTTATTCTCGTCAGCGTGAAGCTGAAGCTGAAGCTTTCGAACAGATAAAGCGCGCTGAGGCCACCAAGCAGGCGATGCTAGCTGAGGCTGACGGTTTACGTGCTAAGGGTGAAGCTGAAGCTGCCGCTAAGGCTGCAATCCTTAGCGCTGAGGCTGAAGGTCTGGAAAAGAAGGCTGAAGCCATGGCCAAGATGAATCAGGCAGCCGTGCTGGAAATGTACTTCAAGGCCCTGCCGGATGTGGCCGCAGCGATTGCCTCGCCGCTGGCTAACGTCGACTCCATCACCATGTACGGTGAGGGTAACAGCGCCAAGATGGTTGCTGACATTACCAACTCCCTGTCTCAGGTAAACGCTGGTCTGGGCGAAACCATGGGACTAGACCTGCGACAGATGCTGGGCGCCCTGGTAGGTGCCAAGGTGGTAGCCCCTACCGTTGAGCAGGCAGTTGCCGACGGCGTAGACAAGGGCCTAAACAGCTAAGGCCCATTAACTAAAAGCTGTGGGGTCACCAAACGGTGACCCCACAGCTTTTTATAGGCGCTGCTTATAGATGTTCTGGGTCAGTTATCCTTAACCTACCCGCCAGCTGGCAGCTCTTTAGGTAAATGAGTTTTGGATACCGATCTGGATAAAGTCACCTAGGGTGACGGTAATCCCCCAGATGTCAGTGTGGACTTGCACGCCCTTATCTCCCAGTTTAAACAGTCTGCTTAAACCACCCTGGCTAGTGGTGCGTGAACCAATGGGGGCGCCGTAACGTTTTTCAAGTTCCCAAGCTAAAGACCAGGCCATGCGGGCACGACTGGCTGGCTCTAGCTCTAAGCTAGCCTCCTTAGGTTCTGGGGCCACATTTAGATTCCAGGCATAGCGCTTTTCTAAATACCATCCTGGCCCTAGCCAAGCTTGGCGCCCACCTAGATCTCCCGGGCAGGCACCCGCCTCAATGGCGCTTTGGCTGGGGGTTATGCCAGAGAGCCAACTATCAATGATTTTAAAAACTGACTGCAACGCTAGGCCCGGATTAACTGGCACACCCTGCAACGGTTTTTCTTCAAAGCCTTCACTCTCATCAAGCTGAGCTTTAGCCACCAAATTGCGTACGTCGTCGAAACTAAGGGCTGGAAAGTTACTGCCATCAGGCTCTATTTCGTTTTCCTCGTCATCTTCCCACTCAGCAAACAGCTCTAAATCCTCTGCGCTTTCCTGGCCAGTCAAAGACTCTGGACCATTAGCTAAACCCTCATAACCTAGGAAAGGTAGCTGTTTAAGTGGCACTCCCCCACCCAATCCAGAGAGAACCGCAGTTATATCAACATGCCATAATGCCTCTAGAGGAATTTCAACCTGTTCGGCGCCCACAACTGAGCTGATAGTAAGTCCCTGCTCAGTGGCGCTAACCTGCACAATCCCCCAACCAGACGCCTCCATATTCCAGCTAAAATTAACCGGTTTACGCCAAGCGGGTGGCATTAGCTTGATAGCTTCAGGCAAGCTGTTAAGCACTGGAGCGAAATACATATCAAACGTACTCCAGTTATAGCAAAGCATATAAGCTAGATCTAACCAACCTTTAGGTGCACCAAGCGGATAGATAGACCAGGCATAGCTAAAATTAGCTATATCTTCATCTGGCTCACGGTAATCAACCGCAAGCTTTTCTTCACCCTCTACTATTTGGGTGTCATAGCAGCGCAGCGTGAGCTTATAGCCCCATTTGCTATCCACAGTGACGCCAAGTTCTACGCTGCGCACTCCTAGCACCCAGCGAATAGCGAAATCTGGGCCCATAACGATAGGAACAGTGGGTGAAAGTAGAGAGTTGATATCTAAAATCAGGCGGTGTAAATCTTCTAGGCTCACTTTTCGGCCCAGTAGGATAGCTACCCGGTTAGTTGCCTCAGCTTCTACATTCATGCCCTTGTCCCCTTCCTAGCTCATAGTCAGAACCTATTACAGCCCCAGTACCCCGGCCACATCAGGCCTAAAGTAGCCCGGGCCTTTAAGCACCTTGCCATCTTCACGGTAGATAGGTTTGCCATCTTCACCCAGTTTAGACATGTTCGAACGCTGCACTTCAGCTAACACTTTAGCCAGGTCAATACCCATTTCTAGGGCCATACCGTAAATGACGTAGATCAGATCAGCCAAAGCGTCAGCCGCCTCGACCGTGTCGCGCGAACCGTCGTCGTCGCTGGCGGCCTGCTTAAAAGCAGCCTCAACCCCCGCGCGAGCACGCTTGCCATAGACTGCACCTACTAGTTCACTAAATTCTTCGGCAATCAAGCTCATGCGCATATGCACGCGCTCGTTATCAACACTAGGGGCATCAGTAGGCAAAACCGGCAGCCCATAAACATGGTGGAAGCGGCGCACCAAAGCCTCCGGGTCGTCCCCCTCACGCTCACCGACGCCGTCGTGAGCCACCAAAGGAGTATCCACAGCCTGTCGCCCCCTCACCGGGCCATCCCAGGGAGCAACCGGCTCTAATGGGTCACCAGCCAGCAGTGTGCCCACCCACTGGTCGCAATACTCGCCCTTATTTTGCCCATGCAAACGCACCAAGCCTTCCCGCTTGAAACCAAGCGACCAGGCCAAACGCCACGAAGGCCAGTTAGGTACGCCGTCGTGAATTTCAGCTGCCCAATACAGGGCGGGCATATCAAAATTATCAAAAGCCGCATGAATTACTGCCGCCACAGCCGCCCGCGCAACTCCGCTGCCGCGTACCTGGGGCGCAAACCAGTAGCCAATTGCAGAGCTAGCAAACTCAAGCGAAACGCAACCCACCAGCTGGCCGTCTAAACGCACTGCCCAAGTTGCGCGTAAATCCTGGCGCCAGCCTGCTTGAGCTACTTCCTTAATGAAATATTGGGCATCTGCAAGCGTGTAGGGGCTGGGCACCGTAGTCCATTTAACGATCGCGGCGTCGGCGCAAATCTCACTAACTGCAACGGCATCTTCTAAAACAAATTCGCTTAGTTCCAAGGCTGGTACGTGCTTACCCTGGCTATCGACATGGGCCGGAACTAAAACGTTAAAAGCTTGCATGAGCACATTCTAAGCCAGGGCCACAGAAGCCGGAGCCACAGTGCCCCCCTAAAACACTTGTGGCGGGCAGCTAACCAGCCACCCCCCACAAATTTAACCAGCTACTAGCCAATCTACTAACCGATGCGGTGTACCTTCACCGGCGCTTTACGGGCCATGAGGAAAGCAGTCAAAGCACACGCAGCTGAAACTGCACTGACAATGGCAAGCGCAACCGTAGAGTTTTCGCCGCTCAAGCCGGCTGTGGCCGTGGCGATACCACCTAAGGCAAACTGGCTCATGCCAATCATGGCTGAAGCAGTGCCCACGGCGGCGCGGTCAACTGCGGACAGTGCCACGGCAGTAGAGTTACCAAAAATGAATCCCAGCGAGGCAACTGCAAAGAAGAAACACAGCGCCATCAGGCGAATATCAGCACCAGTAATGGTAACTAGGCCAATACCTGCCACGGCTGAAACATTGATAGCCAGACCTAAAGCAATTAGCTTTTCTAGGCTGTAGCGTTTGGCTAGTTTGCCTGAAAGCGCAGTGCAAGAGACCATGCCAATAGCGTTGATAGCGAAGGCGATGGAGTAGCCCGTCGCGCTCATGCCCATCATGTTTTGGTATACGAAAGGTGAGGCAGCGATGTAGGCAAATAGCACTCCGGCCGCGCACACCATGGTGGCGCCAAAACCGATATAACGCAGGTTTGCTAAGGCTTTAAAGCCGCCCTTGTCCCCCGCTGCCCGGCGACTTTCACGCACCTGACGCGGCAGTGATTCACTCACAAATAGCAAGGTCATAATGATAGTCACCATGCCAATGGCTGCCATAACCCCCATGATCCCGCGCCAACCAATCGGGTCAGCGAGCACCCCGCCTAGCAATGGGGCAACAACTGGCGCTAGCCCAGTAATGGTCATCATGACGTTTAGGGCGCTGGCGGCCTGCTTAGACTGAGCGCCATCTAGGACAATGGCGCGTCCAAGCACCATACCAGCGCTGCCGGCTAGGCCCATAAGTAAGCGGGCCCCAATCAGTAGCTCAATATTTGGAGAGAAAGCAGCAATCAGACATGCCGCAACATACAGCGTTAGCCCTGCTAGTAATGGTTTACGGCGCCCAATTCGGTCAGAGATCGGGCCGAAAAATACCTGGCCAAGTCCTGAACCGATCAGGAATGTAGTCAGTGTCAACTGTACTGTGGCTGATTCGGTAGCCAGATCTTTAACCATTGCCGGCATTGCCGGCAGGTATAGGTCAGTAGATAGCGGTGCTACCCCAGACATAAGTGCCAACGCGATAAGTGTAGGTGCGGCTAGGCTTTTAGCGGTTGACCCTGGCTCATTGAAGCTAGCACCTGACCCCTCGGTGCTTGAACGTGACTGTGTAGTGTCGGCCCCTTCAGGGGATGATACGGATTTACGTGAATGTGTCACATAAATAAGCTGTCATGATTACTGCAGCTTGGACAAGCAACCTGGGTGATGCAAATTTTCACAGCCCCCCACAGGCACCTACAGGCATTTACAGGCATAGGCAAATACAGGCAAAATCGTCCCTTCCCTATGATTTTTTCATGGGGTTTTATAGGCAACGGACGAAAACCCCGTATCTGTAGGCCCCTTCCCTGTCCTACCCCCTACCTGCCCAGTCCCTTACCTGCCCGGCCTTGCCACATGCTTGGCCGTAAGTTAACCAACCGTCAGCATTGCCAGCCTGGTGCGGCCCGCCCATAGGGGAAGTCCCTCTAGGGGCAGCCTCTTGTTTTGCGGCCGTTTAGAGTAACGACGACGGCGGTGCACCCCCTGCCTAACTATGGCACCTGGATTTATGTTAGGCGGGAGTCAACACCACCGTCGCCGTAGCTTAAATTTACCTAGTTTGAAGCTCTTTTACAGCTACTAGGTCAAACTTATGGAGTGGTTCCGTAAGAGTCAGCGAT
>FLSH01000077.1_pt4 | contig 10937 bp, 8 predicted proteins | sample 1550441 | NCBI WGS metagenome assembly FLSH01 (sample SAMEA4031756, study PRJEB14383) | metagenome | biome: human; feature: oral; material: saliva | place: Philippines | collected 2014 | reverse complement strand
CTTTTACGGCAGGCGTTGTTCTATTGTATTCCCTTACGTGGACGTACATGAGTGCAGCGGGTATCCTTCCTTTTCCCGTACCCTATGTTATTTGCCTGTTTATCGCCCTTGTATATACCGTTCTTTTTTGGGTTTTAGGTGAGCTGGTACCGAAATCCATCGGAATGCAGGTTCCTGAGAAGTCTCTCCTTTTTGCCGGGCCGATTATTTACGGACTGAGTCGGATTTTCTATCCTTTTCTGGCTGTCGGTATGAAACTGGGACAGCGGGTTTTGAGCGGCCGCTCTCTTGACGTGACCAATGAAATAGATATGGCTCATACAGAAGATGAAATTCGCATGCTTATTACGGCCAGTCATAAAGAAGGGAAAATCGATAAGCTTGAAAGCGAGTTAATCGACAATGTTTTCGATTTCTCCGATTTATTGGCCAAAGAAATTATGATTCCCCGTCAGGATATTATTTGTCTGTATGCCGAAGAAAGTATGACGGAAAATCTGACGACTATCAATCATTCGCGACATACGCGGTATCCTTTATGTGAAGAAGACAAAGACCATGTTCTGGGCTTGGTTCATATTAAGGATGTCTTGGATTTGCGTATTAATCGTCGCAACAACTTGAGGCTCATCAATCGGCCTATTTTGAAGATTCCTGAAATCATGCCTGTAAGTAAGTTACTGCAACTCATGAGGGCACGACGTACGTATTTGGCTATTGTTGTCGACGAGTACGGCAGTACGGTCGGTTTGGTTAGCTTGGAAGATATTATGGAAGAGCTGGTCGGTACGATTCGTAATGAACATACGGCAGAGAAAGAAGAAATTCAGCCCTTATCTGACGGAGCCTATGAATTTGCGGGAACGGTCCTCCTTGACAATGTGGAAGAATTACTTCATATTCCCGTTGAAGAAGATCGGGATGTAGATACAATAGGCGGGTATGTATTTGACTTATTGGGTCATACGCCGGAGGTTAAGGATGAGGTAACCATAGGTAATTATGCCTTCACTGTTTTAGAGGTACAAGGTTTCAGAATTGTTCGACTCCGAGCCGTACCGATTCCTCAAGAAGCATCGACGGAAGAAACGGAGAATGAACATGAATCCGACTGAGTACGGGCTCGCCGAATCCTTTGACGGTATTATTCTCAATGTGCAGAAACATCCGTCAGGAACGAGATTGATTACCGTATTTACGCTACAAGCCGGTCGGGTACGTGTATTTGCAAGTGGCGGAGGCCGAAAAAGAAAAAACGGCAATCCTTTTTTTCAATTTGCGCGGATTGCATTTGAAGCGCGCCGTAAAGATAATACGTATACCATGGGAGAATATGAATGTCGTAATGCGAAAGCATTGATGAACCTGGATTGGAACACCTATGCATATACACAAATTTTGGCGGAAATCGTTACCTCCCTATTTCCGGAGGGGGAGCGGGATGAAGAGGTATATCAGTTGCTGAAAGCGTATGCAGAGACCATCGATTATAAAGACGTACGAACGGCGACTATTATTGCCGGTTGGCAGTTAATTGCCTCTGCCGGATTCTTTCCCGATATCGACCGGCTTTTCGTATATAGGAAGGGAAGACTTGCTAACGGACTACGCCGGTTTTTTCTATCCGATAAAAAGGAAGACGGCTTGTTACCGGAACGATTGAGTCCGTCTTTGCTCAACCAATGGAAGTCCGTATGTACTTATACATGGCGAGATGAGCCCTTGCGTTTAACGGCCGGAGCTTTGCAGTATTTGGAAGAATTTTTATATTCTTATACTGTCCAATGTTCCGAGCGGGAATTGAAGTCCTTGTCAGCTTTAACTTTTTCCTGATTGTGACTGTAAGGTGCAGACGATTCGGCTACGTACAGGCGGTCATAAGGCCAGTAGGCGTAATGAACCTTTAAGTTTAAACAGGCTGTACGAAAGGCCAAGTCTGTACGTAATTCTTCGACTAAAGAGTCGTGAGCCGAAATAGTCAAACCGGTAGATAAACGGCGTTCCAGAAGGCTTCGGCAATAGGTTATGAACCGGGTAATATCCGCTTTTTTGCCGCCTTTAAGAGTGATGACCAAGTGTATATGATTGGGCATAATAACATACTCTGCCAGGTTTATGTCCGCATGCTTTTCTTTAATTTCTTCCATGAGTGCCGCCGCTTTTTCGCCGAGACGGGTCGGTTGCCAATAAGGGCCGCCCAGGCCGGTGACAACTTTTCCGAATAAAGGCTGTCTGTGAGAAATACAGAAAGTAAAAAAATACATTTTTTCATTGTGCATAACCCTTTCTTGTGTTCTGTAAGTTGTCATATGAATCACCCTTTTTTATGATGTAATACAATGATTGGATTTTATTTAAAATTTCGTTAAAGTGAGATTAAAAGATTTTGACAGGAGGAGCTATGGTTCGTAATATGACGGAAGGCAGTCCTATGAAGCTTATCATAGCTTTTACGATACCCTTACTCATAGGTAACTTGTTTCAACAGTTTTATAATATCGCCGATATTATCATTGTCGGCCGATTTATAGGCGTACATGCCTTAGCCGCCGTGGGGGCGACGGCACCGTTGTTTATGGGACTGTTAGCCTTGACAATAGGGTTGGCATCGGGATTTACGGTTATTACGGCCCAACGATTCGGTGCAGGTGATGAAGCGGGTGTGCGCCATTCAGCGGCGACGGCGGCCATGCTGTCGGCTGTTATTACGCTTATTCTCATGATTGCTTCGGGGCTTCTCATGCCGAAAATTCTACAGCTTATGAATATTTCCGCCGAACTGTATGATGACGCCTATCATTATGTCATTATCGTTTCCTACGGTCTGGCAGCCACGATGATGTATAATCTTTTGTCTTGTATTTGTCGGGCCTTGGGTGACAGCCGTACGCCTTTGTACTTTCTTATTTTATCGACCTTGTTAAATGTAGGCTTGGCTATTTTATTCATCGTTGCCTTTGATTGGGGGGTTCCGGGTTCGGCGATAGCTCTTGTCGTGTCGCAGGGAATTGCCGCTTTTTTATGTCTCTTTTACATGCGCATTAAGTTCCCCTTTTTACGACTTTCACGAGAAGACTGGCGCTTTGATTCGGCCTTTGCCAAAGAACACTTAAAGGTGGGTATGCCCATGGCACTACAATTCTCTATTATTACGTTGGGGATTATTGTCGTTCAGGCCGTATGCAATACTTTTGAAGCTGAAACGATAGCCGCTTTTATTTCGGCTACGCGTATTGAACAAGTGGCTATGCAACCTATGATATCTTTCGGTATAGCCATGGCCGTTTATACGGCTCAGAATTACGGTGCTCGCAAGTTCGACCGTATTCGTAAGGGCGTGCGGCAATGTTCGCTGCTGTCATTCGGGCTGTGTGTGTGCGCCGTTGCTTTAATGTACTTTTTCGGCATTGAAATTATTTCCGGGTTTACGACCGATCCGGATCAGTTCCTTCTCGATCAAGCGGCCTTGTATTTGTTGTTTACCGTACCGTTTTACTTTTTCCTGGGACAGCTTTTTGTGTATCGTAATGCACTGCAAGGAATGGGAATTGCTATTGTTCCCTTATTGAGCAGTATTTTAGAACTCGTCATTCGTAGCGGTTCCGCTTTGCTTTTGGCGGATAAATGGGGCTATCCCGGCTTGTGTGCTGCCAGCCCTGTTTGCTGGGTGGTGGCTTGCCTGTTTACGACAGGATGTTATTTCTATTTCAGTAGACGGCTGTTTGCTGAGAAATAAGAAGGTGTAAGGCATGAAATACGTAATCGCTTCGGATCTTCACGGATCCGCTTTATATACCAAAAGACTCTTGGAGTCTGTAGAAAGAGAAGAGGCTGACCGGTTGTTACTTTTGGGAGATTTACTTTATCACGGACCGCGTAATGACTTACCGACAGGTTATGATCCGAAGGAAACGGCCACCTTATTGAATAAAAAGAAGAATATGATTTTTGCCGTTCGCGGCAACTGTGAGGCCGAGGTGGATCAGCAGGTTCTGGAATTTCCCGTCATGGCGGACTATGCCGTTTTTGTTGAAGGAACTGTTAAAGTTTTTGCGACTCACGGGCATCTGTATAATGAAAATCATATACCGCCATTGACTGAAGATTTTATTTTTTTGCATGGGCATACGCATATCCCTCGGTGCGAACGACATGGCGGTCTTATATATATGAATCCCGGGTCCGTATCCATTCCCAAGGGAGGCAGCGAGCGATCTTATATACTTTGGAATGAAGTCGAATTCACGTTAAAGACACTCGAAGGAACTGTCTTGGCACAGTATATGAAAAAATAGGCAGAGCGGAGAATGGATACATACATTCCGGGCTTTAAAAGTACGGTACAATAGCGATACTCGAAAACTATCTTCAGTATTCGCATAAATGCTGTAAAAACGGCAGAGAGAAGGTTAAGTTTTATGAAAATCATTGACGCACATTTTCACTTCGCCTCGTTTCAGGGGTTTGACGAACTGGCTGTCGCGGCAGGCCATGAAAATACGGCGGACAATTTGCGCAGATCTTATGCAAATACGGGAATTGTACACGGCATTGTTATGTCAAACGTGTCTCTTGACCCGAAAGATCACCACTATCCCGAATTTATGAGTTATTGCATCGGTCTGGATCGATTTGATACGGATAACCGATCCATAGAAGAGCAAGCCGCTTTAGTAGAAGAAAATTTAAAACGTCCCGAATGTGTGGGTATTAAATTATATCCCGGATATAATCATTTTTATGTTTATGAAGATCGACTTCGGCCCTTTTACGACTTGGCTGTAAAATATGATAAACCGGTGGCTATTCATACGGGTCTGACGGCGACGGAACGGGGACTCTTGAAATACAGCCATCCGTTCACCCTTGACGAAGCGGCCGTTAAGTATAATAAGGTTCGATTTGTCATGTGTCATATCGGCAATCCGTTTCTTGCCGATGCCATTGCCGTAATGGAAAAAAATCCGAATGTCTCAGCCGATTTATCAGGCTTATTGGAAGGCAGAATACCTGACTTTGATAGGTTCTTATACGAAAAATACGGGTATATACGTCGTCTTTATGATCTTTTTTCTTACATCGGTTGTTATGAACGATTTATGTTCGGTACCGATTGGCCTTTAGCCAATTTACTGGACTATGTTAATTTCGTTAAAGTCATCATTCCCAGAAGTGCTTGGGACGATGTGTTCTATAATAATGCTGTGCGGACGTACGGATTGAAGTTGTAAGCGAACTGTGGCAAGAACGTATGGTGGAGGTATATATGAAACGCAGGGGAAAATATTATGTTCTGTTAGTAGCAGTCATTTTAGCAGTAACTTTTGCTTCAGGTTGCGGGCATAAGGAAGAGGCGCAAAAGCCTCGATTGGTGAAAACCGTAGTTGTAGGAGTTGGGCAGGCACAAGACGGGGCTCAATATACGGGGACGGTCAAGGGTCGCTATGAGAGTCATATGGCCTTTCAAATCGGCGGACGCATAACGACTAAAAATGTTCAGTTAGGTTCTGTCGTCCATGCGGGAGACGTATTGATGACTGTCAATCCTCAAGATGCACAGCAAGGAGTAAACCGTTCTCAAGCTGCATTGAGTGCTGCACAATCACAATTGGATTTGGCACGGGTCAATTTGGAACGATATGAATCTTTATACGCGCAGGATGCGGTCAGTGCGGCTACACTTGACCAGTATCGTAACGCCTATGATCAGGCGGCGGCTCAGTACAATCAGGCGGCAGCGGCTGCAGCTACATCGGAAAACAGCCTTTCTTATACGAGCCTTACGGCTGATGCGGATGGAGTTATTGCTGCCGTATCGGCCGAACCGGGGCAGGTTGTAGCTGCCGGACAGACTGTTCTGACCTTGGTAAAAGGCGGCGATATGGAGGTTTCCTTTAACGTACCGGAAAACAGAATTAAAGATTTTTCCGTAGGTAAGAACGTCAGTGTCTCTTTCTGGGCCCTCGGTAAGATGACCGTTGCGGCCGCCGTAAGGGAAGTAGCTGCTGTAGCCGATCCGGCTACGCGTACGTATAAGGTTACCGTAACCTTGCCGTCAGACGTGCCGGGGGTACAGTTGGGGATGACCGCCACCGTTACGGACAGTAAGTCCGTCGGTAGCGGTACGGATTGTATCTTACCGCTATCGGCTATCTATCAGACCGGAAATACGCCTCAAGTGTGGGTTGTCGGTAAGGACCATACTGTTTCTCTGCAAAACGTAAGTATTGAAACCTTTGATGATAACCGCGTGGTGGTTAAGGGGCTTAAAAACGGAGATACGGTTGTTACGGCCGGTGTTCAACTTTTGTCGAACGGCCAGATTGTGCGAACGGAAGGTGACGAATAATGCGTAACCTGACGGAACTGTCTCTGAAAAATAAGACATTGGTTTGGTACTTTATTGTCGTTATCGCGTTGGCAGGTATTTTTTCATACATGAAGTTGGGGCGTATGGAAGATCCGGCTTATACGGTGCGAAAGATGGTTGTAACCGTTGCCTGGCCGGGAGCGACAGCTCAACAAATGGAAGAACAGGTTACAGATAAATTGGAGAAAAAGCTTCAAGACACTCCGCATCTTGACTATATTCGAAGCTATTCTAAACCGGGGCGTGCCGTTATATTCGTTAATTTGGACGATAAAATAGATTCGGCTCAGGTCCGGTCTGTTTGGCAGGAAGTACGTAACTTGGCTGACGATACGAAACGTACCTTACCTGAAGGCGTATACGGACCGTATTATAACGATCATTTCGACGATGTATACGGTTCCGTATATGCTCTAACGGGAGACGGGTATTCATACGAAGAATTGCGACAAAAAGCCGAAATGCTTCGCCGAGAAATGCTTAATGTTCCCGATGTGGGGAAGGCCGAAATTGTCGGGGAACAGTCGGAAAAGGTTTACATAGAAATAGAAAATGCAAAACTGGCATCCTTAGGTATTTCTCCTACGGCTATAGCCGAGGCGGTTAAAGGGCAAAATGCGGTGATGCCGACAGGTATGATTGATACAAAAACGGATAACGTGTATTTGCGCCTTACAGGAACCTTTGACGACATAGATGCCGTTCGAAACCTGCCTGTTAAGGGCGGAAATGCGATTTTTCGTCTCGGCGATATTGCCAAGGTGGAGCGAAAGTATACGGAGCCGGCAGACCCGAAAATGTTCTTTGACGGAAAGCCTGCTATCGGTGTGGCTGTTTCCATGAAGGACGGCGGCAATATTCTTACCTTGGGTGAAAATCTGAGTAAGGTTGTAAAATCCGTGGGCGAAGACTTACCGGTAGGTCTGGAAATTAAGCAAGTATCGGATCAGCCGGCTGTAGTTAAAGACTCTATCAGTGATTTTGTCGGCACTTTGAGAGAGGCGATTATTATTGTCCTTATTGTCAGCTTCCTCAGCTTGGGCTTGCGTACGGGTATGGTCGTCGCCTTTTGTATTCCCCTGGTGCTTACCGGTGTATTTTGCATCATGGAGATTGCCGGCATTGATTTACACAAAGTTTCATTAGGAGCTTTGATTATCGCTCTCGGCTTATTGGTTGATGATGCGATCATTGCCGTGGAAATGATGAGTGTCCAACTGGAGGCGGGTAAGTCCCGTACGGAAGCGGCGTGTGCCGCTTTTAGAGAGACAGCTAAGCCTATGTTGACGGGAACTCTCGTCACTTGTGCCGGATTTATTCCCGTAGCCTTTTCCGAAGGTGCGGCTGCGGAATTTTGTAAGGCCCTCTTTCCGGTGATTACGGCGTCTCTTGTTATCTCGTGGATTGTATCCGTCATGGTGGCACCTTTGTTCGGGTATTATTTGATTAAAGTTAAGGATAAGGCGGGCGAAGCGGATGAGCCTTCCATGTATGATAATCGCTTCTACCGTACATTTAGACATGTTTTGCAAATTTTTCTTACTCATAGAAAAACGGTTCTTTTGGGGACAGTTTCCGTATTCCTCCTGTCATGCGGCTTGCTGACCTTAGTACCGCAAGAGTTTTTTCCGCCGTCATTGCGTCCTGAAATTATAGTCGAAATGACCTTACCCGAAGAATCGTCTATAGCGGCGACGGAGAAAGAAGCCAAGAAGTTTGCTGCTTTTTTAGATAAGCAAGACGGCCTGATAAAAGACTATTCCTTCTATGTAGGGGAAGGAGCCCCGCGTTTTGTTTTAACGACAGAACCTGTGTTGCCTGCAAGCAATTATGCACAGTTTGTTGTCGTTGCCGCTGATACTGAGAGTCGGAAAGAGTTGGCAGGGCGAGTACAAAAGGAACTGGCCGATCATGAACCGAATGTGCGCAGTAATATTAAGTATATTCAAACGGGACCGCCGTCGGACTATCCCGTTATGCTACGCTTATCGGGGCAGAATATAGATAAGGTCAAGACTTATGCGCAAAAAGTTGCCGATATATTACGCCAAGATTCGAATTTAACGGATGTTCATCTTGATTGGGAACAAAAGAGTAAAATCGTGAAAGTCGACTTGGATCAGAATAAACTACGTTATTTGGGCATTTCCGGTGCCGATGTATCGAAAACGCTTTATACGGAGTTGAGCGGGGCGACTATTGCCGAATACTATGCAGGCGACAAGACAATCGGCATTCAGCTGCGTCTCGATCCGAATAGCCGCAGTGACTTAGCAAGAGTAAAAGATGTGGTTATTCCTACGCCTAACGGATATGTGCCGTTGGAACAGATCGGTAAGCTTTCGTACAGTGCCGAAGACGGAACCATTTGGCGTCGTAATTTGAAACCGACCATTCTCATTGAGGCCGATACCCTTTCAGGAACGGCTAATAATGCGACAAAACAGGCATATGACGAAGCGTCGGCGGTTAGAGAGTCGTTGCCTTTCGGGTATAAGTTGGAAAAAGACGGATCCTTGGAAAATAGTGAAAAATCATTAAAATATTTATTGGCCCCCGTACCGGTCATGATTTTTATCATTATGACGCTTCTCATGTTCCAGCTTCGCAATGTTAAGAAAACGGCTCTTACATTGATAACGGCTCCTCTGGGAATTATCGGCGTTTCTATAGGGATGCTTTTATTTAATGAATCTCTGGGTTTCGTAGCTTATTTGGGGATTTTAGCCTTAGGCGGTATGATTATCCGCAATTCGGTCATTCTGATCGATCAGATTCAAAAACACGAGGCAGCCGGAGAGTCACCGTGGGATGCTATCATAGATTCGGCGATTATGCGTTTTCGGCCGATTATGTTGACGGCGGCAGCTGCCATCTTGGGTATGGTGCCTTTAATGAGGAGCGCTTTTTGGGGTCCTATGGCTACGGCCATTGCATCCGGCCTTTTAGTGGCTACCATTCTGACTCTTTTGGTACTGCCTGTCATGTATGCCTCTGTTTACAAGATAAACAAGGACTCGAAAAGGGAATAAGGTAAGTGAAAATGCGGTATCGCCTTATGGGAGGGATACCGCATTTTTCGCCGAAAATCGCCGCTTGTAACGGCTGAATGTATTCACGGTCAGCCCTCTTTGTGGTAAAATAAATAACGACTGTAATTATTGTAGGAAGGAATCGATTATGGCGTCTATTTTTTCGCCCTTAACTAAAAATATAGGCATAGATTTGGGTACTTGTACGACACAAGTATACGTGGAAGGCCGCGGCATTGTTCTTTCCGAACCGTCCGTTATTGCAACGGACGAGCGGAATCAGAAGGTAGTCGCTGTCGGACGTAATGCGGAAAACTTACTGATTCAGTCTCCGGAAGTTGTGAAGATTCACAGACCTCTCGTAAACGGAGTTATTGCCGACTATTCGGTAACCAGTACGCTTTTAAATTACATCCTGAGTCGAGCTGTACGCACGGTACAGCGTGTACGGGTGAATCTCGGGGTTCCGGCCATTGCTTCGGATGTAGAAAAAAGAGCCGTACTGGAAGCTTTGTACAGAGCGGGAGCCAAGGAAACGAGTTTGATTGAAACGGGAGCGGCTGCCGCTATCGGTGCCGGGCTTCCCGTCTTGGAGCCGACAGGCAGTATGGTCGTTGATATTGGCGGCGGTACGACAAATGTAGCGGTCCTTTCTTTGGGCGGTATTGTCGTATCCGAAGCGATTCATACGGGCAGTATCGAACTGGATGAAACATTGCGTGATTATTTACGAATGAAATACGCCGTCGTTACGGACGATGCAACGGTAGAAGAAATGAAGATTTATAACGGTTCTGCTATTTTACCCATAGAAGACAGACATTTTTACTTTACAGGTCGCGGTTTGGATGACGGGTTGGAACGGGAAGTGTCTTTAAAATCCAGTGAGATTTATGAAGTCATGGGGCGGCCTTTGCTTAAGATTATCGAATTGATTCGTCGTACGTTAAAAGAAACGCCGCCCGAGTTGGCAGCCGATATTATGGAGCAGGGTATTGTCCTCACCGGCGGCGGCTCATTGCTAAAGGGACTTGACCAGTTGGTTGCACAGGAAACAGGCGTTCCCGTCATGGTGGCAGCTGAACCGGAAACGGCAGTAGCTAAGGGTGCTTACACGGCATTAAAAAACAGGCAGAAATTTGATTCGTTAATTCAAGGTGTTCAGACCATTTATAAAAGGAGATTTTGACATTGTTTTCCTTCGGTAAGAGAAGCGTTATTGCCGCTTTCGCCTTATTTTTAATAATTGGGGTTGTCGGTTGGGCTTGGCGCAGCCATAATTCCATTCCCTATGTAACGTCACCGTTGCAGACTGTAGTCACCCCTTTGGAAGAAGGGGTGTCGTGGATTGCCGATCGGATTTCTTCAATCAGCCGCATTATTGATATTAGTATGAAAAATCGTATTGAATGGGAACAATTGGAAAAAGAAAATGCCGGTCTGCGTGAAAAAACGGTGGATTATGATGAAATTACGGCGGAAAATACGAGATTACGTAAACTTCTCGGTTTCCGTGAAGCTCATAAAAATTTGCA
>FLSH01004408.1_pt1 | contig 10969 bp, 27 predicted proteins | sample 1550441 | NCBI WGS metagenome assembly FLSH01 (sample SAMEA4031756, study PRJEB14383) | metagenome | biome: human; feature: oral; material: saliva | place: Philippines | collected 2014 | reverse complement strand
GAGAATTATTTACGTTTATTATATGAAGATAATAAGTATAGAATATATTTAGATAAAGATTATATATTATTAAAATATAATAACGATAAAGAGCGATCAATTAATTGTCGATTTATTATAGAAGATAAGAAACGCAATGAAGAGTCCGCGCTATTTATTAATGTTACATATAATAAAATAGATCAAATTTATTATATTAATTATAATGTTATAGAACAATTATCTGTCGATTTTATTTTAATTAAAAATTATTTAGAAAACAATAACGAATTTAAAAACATATTATATCGTGAGTTATTTTAAAGGAGAATTATCATGAAAAACTACGATCACGTTATTAAAAATAAAATATTACCTAGTGGCAAATTAATCTCCGACTGGGAAATTATGACTGGCAAAAATATAAGCGATGAAGAGTTCGCTTATATCGACGAAATTGGTATTTTGCCAGTAGCATCTAAAGATCAATGGATTATCCCTAAAGGATTTATTTTCGATTTAGATGGTCAAGTTAAGAAAGGAGCATAAAATTATGGTACTAGAATTCTTAAGCGAAGCCGATGCTTCAACAGCTTTTAATTTTAACAATCCTGAAGCATTAAATCGATTAAGAAAGCATCCATTATTTAAAAACATCGGAATATACAGAACTCCTATAAAAGGAGAAATAACATTATGTATAGGTTACGATTCTGGATTAGAAGATCGTTATGTTGAGCGCATGATTACAATTAAGCGCTATAAGAATTATATGCGATTAATTCTAGAAGACAATAATTATAATTGGATCATAGAAGAGTTAATTAACTTATTTATTATTAATAAAGAATATAGTATTATTGTTAAATAAAGAAAGGAGCGGTCATATTGAGTGATTATCTATACAAAGACAGCAACTGTGAAATATCTTTATCTCAAATGGATAAAACATGGAAAAGAGAAGAATATTTTATTAAAAGTTTTTGTCTGTCTTTAAAATTCGAATCTGATATAAATAATTATTTATTTGTTCATGCAATGTATTACAATAAAAAGAAGACTATTGCCGTCGAATATAATCTCAATATGCCCGTTCCAAGAAAAATAGAGAAATCAATAAGCAGAATGAGATATACAACGAATGCGGTCGAGCAATTGTATACATATCTTTGGAACGATATTAAAAAGAAAGATTATATAAGATTTAAATAATATGGAAGATAAAGTTTATGTACTAATCGTCTATTATTATGACGACAATAATGAATTTTGTTATAGTATTTCGCCCGATATGTATAATCTTAATATTCAGCTACAGTATGCTTATTATCGATATAGATTAGCTAATGGTGAATATAATGTTGCCGTAATGGAGGCCAGCGAATTATACTATTTAGAACAGGCAGAGGCCGCATATGACAATCATCATCATTATGCTAATGAAACACAAAAAGCGATCGAAGGATATGATATAATGGAATGGATGAAAGATTATAAGAAAGGAAGAAATAACAGTGAAAAATATTAAATATTATATATTAGCATATAGTATGCTTACATATTTATTTTTAGAAAAATATATAACACTACTATATTTATTATTTAAAGTTCGTTTTGTCGACGAAAATAAGAATACCGAATTTGCTGTCAATGAATCTGGCAAAAGATATCAAAAATTTAATCATTATAAAGAACTACCTAATGTTCAAATTACGCAATTTTGTCGCCTGTATCCAAAAGATGCATTATTTAGAGTCGATATCTGTATGACAGATAAGTATATTTTAATTCATTTGAATAAGATTAATGATTTTTTATTTAAAAAGAATGGCTACGAAGATATTTTAAATCGATATATATTCTCTAAAAGAGATTATCGAGGCGAAAAATCTGGTGAAACATTAGAAGAATTGGCGACAAAAAATCTTCAATATTATTTCGAAAAGAAAAATGCTATCGTTTATACAAAACAATTTAATAGCGATAGCGGGCGATCTTCACGATTTTTATATCGAAATACAGTGTTATATAGAAAAGAATGGTAGGATTAACTATGGATAAAGTTATCAATGGATTATTTTATTTAACACTTATTAGTGTTTTGATTATTAGTATGTATTATTATATATTGTTTAGTATGTATTAAAAGGAGTTAAATAATGTTTATTTGCGACGAAATTATTAACAAATTAAAAGAAGAAGATTTAAGCGTTAACGACATTGAATTTATTTCAATGGAAGCTGAAGAAGACACTGGAAAATATGTTGTTCTTACATGGGAAGAATTTCAGTCAATGTATTCACGATTATCTTATGATAACGGATTAGGCAGTCAAAAAATTAATCCGACATTAACTATCTATACAAAAGATTATATATTCTATCGTAGAGAATACGATGGTGGAGAATGGTTTGAATCTGTTCCGACTAAGCAATATATTTTAAATAATGCAAATGCTTTTAATGATAAAAACATTATTCACGCCGACACTTACTGCGGAAAAAATAATTATTGCTGGAACGAAGGATATGACTATGACTTATAAAAATATGAAAAAGATCGACCAGATTCTTGGCAATATCGACTGTATAATTACCGATAGAAATAAATATTTCGAAGATTTAATCTTTATTAATAATAAATTCGAATACGATCACAATAAAAGAGAAATGGTCATCGAATTTAGAGATAAAAAAATTATATTAACGAGAGGCATTTTATTTAAATTAAATATGTTTTATCAAATGCTATATAATTTAGATTCTGGCGACTTCGATTCTGATTTGCAAATGCTTAATTGTTTCTTGCGAAACTTCGATTTTAAATTTAATTATAAAGATCTCAGTCAAGAAGTTAAAGATATTATTCCTATTCGAAAAGAATATGGAGTATACACTAAAGAAGATGATATTGCTGTAGCCGAATTAGAAATTTACTTTAAAGAAATTCATTATTTGCTAAAAGATTTAGATGATTTATAGGAAATAATATTATGGATCAAACTACAACTTATTTAGAATTTAAAACAGATTTGTTTGCTAATACATTTTTTGACGTGATTAAAAAATATCACGACTTGGAAGTTTGTTGCGAAGGTAAATTATGGGTGCCGTTTAGCTATTTCACGCATGAAAACAATATTACGTTGAAGTATAGCAATCAACATAACGAAGAATTAATATTAGTCTTAGAAAAGAAAAATGAAAGAATAAATGCTACATCTATCGTTAAAAATAAATATGTCGAAGACGGTACCGATGCTTTTTATTTTATCGACGCTTTCCAAGAAGTAATGTTTGATGCTTATTTCCTAAAGGAGTAGAAAAGTGTATATAAAATTTAAAACAAAAGAATTCGCTACTGAATTCGTTAATACCGTAAAAAAGAATAAAGAAAGGTCTTTCGATTTTAAAGAGTTCGGAACATGGGAATTTAATTGTGCCGATGAAAAGAAAAACGGAATCACTATTACGTATAGAAACAAAAAAACAAATTATATTGTATTAATACATGTTTTTATTAACAGAGATATGGAAAATCAAATAACATTTAATACATATGAAAGATATGATGAAATGTATGCTCCGCTATTTTATAATGAATATAAACAATTATTCTATCATGATTACTTTATAGGTGAATAAAATGAATGAACAACTATTTTTAAGATATCATCTCGATAATCTTATTAGAGAAAAATATTGTCTTGACAGTAAAACATATAATTTTGATGATTACGATATCGATGATTTTGAATTTGAAGACCTAGATTTTTATTATGAAGATGGCCGCCCATGTAAAATCATAAAATATGAATGGGACGGAGAAGGTAAATGGTCTTACATTAGTGACATTACAATCCGTTTTGCTGACGGCGAAGTAATGGAGCACGTAAGTGGATATTATCTTTATTTAACAGAAGAGTCTTTAGAAAAATATGGTTGGTACTTTAAAGAAGATGACTATTAATACTCAAGATTTTTGGAAGATCATGTTTGACGAATTAGATAAAACGTCTCAGAAAGACTGGAAGAAGTTCGTTAAAAAACATGATAAAAAATACAAAAAGAAAAAACTTAAAAAATGAAAAGAAAAGAATTAATCGCAGAGATATATCGGTTAAATAAAGTAACGCGCAAGCTTAATTATTATATGAATCGATATTATCCCGATCAAAAGTTACGTAAGCTCGAGCACTTTCAGGTTAAGAAAGTGTATGAATGGATGTTAAGCGATGTAAAATAAGAACAAATATTCGCTTTATAAGAAAAATATTTATTCAAAATAATAGCAGGTTTTGTTGCTAAAAAAGACTATTTATGTTATAATAAAAGATTGAGAAAGGCGGTGATTAATATAAGCGAAGAAATAAAAAGTTTTGTAGACGAAGTTGAATTTTTTGGTGGCAAATTCGATCCATTCTTTGTCGATGAAGATAATAAATTATTAATTCATCTCGATAGCGTTATTAATAAACATAGATTTAACGATAAAATGATTATCGAAGCTATATTCTTGATGTATAAAAAATTTGAGACTCGAGACGTTAAAGCCGATATTGAAGTAAGAATTATTTTAAAAGATCGCAAAATTCAATCAGTGTATTATGAGCCTCATTATATGGCAGTCATCGAAGAAGTAGGCGATCTTGTCGGTGTACAACCATTATATTTTAGTGATCCTATTGATACACTTAAAGAAAGAAAAATATTCTTATCTTATATTAGTCATTGCATTAATGAATTAATTAGGAGGTGTTTCAATGACGAGAGATCAGATTCTTGAAAGATATCTCCAAAGAGGATATAAACAAGTCTTTTATGGTGATTCGCCAAAAGTATTAATTCAGACATGTGAAGGCGATCCGTATATAGAAAATCGATCTGAATTAATTTATTTTCAAAGTATATATATTGTATCTTATTATAAAGACAATAACGAATATAAATTTAATCTGTTCATACGAATTAAATATAATCGATTTTCTAAAAAAGTTGTTAATATTACTGTACATATAGACGATCATAAAATAAGTGGTATAGACGCCAGAATCTTATCGCCAAAGATTTTAAATATTTTAATGGCGCAAACTTCAGTATGTTATAATCATTTATTGCGATCAGCATTAGATATTGCTTTACGGTGATAGAATGGATAATAAATATTGTTTAGTTCGCGATAACGAAGAAATTATCTTGCAAGAAAAAACGTTTACATATTGGGCTTCTTCGGATATATTAAAAGTTCGCTCTAATTTTTCGTTCCAAAAGAAACTAAGAGAACCTATAAGAGGAAAATCTGTAGATTATACTATTAATTTTACAATCGATTTTAATTATAATAAGCATAGCGATATTAGCTATATTTTTGATTTAAAATTTATATTGATTAATGAAGATCGGCCGAGTTTTCCGACCGAAGAAGAAGTTAAATTATACGTAAGCGGTCGATATGCATACTTGTGTATTAATGCTATGGTTGCATTAGCAAAAGAAAGAATTAAAACGAAAGAAGAATTAAACGAAGCAATGAAATTCTTTAGAAGGTTTATGAATGAAGATCGATAAAAAACTAGAAGCAAAGAAAGAAGAGCTCGGCCTCGTTGTATATACTTTTGTTAGAACACTTGAAGACTATGATGCCTATGGTCCTATTTCATATTATGTCGACGATAAGAGTATTAATTATTTAGGTAAAAGCTCTAATGGTGAATATTATAAATTTGCGTGCAAAAGAAGATATGCGAGCGACTCTGATGATCCTAGAATCCCGTCAGAATATGGTGTAATCTGTTTTTATTTTAATCCCGGTGAAGAATATATTTATTATATATATTTAACCGATGAAGAAGATTATATGAATTTAGATAAAGATTTATTTAGTGCGCTAAATTTAAGAGACAGCTTAACAAAAGAATCTGTCATGATTAATCATGTATTACATAGAATTCATGATAAAAAAGTGTGGTGATTTAAATTAATATAATAAAAAAGATTAATAGAATATCATGGGAATTTAATAGAATATCATGGGAACTTCGAGAAAAAGATGTCGATTTAATGGACGACTGTTTCGATATCATATACGATGCATTAAGCTCTTATTTTGTATTTGATGGGTCTTCTGTTCAAGTTAGATGGGAAGGTAATAAGCCTTTAAAATTCTATATTGAATTCTGGGATCAGGACGATAGCTCTTGTCATTATATTCAAGTCACATGCTTTTTAGATAAAGATTATAAAGATATCTTTTATGCTGTGGGCCACATAAGACATTATTTAAATCAAGATGGCGACTATAGGACATCAGATATATCTCATGATAATCTTAAAATCGTATTGAATGCATGCATTAAAATAGTAGAAGAGTATTTCTATTATTTAAATGAAGAAGAAGATTAATGAAAACTATAATAAAAAAAGGAGAACTTTTATCTAAATTAACTCATGTCGATGAAGAAGTATTTAAAGAATGCTTAGAAGAAATCTTTTGGGAAGATGTCGATAGTGCATTTATGTTTGATTCTACTAGTCTTAGAATAGACTGGAAGGACAATATTCCTGTTCGCATAAAGGTAGAATTAACAGATGAAGAATACGAAACTGCCAACTCTTTGACTATCGTTACATTTATCTTAACCGATACAAATTTTGTTTCATATATAACCGGGATTCAAAAATTTTATGATAATTATTTCGAAGATAAATATACAACTCAAACAATCGATAAAGATATTCTAGAAAGAATATTAATTTCTTATATTGGTTCTTTAAGAAAATATTCAGATGAAATGAGTTTTGGAGCGTATCATGAAAATAACTTTTTTGAATGAGATTATGGCCTCAGATTTCTTTAATGAAATTACTAATAACTATACGGAAGATATTTTAGATCCATATCATGGAAGAATTGATTGGTATTTAACTAATTTTTATGATAAGCCAGTTAGTGAGTTTAAAATCGACGAATACGAAACTAAGTATTATAATAAAGATTTATATAATTGGCGAAACGAATCGGTTGTTAATATCGCCGAAATGTTTTATGCGTTTAATGAATTATCAGACAATGGCGACTCAAAATATATTAAGATTATATGGGAAGATAATACAATTACTTTTAAGGCGAGCCATAAAGAACTTAAAAAATATGAAGAAATTGTATATAACACATTCTTACCATTTTATGTAAATAAATATTTATTTAAAATTAACAAGGAAGATTAATTATGAATTTAAAATCTATTAGTTTAAATGGCGATACTATTATTAATTTAACGCCACACGATGTCGTTTATGATAACGGTACTACAACTGTAATTATTCCTAAGAATGATGTACCACCAATTCGAGTAAAAGATAATTATAAATATATCGGTATGGTCGGACCATTTCAAATTGAATGCTCTTATGGCGAGCCATTCGTAGAAAATTTACCTGAATATCAAGAACATGTATATTATGTTGTAAGTACCTTAGTACGTAAACAATTATCTAACCGTAAAGATTTGTTAAGTCCGACTACTAATGAATTACATATTACTAAAAATGAAAAAGGACATACTATTTCTGTATCTCATTTTGAAATGAATATTTAAATAAAGGAATATAACTATGCTTAGTGTGCTGTGGCTTGAATTTAAGTTATTCTTAGAAATTATATATAGTGAAATTTAGATAAAGGCGGTGAATCAATATGTATATTCAATTAAAAAATGGCTGTGTTATTGATGAAGTTATTAATTATCTTAAAACGCACAAAGAAATAAAACTGCCTGGTATAATTATCACGAGTCCAGTTAATACTCTAGAAAAAAATGAAGGAACAAATTATTTCATAGCAAACATTAAATGTGATTTCCTCGAAGAAGTTAAAGTAAATTACGATATATATAAACCTATGTTCTTTGAATATCACTTTAATATTTCTAGTAATAGAATTGTTTTCGAATCTGAAACAGGTGGTAAGGTAATGAAAGAAATTATCGGACTTGTTTTTAAATAGTGGCCTCCGGCCCGAAATCCTTTCGCGGTTCCTTTCCGCGTTTTTCGCACGACCGCGGCAGTCAGAAGGTGAATTATGATTAAAAAATTTATATTAATTAGCACGTTTAGTTTAATTACTATTGGCGCTGTAGCTACCGATGTGCCTGAATATAATGGGTATGTATTCCCTTATAAAGTAGCACAGGATCAAGGTAAAGAAATTACGTTCAAACAACCGTCTGCTGAGATTACTCCAGATGGATTGAAGTATAACAATTTTAAAACTAAACAACCAAAGGTGAAGAAAAAATGATTACAATTGATTTCCGATATTTAGAGCTTAATGCCGATAAATATCGTATGTTAGTAAACAAATTAAATAATAATCATGGTCCAGAAAATATCCATAGTCTGCGTATCGATAATAATATTAATTATCCTAAGTACGATCATTTTAAGTTAGGTATCGATAATGGCGAAGGCCTAATCGACGATGCTTACATTTATACATTTTTAGATTATAACGGGATTCATGTGATTCCAGATTGTGAACCACGATATTGTTTAGATTTTGAAGATCTCATGGAATTACTACCAGAAATTATTGGTCAGCTATTAAAAGATTAATTATTTAACCGTCTATTATAAGAATAGGCGGTATTTTTATGTTTATTATTATAATTAGTATATATAAAAATGTTGCTTATTTAATGGAGGCTTATTATGGTTACAACAGAAATCACTTTAGATAATAAAAAACAATGCAAGGATTTATTTAAAAAACTGCATAAAGAATTAACAAGAAGAATGGAAACAGCAGTTAGCATTCCTCATTGGGGCCAGCATTGGTCTGTATCTTATATTAGCGAAATTAATAAAGAATTAAAATCTTTTTATTTAACGATCGCTAGTGAACATAACTACATGGAAATTAATATTAATCGACATCAAGAATTCTTAGTAGTCGAATTAGGTTTATTCGATAACGTTAGTGAAACACAATATAATGACTCTTATACTAGCGTAGTATTACATAATATGATTAGTACTGTATTAGCAGATTATCTTAATTTTAAATTCTGTGAGGAAGTTAAATAATGAAAGATGAAGGCATTTTAGTATCGCTGGTATTATTAATTCTTGTCGCAGTTGTCTTTTGTGGAGCACTGCGATGAGAATCAAATATCCAGAACATTTAAAGAAAGAAATTTCTGGTCAACTATTTGGATTATGGGCATTTACGTCTTACCAAAAGAAATATACGTTTTTATCGAAAGACGAGAAAATATTATATACTTGCGAAAATGTATATCTTTTTGGTTACCGATTTTTAAATCTAAAAATTAAAATTAGAAATAGTATTCTTGAACAAGAAAAACAAGTAACGTTTGTGTACGATTTAAAAAATAATCATATAGATTGTGATAGTGAATTTTCTAAAGAATATTATGAAGAGATAATCACGGACTATCTTAATATTTTTGTTACAAAAACAATGCCTTGCAAAAATATCAATGCTAAAAAATATATAATGGAAGGAATGAAAAGATCACCTTTCTTTCAAATGAAAGAAGAGTCGTATGGATTTTTAAATATACGATATAAAGTTAGTGGATCCTTATCTAACAATAATAAAGGCCGAAGATATTTTTATATAGGTAGATTTTGTAGCGATGATATTATTATCGCGTATCCTAAAGCTAACTCAAACAAAGCGTTTGTTTCTAATGTGTTTAATTCTATGATTTATTATATAAAAATGGCAGGTGAGAAGAATAGAATGGACAGAAATTGAATTAAAGAAATATGAATATACACAAGTGTACGTTGCAATAAAATATAGTGATTTAAACGGAAAAATAAAAAATATCGATCATATTCAATATCGTTTTCTTGGCCATATCTCAGGAAGACATAAAAATGATATATTGTTTTCTGTTACAGAGAGTAACGAAAAACAAAATATTAACGAAGAATATACTATTAAATTAAACGTAGTAGAAAAGAAACTTTATATTCAGTCGATGAAAAATTCTTTTCGAGTTCAACTATTCTTTGATTTAATTATTAACAATATTAAAGAAATTTTAGTTAATAATATATGCTATTCTGTTAAAATTAAAAATCGGCCTAGACGTATTAACGAAGTTATCGCCCGTTATATTTATAATGACCGGAAATTAGATTTTACGACTAACGGCAATTTTGTCGGTATTTCCGATAATGTTAATCCAACAAAATTTGAATCTATTAACATTAAATATACTGAAGACTATGAATATGTTTATGTAACTATTAGCAATAAAAAGCCTTCTATGGTAAATAGATTTCAGAAAATATTATTAAATAAACTTGCGTTGAGGTTAAATAATGAATAGTCCAATAAATTTGACCGAGTGGCCTCATGAAAAAATTAAAAGCAAAAAGATTTTAGAACTTGCCGAAGAAGTTTTACATAGTAACGAATATGTCGGGAATTATTTTAAATTCGACAAGGATTGGATTAAGTACGATCGATATTGTGGATCGGCATCGTTGTCATTAACCTCTAAGAAAAACAATCTTAAGAGATATGTTTACGATATGGAGGTCATTAACGATATGTTAATATCCTCTGAGTATAATATGCAACATTACGATAATCCATTTAAGTTATTTAAAATAATACTTACTATGTGTTATCATAAAAAATATTATCGAGAAAAATAATGGCTATAAAATACGAAATAAAAAAAGAAAATTTAAGTAAAATTCCTAAGTCTTTTTTACATGATTTATTCTTTCAAAATCAAAATAAATACGAAGATATTTATGTATTTAATTATAAAAATATTAGTATATCTTTAAACAGAGAAGAAAGTTCTGTTTCTGTATCAAAAAATTATCCTAATTATTATAATTTTAATGTAACTCTTCATAATTCTAATACGTCTGAGAATATACTAGCCAATTTTAAAATAGTAGAATTTCAGGGAAGAGCTATTCAAGGATTTTTGTCCATATA
>FLSH01003491.1_pt1 | contig 11045 bp, 19 predicted proteins | sample 1550441 | NCBI WGS metagenome assembly FLSH01 (sample SAMEA4031756, study PRJEB14383) | metagenome | biome: human; feature: oral; material: saliva | place: Philippines | collected 2014 | reverse complement strand
TAGTTTAATAAAAACTCCTTAAATGTAGACAATTTACTAATAATTATTTATATATAAATAGTTATTATAAGTAATTAAAAATTGAAATAATTATGAAATATATAAAACCTGAAATTGTAATAGTTGAAACAGAAGAGTTAATGTCAGATCATACTGGAGTTTTACAGACTTCTGTTCCAGTTGATAATGAACATGAAATTGGAGATGATGAAGATATTGCAGCAAAGGAGAATCTTTTTGATGATGACGAAAGTTATTGGTATTAATTTTTAATTTTTTCTTATATGTTAGCATTAGAAACAGAAATTTTATATAGTACTCCAAATAATGTAGAATTATCTGAATACTTAAATAGTTTAAGTAGTTCTGTTAAAATTTTTAATACCTCTGATTCTGAAGAAGTATTTATAGAAAAGATAAAAGCATTAAAACTATATGATTATGTTATTATAATTATGGATTATAATAATGTTATAGATGTGGAAGATTTACTTATAAAATTTGAATCATTTAATATAACTTTATATTTCAGTAAAATATATTTTTATGAAAGTTTAGAAGATATTATTAAGAGAACTGGAAATATTTCATATAAGAAAATATATAAGAAGTATAATGCATTGTTTGCATCATATAAGATCAATAGTTGGTTAATTTTAGAGGAGAGTAATAAGTATTATAAAAATCCTAATTGCATTATAGCAGATATGGATGCTACTATATGTTTTAATACATCAGGTAGAAGTTTTTATGATCCAAAACTAATGAATACTGATGATGGTAATCAACCTATTATTGATATTATAAAAAATTATTTCAAATGTAATCCAAAGAGTATATTAATAGTTATAACAGGTAGAACTGAAAATGATTGCAAAGAAGTTACAGAAGAATTTCTTTATCATACATTCCCTGAATACCGAGATAGGATTAAACTATACATGAGAAGTAATAGTGATAGATCTCATGCTTATGAGTATAAAGAGAAAGTAGTTAAGGAAAAAGTTTTACCATTTTATAATGTAGATTTCGCATTAGATGATGATTCAAGGATTATTAATGCATACCATAATTTAGGAATTACTGCTCTATTAGTAAATCATTTAGGAGAATTATAAAAAAATTGTTCTTAGAATTTTATAAATATTTTAAGAACAATTTTTTTATTTAATGGCAAATAATCTATTTTATTCATTATATTCACATTCCAAAGATAAAGTACAATCAGGTTATACATGTACATCAGCATTAGATGAAACAGGAACATCATTTGATATAACTAATAAGCAAGGTGTTATAACGGATTCTAATGGAGATACGTTATCAAGTATAGATTTAAGTGGAATACATGCAGAGAATATTACATAGTATGTTTCAGAAACTAAGATTATAGAACCTGATTCATGTGTAGTTTTATAGGGTTTAACCTATGGATTGGCATATGGTACATATTATTTTACTATCCCAACTTCATTGAATATTAATAAAAATTATGATTATTTTTTGAATATTAAATTTGATATTGTAGTTAATGATAATTTTAAACCTACTGTTAAAAATTTTGAATTTAATGGTACAGGTTCATAGTCGATAACCAATATTATTACATAGTATTTTCAAGAACATAATATTAATATTACATGTACATTATAGGAAATTAATAATGTAGATTATATAGTATTCACTTCAGGAACAGCTGGATTATTTTATTATATAATGAATGTACAGATAAAACCTATTTTGTAGAATAATGAATATCCTACTTCACCTTATAGTATTATACCATCAAATATAAAAGAAGTTATATATGATTTAATAAAGAAATATCATCCAATAGAATTAAATTAGGTATATGATGAAAATACATATAAAGTAGTATGTCCATTATATACATGGTTATGTAAATACCATCAATCTGCTATACAAGATTATGATAAGTGGCTACATGCTGTAAATTATGATATGGATGCAGGATTTACTGAAGATACAAATGAAATTAGGGATACTAAATTTTATCCATATTTATTAAATACAGTATATGTTAATAACATAGCATTATGGAATAAGTATGATTTATCGAATTTGAAAATAATAAAAGATATTATAGAAGAATTAAAAAATAATCAGGATTTATTAACTAATTTATATAATAAATTTACTGATTTAACTGAAGAAAAAACTAAACGTATTCCATTAATGAAATACCCAAATGGGGCAGTTAGAGGAATATTAATAGTACCAGATTATCCACATAATGAACCAACCACTATACAAGGTAGTAATCAAACTGTACCATTTACATATAATGCATTAAAGGTACATCATATTAGTGATTTAATTACTTATTATAAACCTATTGATATACAAGGTAATACAGAAAAATATTATACTAAAAATTTATATGGTGTATTAACAAATCGTACATTATTTAGTAATGATGATAAAGAAATATGTCATATAACACCAGATACTGATTATATGGGCTTAAGTTTATATACAGATGTAAATGAGATAATAGGTATGATGCAATATATGCAGTTCGTGAATGATAATAATTTATGGACAAGTATTGGTGATTTTTATGCAGCTATTGGAAAACATGATAACGTACAAGAAAAACCACGTAATTATCCAACGAGTGTATTAGTGTATAATCCTAATAATGTACCAATAAGAATAAAATACATGATGTTTGTATAAAAAATAAAAGGAAGAAATAATTAAACTTTATTTCTTCCTTTTTACATATTTTAATGTCTCATTTTTATTTTACCATAATTTGCGTTACTCTATCCTTGATACATAACTTGTATTTCTATATTTTTATTAAGGAATGATTCAAAAGCATTAGTAACTGAAAGTGCTAATCTTTCCGCTACGTCTTCAATCGATTGAGGTGAATGTATAACTCTATTATTATCTCCTATTACATTACCTGCTAATGCATTTCTTAATTGATTATTATGAGTGGTTTTATTATTACCACTTAATATAGAAGCCTCTGGAGAATTATACTATTGCTGTGTTGACGTTATTAAAGATTTCTAAACCATCTTATATGATTCTAACTACAATTTCTAATTCTCTCGTAATGATGCATTAACTTTATTAATTTCATCGGCAATAGAACCAATGTTCTATTTTAACTTTGTAAATACTTTATTTCTTTCCTGCTCCTTTGTAATTAATGCTTTATCTAATTTCTTAATAGCTACAGTAAATGAATCAGTAACTTTTGCAGTATTTAATACTGTATGACTATATACTGATAATTCATTAATAATTTTCTTATCGACTTTCCTAAATGAATTATAGAAATGGTTATAAGATTTATTAACATTATACATAGATGTTTTAATTACATTTGTTAAATGTATAATATTTCCAAATGTTAATTTACCGTTAGAAACGGTTTTATATTCTTTAAGTGCATTAGTTATAGTTATTAATATATCACTAATATATTTGGCATTTCTATAAGCTCGTGCAGCATTTATATTCTAACCATTAACTCGTAAATTTGCAAAACCATCAGTAATCTTAGATAAATCATATATTGCAGGTTGAACATGATTAACTAATACATTATGTAGATATGTAAGGCTCTTTAGATATTTAGCATTAATAAACTCATTAATTATCTTCTTAATAGATGCAACACCTTTATTTGCATTTTCTGCATCATCTTTATACATATCTGCAAGATTATCAAATATAGACGTAAACTATTTAATTATTTTAGATGATGCATTAACTGAATTTATAGCCTATTCTATTAATTTATATGTAGTTTGATTACCAAATCTATTAAGAATAATACTAACAAAATTTGTATATGACTATGCTATGGCATCTGATACCTTCCGTATATTGATTTTAGCAGATTTCTCACCTACCTTTGCAATAAGGTTCAAATAGTTATCAACTTGGGAAATAATCTATTCAATACCTTGCATACCAGATATAAGATCTGTAATATGGTTTTTCTATTTAGCATTATCTGTTATAGTATCTTTCTTAAACCAATGTGTATCTATTTTATAGTTATGCTCTGTATAATTCTATGCTTTAAATCTATTATACATAGTATCAATAAAATTAAAGAAGCAATCAGCTATATCATTAGCACCTTTTTTAAATTTAGCAGGATTAAATGGAATCCATTTTGTTACTTCTTGACCTGTTCTTTCATCTGTATATGTAATCTATTGACCATTTATTAATTTAAGAATAGCATCTGTATATGTAGCTACAGAACTCATAACAGGTCCAATACCTGCTCTAAGTTGTAATACTACCATACCTGCAATTTTACTAATACCTTGTAATCTTGGAGTCATTGTTTCAAGGAAGGTAGCGAACGCATCCGTTATAACAATAGCAGCTTTCTAAAATTCTGCTGGCTGGAACTATCTAAATTTAATAGGTTTTCCATCTTTATCCCATTCACATGGAATAGATGCAGATATAACTTTTAATATAGAATCTGTAAATGTTGATACTGAATTCATTACAGGACTTATACTCTTTGACAACCAATATAATGTTATCATAGAAGTTTTAGATAATGCCTAAACACCAACTGCTAATGAAACTAAAAACTATTCAAATGCTTTTGATATAACACCTGCTGCCTATTTTAACATAGGCATAGTTATACTCTTATATGCTATAGGTTTTCCATCTTTATCCCATTCAGATACATAATTCAAGTTACATGCATTTTTTATAATTTCAAAGAATTTACTTATTGTATCAAAAATAGGTTTTAAACGACCAGCTATAAATTTAGCCTTCATTACTGATAAAATACCGACATCACTTAATTTATCAATAACTTCTTTTAATGTTTCATATAAACCAGTTTTCTAACCAATTACTATATCTTTGAATTGTTTAACAGTTGACTATGTAATATTATACTTATGAATCATATTCATAGTATTAATAAATGGAATAAGACCTTTACTTAATCCGTACATTACTAAACTTATATCAGCTATAGCTGCAGTTCCAATAGCCATATTAAATCCATCTTTAAAAGATGTTAATGATCCAACACTAACTATTATATCTTTGAATTCACTTAATACTTTAGTAACTAATTTTCCACCAGATGTAATATATTGTTTTTCCTTTACTAATAATTTAGAAAGTGTTACATATGGTGTTAATGCTTTAGTAACTCCAAATATAATTAATGATATACCTGCAATTGTTGCCCCACCTATAGCCATAACAATAGGAACAATAGGGTTTGAAACTAATGCACCTACACCTGTCATTAATAATCCCCATGCTGTTAATATACCAGCGATCATTAAACCACCAGTAAGTATATTCATTTTATTGTTTGCTGCTAATATAGATAACTTAATGTAGGGTGTTAATGTTTTTGTTAATACCCATAATAATCCACCTATACCAGCAATTACTAATCCGCCTTTAATTAATTCACTTGTACTTGTTTTAGCTAATAATTTTGTTACTCCTATTACAATAAGTGACATTCCCACTATAATGCCTTCAACTAATACCCCACCTTTTAATGCATCTTTTCCTTTTTTACCTATAGGTATAAGATATTTTTGAGTTATAATAGAAACAACTGCTAATAATGTTGTCATAATACCAAGAGATATAATAGATTTTTTAATATTATTCTCTTTTAAATAACGATTAACTGCAACTATTATTGCACCCATACCTGCAATAATACCAAGAATTACAGTACCACCTTTTGCAGCATTAGCCCATTGTTTTCCTATTGGAATTAAATACTTATCTGTTATAAGAGTAATAGCACCAAATATTATGGTAATAGCGGCGAGTGCAATTACACCTTCTCTTAAATTATCTTTCTTTATTTTTGATAGACCTAAAACAATTAATGACATTATACCAATAATACCTAAAACTACAGTACCACCTTTTGCTGCATTAGCCCACTATTTACCGATAGGTATTAATAATTTATCAACCGTTAATGATATTATAACTAACATAATAGTTAATGCCGCCATTGTAATAGTAGCATGTTTTAAATCTTTTCCTTCTATTTTAGATAAACCAAAAGTAATAAGACCCATTAAACCAATAATACCTAAAACAACAACTGCACCTTTTGCAGCTTGTTCCCACTAATCACCTAATGGGGCAAGTATGTACTGAGCTGTTAATGCAACTATAACTAAAATACCAGTTAACGTAATCATAGTCATATTTGCATTATGTAAAGATTTTTCATCAATTTTAGATATAGCATAGGTAATTGCTACCATACCTAATATAATACCACCAATCACTAAAGAACCTTTTAATATATCTTCTGAATTATCTGCAATTTTTGGAAATATTAATAGTGTTACCAAAGAAACTACTGTTAAAATACCTGTAAGTGCATACATTGTATTACGTGCAGCTTCCATATTATCTTTATCTATTTTACTTAATAATACCGTTAAACCTACCATTACAGTAACTGTTCCAATGACAATACTTAATCCTGTTAATACATCATTTATATTTGCATTTGCAACTAATAATGTAATTAAGCCAATAGCAGCAGTTATTAATAATATTGATGTAGCTATAGTTTTAATACCTTCAATACCACGAGTTAACATTCTTTTATTAGTTGATAATAACATTGCAACACCTGTCATTGTAATAGTTAATAATAAAATTATTCCTACACTATCTGCTATAGTTTGCTTATCTGTTAATTTAGTGATTAATGCCATACTACTAATAGCAACAGTCATTAATAATACAGATTTTCCAATAGCTTCAATACCTTTAATACCCTTTGATAATTTACCTTCATGTAAAGATAATAATATAGATACACCTACCATACCTAATGTAACTATACTAATTATTCCAATAGATTTTATAATAGTTTCAGTAGGAAATAATGTTACTATCAATGCTAATGCTGCTATAGATGCAGTTATTTTTAATACAGTATTACTTAATTCCTTAAAGAAAACACCAAGTGCTTTAATATCTTTATCACTGTGTTTTTCTGTTATTTTTAATAACTAATTAATAAATTCATAAATGGCTTTGCCTGTACGTTTACCAATAAATATACTACCCATTGCTAAACCTATCATTGCACTTACATTCATTTTAGATATGGCATCAGATAATAAAACAAGGGTCTTTCCTTTTTGCACAGCATCTTTATCATTTGGCAAATTATTAATCAATATAGAAAAGAAATCTGCAATTCGTTGAGCAGACTTTTTATAAATTCCTTTTGATAAGTTATCTGGTATTTCTTTTATTACATTCATTAATAAACCCATGTTTTTAATGAAATCTTTTACATACCTCTAATTCTATGCCTATTGCCCAGTTAACTATATAGATTTTGCGAGGTTAACAAGCTACTTTGATAAGTGATTTAAAATACCACTCCTAATAAAAATATATGAACGTGTAGTGAGGAAATCAATACCAGCCAAAGATCTTAGAAAATTACTAACAGAAGATAAGCCTTGTGCCTATTCTTTATTAATCGATATAGTATTAGCTGTTTTTATTATTTTACCTAAAGCACTATTAAGGTTCTTTATCTTTTTAGGATCTATTTTATTTAGATTATTTAAACTTTTAATTATATCATTAAGACTGGTTATGTTATTATTACTATTACTATGGTTTTGTTGGTTTTTTGAAATTTGTGATGTGCCTAATAAAAGTTCAATAGTACTAAGTTGACTATCCTAATCATTATTAATATTATGATTAGAATTATTTTTAGCTTTTTTAATATCTTTAACTTCTTTTAATATTTTAGACTGATATGTACGTTGTTCTTGTATAATAAAACTTAACGTATTTAATATATCATCTAATATATCGTTTGAACTTCTTTGTGCCATATTTTATAAGTTTTTTTAAAAAGTGTTTATATTTTGAGTTTTTCTTAAGAAAAAGGCTTAAAATTACTATGAAATTTTACGTTTTTGAACAATTATAAGCTATTTTTGCTGCAATTTTTTGAGCGAGTATATAGTACTTGTTTTTTTATCAAAAATTGTTGAATAAATATAATATGAATTATTATCCTCATCTTTTATTGTTGTTTCTTTCCATTTATCAAGAGGAGGAAGTTTATCAAATGTAATCATAGAATCAGTCTATAATAAAGTAAAAGTATCTTTTTGTACTTTTGATATAACTTTAGGCTGTAGACTATAACCATATTGTAATTTTTCAGTGTTATTACTATTATTATATTGTTTAATATAATAAATTTCAATTCCACTACATATTATAATAAGGCTTATTAATAATATAATAATATAACTACGTTTCATAATAAATTATAAGTTTTTATAAAATCTTATATATTTATTTTAAATTAGACTATTTTTATATTTTACATATAAAGGATAAGAGATAATATGGTTTATTTTTTTACTTGCAAGTAAGCTATTAGTGTACTATGTGGTAAAAATATAAACTTAATTAATTAAAAATTAAAAATTTATTTAAAAATGAAAAAGCTAATTAGAAAATTCAAGAAAACCAGTAAGACCTGTAAAATGCACAGAGTGTATAGAGTTTTTACGGTTTCTATTGTAGCCATGATGATTATAAGTATAATCATACTTAATTTATGTACAACTGCTGCATTTGCAGCAAAATCTAAGAATTCTTTAGATTCTTGTATTATGATTAATACACAAATAATATATTCTAAATTACAAAAGAATAATAAATCGAAAGTAATTAAAGAAATACATAATACTAATAAAATTGTACTATATAAAAATTCAATTAAAATAATGAAATGTTCTTTAATTTCAGAAGTTCAAAATTATATTGATAAAAATGCTAAAAAATATAAAATGCATGCAACTTATATTGTAAATAAATGTATTAAAAAACAATTTGACATTTCTTTACTTTTAAGTCAAGCACATTTAGAAAGTAATTTCGGAGATAATATGGAAGGCAATTCATGTTTTGGTATGAAAGGTTATAGATTTCCAACTATTATGCATGCTATTGATGCATATATTGAATTAATGCAGACTAAATATATGTTAACACGAACACCAGAACAATTAATATCATCTAATTTTACTGTTGAAAATTCAACAAAATATAGATATGCTGGATATGGTTATGGTGATAAGATTAAGAAGATTAGAAAAAATATTATTAATAATACCAAAATACATAAATTATTTCATAAAATTCAAAATATGAATAAGTTAATAGCTAAATTAGAAGAAAATAAAGTAAATTCAAGTGCCTATTTTATAGGAAGTTAAACTTTATATAATTTAAGACTTTATGCAGAAATTCATTTATAATTATAAAATGAATTTCTGTATTTTTTTATATGGATAAAAAAGGTGATAAAGTAAAAACTAAAAGTAAAATACTTGGTCCTTATGATATTATAAAATTAATGTTTACAGATCTAAAAGGTTTTGATAATTTAAGTGATGTTATATTAGAAAGAAATAGCTTTATGATTAATAGAATTTTTGCTATTCAATATCCTGAACATGCACAGTTATTTAATAAAATAGGAATGTCTGGGAAGAATATAGTTAAAGCCTGGAGGATTTTTGGTTTAAAAACGTATGGTGGTGGTAAAGTTCCATCTTTTATATATACAAAAGGAGATAAAGCTAAACAACAATCTAATAAAAAAACAGATAATTTAATATATTCAAAAGAAAATATCAATAATTATTGTGAACATTACAATATTAATTATAAAGATTTCTATGACATGTTAGAATTTATTCCAGATGTATTAAAAGAAAAAATGGATATTTTAAATAAACAAACGTCAACATCTGAAATTAATAAGCAATTTGAAATTCAAAAATAAAAAATGAAAAAATATGAGATTATATACTACAAATATAATAAACGAAATTAAATAGGCAATTAAAAATAAAAAATGTAAATTTACCAGAGTTAACTCTTATGATGAATTATATTCTGGAAATTCTTTATATTCTGCTGGTGTGCGAGTAGAATTTAAAAAATATCCAGAAAATAAACGAGATGCCGTTATTATTACACATGACCATGCTATTAACACAGAATATATAAATGAGTGGAAAGAATGTTCATCTCATAAATTTTTATTAAAAGATTGGAAAGCCGAAAGAAAGGATGTATACGGTAAAATGCCATATTATCATATTGTATATGTAAATGAAAATAATCAATCAATCTCTGGTATTATTAGATTATTATTTGAATTACATACAGATATAGAAGAAGGTGATGCCAGTACATATATAAAACAATATGGTGATATAAAAATAGGGCAGGATTATTATACAATTATTAAATTATGGCCAAGTAATAATATATTCGAAACAACATGTGATTTAAATATTGGAAATATTGAAGATTATAAATCATTATACGATAAAACAGAATTTGATAATATATATAGTCATGAAAATGATGTAACAGATGATATTTATCAAAATACTGATATTTCCCAAGATGAATCTATACCATCTAATGAATTATTCTAAAATTAAAAAATAATTATTAACAAATGTCAATAAAAAATATATCTGCATTAGCAGATAAATCACCTTATTATATTAATAAATTTCTTTCTAATTGTACAATAGAAGAAAAAATAGATACACACTATATGTATTTTACAATAGAAGGTAAAGATAAATTAAAGTTCTATAAAGCTAATAATAAAGAAATCAGTAGAGTTGATTTAATTATTAATAGCATGTGGAACCAATTTATTTTAGATTGGACATATATTATGTATAAAAATTCAGAATGGTTTAATAAACATATAGGTTATACATTTTATATGTTTTACTTACCAAATAATAAACCATTATTTACAACATATAATATAGATAAATCTACATATATTATAGATAGAATTTTATATAAAAATAAAATGCAATCTGTAAAAAAGATTATAGATGAGATTATAATAGATTCTACTACATATAATGTTCTTATTAAAAAATATATTAAAAAAAATAAAATTAATTTTAATATTAATAATAATACATCTA
>FLSH01095014.1_pt1 | contig 11054 bp, 7 predicted proteins | sample 1550441 | NCBI WGS metagenome assembly FLSH01 (sample SAMEA4031756, study PRJEB14383) | metagenome | biome: human; feature: oral; material: saliva | place: Philippines | collected 2014 | reverse complement strand
AAATGAATAAAATTGTAAAACACCACGATGAAGAAAATATGTTAATGCAAATCTCTTTTCCTTACATTAGACTTCAAAATACGAGCGAATTTGAAACACCTTGCAACTTCAAGCGAAATAAGCCGCCTTTTAGCGTTCTTTACAATACACTCACTATCAGTCAGTTAGCCATAAAGATTCAAAACACTCCGAGAAATCACATGAATTTCTCATCCATCTCTATCAGATTACAAGCCAAACACTATGATTTTACGCGATTGTTTGATGCAAAACACCACGTTAAACGCCTCATCTTGCTATGGAAAAGCTATGATTCTGTGAAATATATTGTGTTGAACAACAACAAAAAATGAGATTCACCACTTTCTTATTTCTATTTGATAGCTTCGCGAAGTGTTAAATTTTGCACTATAAAATTTACAAAAAAAATAAGAAGTTTGAATCATCTTATGCAGGAACACAAGGCTTATCGTAGATAATTATGCACCAAAACAAGTAAAGAATCACTTTAGATTATAACATCATTCATACATAAGAGGTGAATGAAATGAGAACTTTTGAAACCGAAAATCATAATTGCTTGGATCTAAATGGTAGCAATAAAGCTATTTATTTAATACAAAACAGCTCATAACAAATAAGGCTTAAGGTCAGAAGAAAACAGGAAACACAAACTAATTTCATGAAAATAACATAGCCCTCCGATGGAATTTGACTTTTAGAACCATTCAATATGGCTCGTAAAATGATTATACTTTTTCTGCAATTCCGCGATGACAATATCCTATTTTTTTCTTAACTTTGTAGCCATCATGGTGGAAAATCTAATTATAGAGGCACATCGCCCGGGCAGAATTGAGGTGATTTGCGGTTCAATGTTCTCGGGAAAGACCGAAGAACTGATTCGAAGAATGAAGCGGGCAAAGTTCGCTAAGCAAAGAGTTGAAATCTTTAAGCCGGCTATTGACACGCGATATTCAGAAGAAGACGTGGTGAGTCATGACCAGAACTCCATTCATTCTACTCCTATAAGCTCATCGGCTTCGATATTGTTGCTGGCATCTGACATCGACGTTGTAGGCATTGATGAAGCTCAATTCCTTGATGATAACCTCGTAGAAGTGTGTAACGAGTTGGCCAATCGTGGCATCCGAGTCATCATTGCAGGCTTAGACATGGACTATAAAGGTGTGCCTTTTGGTCCGATTCCAGCCCTTTGTGCCATTGCCGACGAAGTAACGAAGGTGCATGCAATATGTGTTCGTTGCGGCGCGCTTGCCTATGTAAGTCATCGATTGGTGCAAAATGAACATCGTGTGATGCTTGGCGAGGAGACAGAATACGAGCCATTATGTCGCGACTGCTATCAAAAAGCTTTGAAAGAAGAAAGGAATCAAGAATAATGAAAAAGGAAATTACGTTCGATCGCTTTATCCGTTGGGCAGGAACAGGCCTGCTTGTCATCGGTGTTTTGCTTTTGGTTAACTACCTAAGCAGTGCACTTCTACCCTTTTTTATTGCATGGTTGATAGCCTATCTGCTTTATCCCATCGTGCAATTCATTGAAAAGAGGCTCCACATTCATGTGCGGGCAATCAGCATTGTGTTGACTTTTCTGTTGCTGATTGGCGTCATCGGTGGCGTTTGCTACCTCATCTTTCCTCCTATGATAGCGCAGTTTGACCGACTGCAAGACGTACTTATGCGTTGGGTTCACCACACAACACACACCAACGACATAACAAATTACATCTCGGAATGGGTGCAAGCGAATCAAAATCAGATAGAACGTTTCTTCAAAAGTAAGGACTTTGGCGATGCCATTAAAACCGCAATGCCCCAGGTTTTCTCGTTTGTTAGTCAGACAGCAAGCATCATTTGGAGTATCGTTGCATCTGCAATCACCTTATTATATACGTTCTTTATCCTCATGGACTATGAGTATTTGACAGCCAATTGGATTCGAATCTTCCCCAAAAAGAACCGTCCTTTCTGGCAGGAACTAATGCAAGATGTGAAACACGAGCTTAATAACTATGTGCGAGGACAAGGACTTGTGGCGCTATGTCTCGGCATAATGTTCTGCATTGGCTTTACTATCATAGGCTTTCCCATGGCAATCGGTCTTGGAATCCTTATTGGAATACTCGATCTTGTGCCCTATCTTCACACGTTTGCACTAATCCCTACTGCCTTCTTGGCTATGCTAAAAGCGGCTGATACGGGTCAAAACTTCTGGGTAATCTTTGGCTTAGCACTGCTTGTTTTCACTGTAGTTCAAGTGATAACTGACTTTATTGTGACACCTAAAGTCATGGGAAAAGCAATGGGATTAAACCCAGCTATCCTGCTGTTATCACTCTCTGTGTGGGGCGCTTTATTGGGATTTATTGGACTGATTGTGGCACTTCCGTTGACAACGCTCATCATTGCATACTGGCAACGCTATGTAACCAAGGAGGATCAAGGCCAAGATAAACCCAACGTTGGTATTGAAATAAAGGAATAAACAGTGGTGATGAAGTTATAAATTCAGCCAAGCAAGGTTGCTTAAAAATAGAAATGAAGTCATCGTTAGACAAGACACAATTTGTTAAATATATTAAATTAAGTCATATAATCTTTGTAACCATTTCTTTATTTCAATTAAAATAACTACCTTTGCACTCGCTTTCAAACAGGAAGTTGACTGACTCGCTAGCTCAGTTGGTAGAGCACAACACTTTTAATGTTGGGGTCATGGGTTCGAGCCCCATGCGAGTCACAAAACGGAAAAGAGGAGTTCACAAATGAACTCCTCTTTTTTTATGTTATTCTTTGAATGGGTTTGATTTATTGTTTGAGCGCAAAAAGCTTATATTATTGAGCATTATATTGCTCCATTTCAAGCGAAGCCCAGATAAAAGGGCCTATTCCCTTGGGGTCGTTATCACGAATTGGTTCGCTCATATAATAGTCAAAACTGCCATCTCTGCGATAATTTTCCTTACCTTTTGGCACAAACGGGCCCTTACCCGGACCTAAACCACTCACACTACAGCAATCCGTTAGCGAGAGAGTCAAGTCATTATTCACCCGAATGAAATGCTGTAAGATGCCTTGATAGGCACGTTTTCCAGCCTCACGGAAGTCAGAACTGAGCCAGCCTTTACGTGAACCTTTCAGTAAGACATAAGAAAACATGCACGAAGCAGTGCTTTCCAAGTAGTTCTTTGGACTCTTAACATCCATCACATCATACCAAACGCCACTCTTTTTGTCTTGATATTGCACAACCGCTTGCATTGTTTTCTGTAATAAAGCCACAAGTTCGGCCTTGCGAGGATAGTCATTCGGCATGACATCTAAGCACTCCATGATGGCCATTACGTACCAACCCAGCGCACGAGCCCACGTGTGACGACTTTGTCCATTGCCTTGATTTGCCCAGAATTGACTATGAGTTTCGTCCCAAGCATGCTTCCAAAGACCAGTTGTTTTGTCATAAGTTCGCAAATCGGTTTGTAGTATTTGATGAACTGCATCGTCAAGAATCGCACGTGCTTTTCGGTCAGAATAGTTTGTCAAAGCATAGTTACAATAGAATGGTAAGCCCATAAAGATGCCGTCAAGCCACACTTGATTAGCATATATTGCCTTATGCCAGAAGACGCCATCTGACGTTCTTGGCTGCTTAAGTAGTTGCTTCATAAAAGTCTTTAAGGCCTTTTTCTCCCCCTGAGTAGAGGCATATTGCTGCATCTTGAGAATGAATTTAGCCGGCCGAATGTTATCAAGATTAAAGGCATTATAGTCATACCCTGTCACCTTTCCTTGCTGATCAATCATCTTTTTGCAATACGCCGTCAGGTAATTCTTAATAGAATCGCCCCCATAAACATGGTAAACATCTAATAAACTCTCTAATTCTATGCCCACAGTATAACTCCAACGAGGGGCCGAAGCAAAGTCAAGTAGCCAGGGTTTTGGCGTTCGTTTCATTTCCGAATAAGCCATCCATTCAGACAAATGCTTATAAGGCAGCTTGTCAGTAGACAATACTAACGAGCCATTCATTTTGACATTATCGAACGAAACGTTTCGAGTCTTCCCCGTAATTCTAACATTTTGTTTGCTTATTCCATTGAATTCGCAATCCTTTAAGCATATATCTGAGACATTTTCTACGCTATCTCGTCCCACAATCAGCACGCCATAAGCACTCTTTTGGCATGTAACCTGCTCTACATTCACGTTTCTTACCTCTGGTTCAAAGCCTCGATAACATGGTTCTTGAGGCTCATAGTCAAGGTTAATCTTAACTACTGCCTCCTTACATTGCCCCACTTTAACGCGCCGAACATTGATGTTCTCGATACGACCACCCCTACAATTGTTTGTTTTGATACGCAAAACACGATCCAAATGAGGTGAATCCATCGTGCAATCTTCGGCAAAAACATTCATACATCCGCCTGAAATCTCACTCCCAATCACAATACCTCCATGGCCATCTTCCATCACACAACGGCGTATAATGATGTTCTTTGAAGGCTGATTCCAAAGTCTTCCGTCGTTATTTCGACCGCTTTTAATGGCTATACAGTCATCCCCTGTGTGGAAATGTGTGTTCTGAATGAGCACGTTTTCACACGCTTCAGGGTCACATCCGTCACCATTTGGCCCTTCATTCCATATCTTTACGCCATCAACCGTCACGTTTTTACATTGTAAAGGGTGTATAACCCAGAAAGGAGAATTTAGTAAAGTAACGCCCGAAACACGCACTCGGTTTCCTTTTACGAAGTTAATGAGCTGGGGACGAAGCCCATATCCCAACCCAAAATGACGCTCATCCCAGGGTACATCGTCTTCAGCCATCTGCTGAAGTCGCCTGCGCGAGCCTAACACTTGTGCCTCCTTAGTAACTCCTTTGACATATCCGAAGACCTCTTTTCCACACATTGGCCACCACGTTTCATTCGAACCACCGCCATCTATCGTGCCTTCTCCCGACACAACAACGTCATCTGAGCCAAAAGAATAAATGCAAGGACTGTAATTCCAGCACATCATTCCTTCCCAAGATGTCTTTACTAACGGATAGAGTGAACGTTCAAACACAAACTGAAGTAAGGCATCTTTGCTCACAACAAGTTCGATTCCAGAAGATAAACGCAATGCTCCAGTATGCCATTTTCCTGCAGGAACCACCACTTTTCCACCGCCTTGACGAGCCAAAAAGGCTATAGCTTTCTGGATAGCACGCTGATTTTGTGCCGCCGAGGCCGTCGTCTTTGCTCCAAATTTCGTGATAACTACAGACCTATCGGCAATCCTTGGTTGCTCAATAGCCTGCTCTATAGCTTGGTATTCGCTTTCATTCCAACCATCGCCCAATGCGAACAACGGAAAGAATACGAAGAAAATCAATAATGATAATTTGTTCATTGTTATTAAGTTGTTTGTTTTTTATAGATTAATCTGTAACATTAAACCAATCAATATCTATCCAACCGCGATTTGATTTCACGTTGGGTTCTTGTGCAACAAAGCCCATCTTTGCTCCTATCCACTTACCTTCTCGCATCTTAAATGGCTCACCTACTTCCTTAAAATGCTTGCCATCACGACTGAAAGCGAATCGAACTATGCCACCATCTACCTTCATTTGAAGGAACACTTCCTCATAGATTGCAAACTGATAATCGTTATCATCCTGCCCCGTTTTTGCCAAATGAGCCAACGGAGTGACTATAACTGCCCCACCTTTATCGGCATTTCGGCAAGTCATTTGTTGCAAAACAAAGCCATCACCCACGCGTTTTACCACCAAAGAAGAATAGTCTATACCCATCATTATGAGTCCACCTAACTGACCTTCTGCCTTACTTATAAGGGTTAATTTGGCTGTAACGGTGAAGCGATCTGCAGGAGTTTTCTGCAATAAAAGATTGGGAATATTCCAAAAATTGTCGTTGGTTTTATACGTAAATAGCCTGAAAAAGCCCAACGAAGTAGGCATTCCGAACGAAGGATTATAGTTAGCTTGCCACTGCCATTGACGGCCCAAACGAGGCAAATTGAATGAATCGCTCTCCTGAGGAGTTACTATCAAGCGACTTTCAGCCTTTGGTTTGCGATATGATAAATAAGGTGTTCCACAATAACCACGCTGAGGCACACGGCCAATGATGGGCCAATTGTCTTTCCATGTAAGTGGTTGCAGATGCACAACACGCCCATATGGTCCCTTATCTTGAAAGTGAACAAACCAATCTTCGCCATATTTCGTGTGCACCCAAGCCCCTTGATGTGGCCCATTTACAGGCGTATTGCCCTGCGCCAACACCTTTTTTGCCTCATAAGGGCCAAAGGGTGACCGCGCACGTAAAGCCAGTTGGAATCCTGTTGACACTCCTCCGGCAGGACAAAATATCCAATACCACCCATCACGTTTATAGAATTTAGGCCCTTCACACGTGCGATTTTCCGTGCCATTCCCATCAAACACTATCACGGGCTCACTGATAGCACGCGTCCCATCGGCATCCATCTCACGCACAGTGATAACACTTGCAAAGCCCGTTCGGCTGTTAGCCCACGCATTTGCAAGGTAACATCGCCCATCATCATCCCATAATGGCGACGTGTCGATAATGCCTTTACCTGGCAATATCAGTCGTGGTGGCTCCCAAGGTCCTTCAGGACGCTGCGCCTTTACCATGAAAACACCTTGATCGGGGTCGCCCCAATAGATGCGGAACGAACCATTATGATAGCGAATACAAGGCGCCCAAACACCCTTTCCGTGTGCAGGAAGCCCACCAAAAAGGCTGTCTGGCCACACACGCTCAAGCGCATGACCAACTATTTCCCAATTAACGAGGTCACGAGAGTGTAGAATCGGCAGTCCGGGAACACAATTAAAAGAACTCGAAATGAGGTAATAGTCATCACCAACTGCCACAACATCGGGGTCACTATAATCGGCATTAATCACAGGATTGACATAGGTGCCGTTGCCCTTATCGGCACACCACACCTTTGATTGATATTGCCCAGCCACTGTTAAGGGCATCATCGCAAGCAAGATACAAAGCAATTTGTTCATCGTTGCTGTCAGATTATTTCTTGATTAGTAATTTTTGAAATAGTTATTAAGTGTTTGTTTAAGTTTGATCTTCACGACCTTATGTTGACAAAGATAAGGAAAAAGCACGAGATAAATCCTGAACAGGTTATTAAAAAAAGTTATATAAATGTTTTGAACGTATTGGATTTTGCACTATATTTGCCCCTATAACAACACCTTTTGACACATGAAATCAAAACATTCACCGCTATTGAGCATTTTGTTGCTTGCTACATGTGCAATAATCCTATTGTTATCAGCGTGTAAAGAGACAAAATCAGTGGAACAATCAAACCGAAAGTCTCAGTCAAAACAAACGATTAAGGCGCTTAAACTCACTAAATCCTATAAGAATCTAACAACAGATGCCGATACCACCTGCGCTAGTTGGCACATCATTTTGCAATCGGCCGATGCCCCATATAAAGTGAAAAACGAAGACTTCTACGACAAAATAGTTCTTATTACGCTTTATAAAAACGGCAAACTATTAGTGAATCGCCAAGAGATTACAACCAAAAATCTGCACAAAAAGCCTCAACCTTACCTGCAACTTTCCCCCGCCTGGGTCAATCTTATCACACAAACAACGACTCAGATTGGCATTAGCAACTGCTTCCCTGAAAGCGATGAATGCTGGCTTTACACGCTCTTCTATGGACAAGATGGCAGGATGAAGAAGAAACTTATCAAGATAGAGATGGACGATTCGGATGGCGTGGCCGAGTTTTTCAGGTCATGGATACACGAATGTCAATTGAAACCTATCGATGTAAGCTCATTAAAGATGGTTGCAAATGAGTTTTGTTTACCAAACCTTGCTAAGCAATTAGATTATAAAAACTGGCAAAAGATATTGCCAAAGAAGGTTGCCAATCGAATTTATACAGACATAGAAGTAGACGCTAAGACCTCTTTTGTCTCAGAAGACTATTTGACTAACCGCGGAATCGTATGCTTTTATACACACAATTTCAAGCAAATCATTGACTCTGTTCACTATGAATTAGCGCTGAAAATGCAAGAAGACAGCACAATAACATATGCAGGAATCAGTAAGATATGGCATGAATAATAGAATCAATGAACGCAAACCATTGACGAATATTCTTGGCTTTATCCCTCTGCTTCTAACACTTCATGAAGTTATGAAATAGCATATAGAACAAAATATATTTGAAATGTGATGATGAAACATCAATAAAAGCAATGGTTTTTCATTCGTTCTGCAATATGTTTGCTATCCTTCTATCAGCGGGATGGCTTAAAGAAGGATATAACGGCTATGGAAGCAAAAAATGATTTGCGTCATATTGCGTTGTAATCTGCCTCATTTCATCGAGTAATTAGACTCAGATTATCAGATAAAGTGATGCAGTTTGTAATATGATTGCAGTTCAACGCTGAAGGCGTTGTACCTTTGATAGCCTAAGGTTGGCATTAGCCTACCCTGGGTTACGCATGTAATGAGGAGGTCAACGCCGTAGGTGTTGTACGTTTTTTGTATGGAATGCCACGATAAAAAGCTAACAAATAAGAGGTACAACGCCTACAGCGTTGTTCCCACTAACGGCAATTGACCCAGGGTAGACTGCGCTTTCGCTTGTCAACCCTGGGCTATCAAAAGTACAACGCTTACAGCGTTGCCACCTCGATAAATACAAAGTTAGTATCTATCGCATGGAGATAGCGCTATAAGTATAGTGCTTTCTCTCATAAGTCACTATAAAATCATGGTGTAAAATGAACAAACACTCATGTAAAATAATGCAGATAATTCAAGCGATTTGGCTTAAATCATTTTCCTTTTAATTATCAATAAACTAAACATTCCCTATTCCCCATTGCACAAGTTCCCTCACTTTCAACACTGACAAGTTTCCTCTCTCTTTGAAAAAGGACTGAGAAAAGGCCTTGTTTTAAGACAGAAAATGACGAGAAACACATGGGAAACGCCTCACTTGGCAATCAATATGGGTTATAAACAAAATAAAAAAAGTCTGTCAGTTCATGAGAACCGACAGACTATATCATATTTTTTGAATAACTGCTAAATGTCAAAGGGCATGCCAATTAAAGCAAAGCTTTAAACTTTTCGTCAAGAATTGCCTTGCTTGCAGCACCAACAAACTTATCAACTAACTCGCCATTCTTGAAGAAAAGGATAGTAGGAATGTTGCGAATACCATATTCTGCTGCCACATCATCATTCTCTTCAACGTCGCATTTGCCTACAACAATCTTGCCATCATACTCTTCTGCCAGTTCAGAAATGATAGGACCGACCATGCGACATGGGCCACACCATGTTGCCCATAGGTCCACTACCAATGGTAATTCGCCGTTTTTGTAACTTTCAAAGTTCTCGTTTGTGATTTTAACTTCCATCTTATTGTATTCTAATGTTATTAATCTTATTTACTTTTGCAAAAGTAAGCATTCAGTTTGATAAAAGCAAGCGTTATGCCAAAAAACAGTATTCAGTCTGCCTTGAGCACCATTAATTAATGTGATATGACATGTATGGATTGCTCTCTACATAGCTAATCAACTCCTTAGTGACGTCAACGGTGTGACTACGCGACCGCAACATCAGGCTGACATTATGCTCTCTATCGACCACTTGTATATAGAATTGCGCCTTGCCTGGCTTCTTTTCAACGAGTGTTGTAAGGTCATTGACAACGTCTTCTGTTAGTTCTGAGCTATCAATGGATATCGTAATCTTTTCCAAACGCGAATCCTTTATCGTCTGCATATATTGAATATCTTGCACGCGAAGGTCGTAAAAGTTGCTATCTCTGTATCGTTGCTGGCACTTAGCTGTTATATATACGATGCAGCCTTCAGTCAACATACCGCGCCATCGCCCCCATTCCTCACCGAAGAATGCCAGTTCTCCGCTGCCTTCGAAGTCCTCTATGGTGACAAAACCGCATGGTTTTCCGGTCTTGGTAAACTTGGATTTCACACCTGTTACTATGCCCCCAATAGATATTTCCTCTTTCTTTACGAGCTCATCTTTTTTATCTAACTCCGTGCAATGCGTGTTACAAAGTGACTTCAAGATAACTCCGTACTCGTCTAATGGGTGAGCACTGAGATAGATTCCAACCAAATCACGCTCTCGGTTCAGTCGTTCTATCGTACTCCATTCCTCGAATTTGCCTGGGATTGGACGCGAAATTTCGACTGCACTCTCGCCTCCGAAGAGCGAATTGCGGGCTTCTCGCTGTTCTTGTTGATAGAGCTGACCATAACGAACGAGTGTATCTAAGAAAACATCTCCCTTCATTCCTGGTGCAAAATATTGCTCGCGACGATATTCAAAGCCATCAAACCCACCGCTGAGTGCTAAAGATTCAAACGCTTTTCGATTGACATTACTGAAATCAATGCGTTGTGCGAAGTCGTAAATATCCTTGAATGGGCCATTGGCTTCACGCTCTTTAACGATAGATTGCGCTGCCATTTCGCCCATTCCCTTAATGGCCGAGAGGCCAAAACGAATCTCTCCACGCTTATTTACGCCAAATTCGGAGTAGCTTTCATTAACATCTGGCCCCAAAGTTGCTATCTTCATACTCTGGCATTCCTCCATTAATTTCGTTATCTCTGTTATCTGACTGAAGCGTCGAGTCATAAGAGCTGCCATATACTCTGCAGGGAAATGCGCCTTCATATAAGCCGTTTGATAGGCTACCCACGAATAACACGTGGCGTGAGACTTATTGAATGCATAAGAAGCGAACTTCTCCCAATCTCCCCAAATCTTCTCTAATATCTTGGGATCATGGCCATTTTCCGTTCCTTGTTTAATGAATTTAGGCTTCATTGCATCTACAATGGCCTTCTTCTTCTTACCCATTGCCTTACGAAGAGCATCGCTTTCACCTCGCGTAAAGTTAGCCAACTGACGAGAAAGTAACATCACTTGCTC
>FLSH01003996.1_pt1 | contig 11056 bp, 12 predicted proteins | sample 1550441 | NCBI WGS metagenome assembly FLSH01 (sample SAMEA4031756, study PRJEB14383) | metagenome | biome: human; feature: oral; material: saliva | place: Philippines | collected 2014 | reverse complement strand
GCATCTTCTCTCTTTTTAGGAATCCTTATGTTTGGTGAAGAAAAAGAGAGGGATATCATGTTCCATTCCATGATAAATTTAATAAAGGAATATATAGCTATGGAGTATAGTGTAAATTATCAGGACACAACACTCCAAGAAGCATTCTTGTTATATGACATCTATACGGGTGGCAAGAACCACGACTTGTGGACTCCATACATCACCAAGCCGCTGACTCCACTTTATCAGGATTGCATGGACAACATCCTTTCTGACGATGAAGAGAAGGTTAAGACTCTGCTGTCGGACATGCAGGAATACCATGTCAAACAATCCAACAACGACAACTTCGTAAGGAGCGAGTTTACTTTCGCTTCACAGCGAGTTTTCCCCACAGAGATCCTTGCTCTCATCCATTACCGTCACACACAGGGAAAATCAATTGATTTCATTGACGACCAGATTCTGAGCGTATTCGTTCCCTACATAAAGGCTAATAATTTCCGCCCCTCACCTGCTGTAGAAAAGGCAAGAAATGACATGTATGTCCTTCTTGGTATTGGATAAAATAGCAAGGTGGGATAATAAACTTACCAGTGTATGAGATGGCAAGGCGGCTGGTGACAAGCACTACCAGTCGCCTTTTTGTGTTTAATCTTATAGAAAATATAAATTCGCTTCGAAGCATGAATCGCAAAAAGTTGCTACAGATGCCGAAAAGGTAGGTATCATCATCTGATTCTTTAGGCTGAATATCTTTATCCTCCAAGTTATTCATCGTAATTTCTCACTACTTTAAGATGCTGAGATTTCCAACTACCCGATTCCCCTTTTGTAACAATAAAATCATATACGAAAAATAAAGATGCTTATTTGACCTGCAGACAAGCCTTAATTAGGATACAGCCAAGGCCTAACTATATGCTTAAAGGGCGTTGGCTGGAGCATAACTAAGCGCTGTTAACTCCACCGTTTGTAATAGACTAACAATCTGATGGTTATACATCTGGATTTTATGGAGTCTTTCATGACAGAAAGATTACTTTTCGATAATTTATGTAAATATATTTCTTATCGATAGTATTCGTATTTACTAATTGAATGTGCGGCTGTTTAAGACCCGTTTTCATATTATTGAAAGGGTCTTTTAGTATTCACACATAGGGACGGATGCATGTACCATCCAATCATTTCTGACTACCTCGGTAGTCATCAACAGGTATTTGACAATAACAATAATAAGGTATGTGGGCAGAAACTGGACATCTTCGGAAGAAAGAGAAGGAAGGGTAACAATAATTCCTCCTTCATTCCGTTTAAGCATCAAGGTCAGTATGAGGACATTGAGACGGGGCTGTATTACAATCGCTTCCGCTATTACAATCTAAGTATAAAACCCAACATCAGTTAGGGTCTATAGGATTAGTGGGACGAAATACAACAAAGTATACTAATGTCAAGAATACAACTTGTTGTTTAGATATATTTGGATGGGCTGTGACAAATGGTAGAACAGCTCTCCAAAATGTTGAGAAATAGAATGATAAAGTAATCAATGATGATATAACACAACTAAGAAATGAGGGAGCAACAAATATTCGAAAAGACCAACAATAAGTTGATATTAATGGAAATACTATGGGAAAGAACAGGCTTGATGTCCAACTTGCCAAAGACGGCGTTCATTATAATATGGAATAGAACACAACTGTTAATAGGGGTGAAACATAAGGGAGAAATTCCATTAAATATTTCAAACTCAAGAAATACTTTTTGGGAGATAGACAAAGAAGTAAATAAAATAAAAGGGTATTAACAGTTTTATTGAGGGATCTATGTATATAAATAAGTTTAAGTATTTTACTTTTACATATCTTGAAACATCTTTGGATCAAGTACAAAAATACATCCAGGAAAGGTGGGGAGGTGATGATAAGTACAGAATAACATGTACTCCATTTCAGTTTGACCTATACGCATCAAGCCCCCCTAAGGGAGGTGCACATCTTGAAAAGTTCTATTTTTTCACTCCCAAGTCATGTGAAGATAAATGTATAATGTTCTCAAACTATTCTGATGGTTTAAGTTCGTTGATATATCAAATCACAGCTTTCTTAAAGGTAAGAGCATATTGCTTTCAGATCAGTGCAAGTGATGTCCCTGATGCAATTAATGCTTTCAGCTGCATAGAAAATGGGGGAGAATTGCGAACGGTCTATGTGATGAAAGACCCTAAATGGAAATTTTACAGCCAAGGAGAAGTCCAATCATTTGAGAACACTGAGTTATATCTACAGAAAATGATAAAACGAAGATTAAATAAAGAAATTCTTGTCACCTACTGTGTTAAGTTGGGCATTGACATACGTGATGACTGCTTTTGGGAAAGCGAGCAATCCATATTGATAGAGCGGTTGTCATGGTAGTAATAAAAAAATGGAAAGATCACTCCGGCAGATAGACTATGGAAATTAAGAAAGTACAAGGGGTAAGTGATTTCTTTAGATGAGGAAAATCGGATCTTTTGCTAATCAACATCCGACTAATCCTGTAGATTGAGATATATTCATCAATTGAAAAAAGAACTTTGAATATATCGAGCGAAAACTGAGATGAAGAAAAGGTGATTAGCCTATCATTAAAAGTATTTTTATGAAAACAGATTTAATTGAAAGAATAAACAGTTATTTAAACAAGTATCAATTATTTAATCCAAAACCGGCAAATGATGAAGATGTAAAACAAGCAGAGATACTATTAAATGTGGTCTTTGACTCAGATTATAAGCAATTCATAAAAACCTTTGGAGAATGTTATGTTGGGGTAGATATTTATGGGGTCAGAAATTCAAATGACTTAAAAGAAAGGTCAGTTGTCGATCTAACAAAATTATATAAAGAAGCTGGTTGGCCTATCACAGATGATTGTTATATTATTTCATTTGATTCATCAGGCAATCCAATCATGATGAATAGATCGGGAGAGGTTGTTCTTTTTGATCATGACAACGGAGACTCTGTTATTTTAGCAAACTCTTTTGAGGAATTAATTGAAGACAATCTTCCTGATTAAAATAAGATTACAGGCGACATTGCTATTAGAGTTGGATACCTTCGCATATGCCTATCAAGATTATAACCAACGGAGAGATTTTCGTCTTCGTTTCCGACAACCTCGATACTACCCTGCAGGCATTTAATAACAATGACAAAAAGGGATGAGAGTAGGAACTTGACACCTTCGGCAGAAAGAGGAAAGGAAACAATAATTCCTCCTTCATTCCGTTTAAGTATCAAGGTCAGTATGAGGATGTTGAGAGGGAACTGTACTACAACCGCTTCCACTATTATGATCCGAATACAGGAACTTATATCAGCCAGGCTCCAATAGGATTGGTGGGTGGAAATCCGACCCTTTATAGCTATGTGGGAGAACCAAATAAGTGGATAGACCTATTGGGGTTATCAAAAACTCCGACATCTACACAGCAAAAAAAGGAAAATCATATCGGTTCTTAGCATATACATTCTGATATACATCATGGTTTTCCAGAGGAATTTTCAAGCAGATTTAAAAATATAGCAGATATTGATGTAAATAATCTGAAGTATTATTATAATCTGCCTAAATCTAAACATACTCGGAAGCCTGGTATCCACACAAATAGTTCACGTACAGGAAAAAATTGGAATAAAACATGGTCTGGTATTTTGGATTGGGTTGAAAAGATGAAATTATCTAAGAGTGAAGCCAAAACCTTTCTTGAGGCAAGGCTAAGGGAGCTTGCACGGAAAGAACGGATCAGTAAATATAATTCGGAAGCTGTAAAAAGAATTGGTAACCATTAAACATTGAGTTTATTATGATTTTTAGGAAACTATCGGAATATGAAGTATTAGAAAGAATGGAACAAAGAAAGGTAGTACTTCGGAAATTGGATAAGCTACCCCTATTAGACAAATTCTACCTTTCCTTCGTCTCAAAATACGAAGGCATAGAGATTACACCTGACATTGAAATGTTTGGTTATGAGAAAGCGTTATGCGAAAATCGCTATTTGGCAACTAATTATGGCTATATAAGTGAAAAAGTTTGGCTAGTTGGCACTTCTGGACAAGGCGATGAATGGTTTATAAACAGGGAAAACAACTTTGTGTTATTTTATGATCATAATCAAGGGGAATATTCTAACATTAGCCAGTTTACATGTTTAAACATTTCATTTTGCAATTTTCTACAAATGGCTTTTTTATACCTAGACTTAGAAGAATTGTTGGACAAACAAGAACCCGTAGATAAGACTCTGATTGATAATTTTATTAAAGAGGTTAATTCCATACACCCTGATCTATACACGGCCTACCCTTATAAGTATTTCTGATTTTATAGAGAAGGAGCAGGAGTTTGACATCCTCGGCAGAAAAAGAAGGAAGAACAGCAATAACTCCTCCTTCATTCCGTTTAAGTATCAAGGTCAGTATGAGGACATTGAGACGGGGCTGTACTATAACTGCTTCCGCTACTATGACTCGTGTACAGGTAATTACATTGGTCAAGATTGATAGCGTTAGAGGGAGGTAACCCAACGATTTATGGCTATGTTTTTAATTCTAATATAGAGCTGGATATTTTAGGGCTCATAATTGTTTATAGGTCTCTAAACGGAAAACAGGAAGAGCAGGCATTAAATAATACATCCATTCAGCCAAAGAACAGCTCTGCTAATTACTCCATCCAAGAGCATATAGATAATGGAAACTTAGAAACGCAATATATCTCTACGACAAAACGACAAGAAATAGCAGAACGCTATGCGAGTCCAAACCCTAAAAGAGGGAAGACAGAGTCAAGTACTATTATAGAAATTGACACAGACAAATTAAACCCAAAGAAAGTATGTGATGTTTCTAATGGGATAAATCCAGAAACAGGAGTCCCTCTTAATAATCCAGCAAGAAAGTGGGCAAGGAAAGACTCAGAAGTTCTTATTCATGGAGATATTTTCCTAATGACGCATATAAAATTCATAAAAAAGGAGAAAATCATTAGAATGGAAGAGACGTGTTACCAAAAAGAGATTGAAAGAATAAAATCTATGTTAGAAGATTATTATAACAAAGACTTTAATTCAGAAGAGGAGGATTTTCGTGTAAACAAGTTCAACAAGGAACTAATAGAGAAACTGATCGTTAATGTAAAACATGATGATACAATAGCTGTTTCCAATAAAAACTCTCTAATCAAGGAAGCACTTGTACTCTTAGCAAAGAATACCGGGTGCGCAGAAGACGAGGTGATTTCTGAAGAAATACTAAATCATCTGTTAGTTACACAGACTATCGTACAGCAGGATATTGATTATTATTCTAATCTGAAATCAACCAGAAGATGGATTTAATATTATCGGACGGTATTATTTTATTGATATACAACTAATCTTTATTTGAAGGCTTAAAGGGCATGTTAGTTGAAAATTCCGGCTAGATATTTCCATTTAAGCTTTCTTTCTGTGATATTTACTCCTTTTCATGTGATAGTTCAACATCTCATTGATAGGAGAATGGTATTCACATCCAATATTTGAACGGATATCATCAATATTTATTTGATTTGCATTAGCAAATTTTCCTTGATTTACAAGCTTTAAATATGTTTGCTGGTATAAATTTTTATTCATTTCCTTACAACCATAATTATATGTCGTCTAATGATTTGTTACGTTCACATTATATTTTATCTTTTACATCATGAGACTTCTCAAACTCTTAGTTACAATGTTATTTTTAAACAGTATTATTCAAGAGTCCTATTCTGCTTGAGTTTCTTATCAGTCAACAAACGGATTGTTTCGTTAAGACATATAAATAATCTCAGTATAAGTGCCTGTTACAGGAGTTTTCGTTATAGATTTCAATGTGTTGTCAACATCGTATTGGAATGAATGGTATAAGGTAGCGCCCTCCTCCCAGCTCTCATCAAATTGCCTTATTTTAATTCTATCAAGACGAGGATATGGACAATAAGAATACTCTTCTATTCTTCCTCCTTGCTTACCTTTCGATATCATTCTTACGATATTCTTATTCACATCTAAAGTATAAAAACTAATATTCCTGAGGACCTTCCTGTTATTATAATTTAATATAGATATTTCTTTACTACCTTTGAATATGAACTCATAATTATAAGCTTCTGGAATGCCAAGACCTTCCTTTACTTCTATAATATTTCCGTTAACATCGAATCCATAACCAAAAATATTACGCATAGTTTTCAATCTTGCTATATCTTTAACCAGTCTTCCTTGTTGATAACCATACCTTTGATATGAGAAAGGAGTAATCTCATAAAATGGTCCACGATAATATTCCCATTTAACAATATGTTGTTCCACATCATTTAATATCTTATTAAACAGAGGAGCATTTGTCTCATACTCTTTTTGTATTTTTTCTATTGTCATAATATTCTTTTTACAATTAAATGTTTCAGCCTTAATGTCACTTGATATATTCTTCAGTCCTTTCTCGAATTATTCCGTAGTATTGTATCTTTCAAACGATTATATATGTTTTAGTTGTATGTATTTGTATGACTCTTGTTATGTGCTATCAGTGTTGTAGCTGATTCTGTTTATGCTTCAAAGATGAAGGCAAATGTTCTTTTCTAAGACTTCTTTTGTTCAAAATCATCCTGCAAGTTGGACAAGTGACGTATTTGTGTCTATCTGGTACGGTAACCGTACCTCCTACAAACTACTGCTGCCATATCATTCATAGATATAGTCACTAGTCTGCAAGCAATATGCATGCCAGTTCACCTCCGATACCTCGTGGTTTGAATGTAGTGTCAGCTCACAATGCAGAGTTTTCTGTATGAGTTGCTGTCTACGTCATAGAGACAGTCATTGAGAATCTTGCATTCTTTTCAGTATTTCCTATCCCTGTAGTCACGATTGCGGAAGACATCACCCACAGCACGGGAATACGATAGTAGTTTGTCTTCTATAAAGCTGTTCTGTACGACCGAGCCAATTGAAACTCTTGTCGCTATATGATTTTCAAGGTCATCATAGACATTCTCAACCGTCGTTACCTTATCACCAAATGAAAACAGCTAACCACATGTCCACCTTCTTCGTGCTACATGGAAACATTTCTCGTGGTAATATCCTACACTGCTATGCTGAGGTCGCATTAAGCATTTATATCTTAATAGGATAGAGCTCACGCTTTCTTTTCGGTATAAACAATTTCTTCATACATAGAGGTAGACTTTGTGATAGTTTCTATACTGCCATCTGGACCATATTTAATGGTGTAAAACAGGTTAGCAGCTTCCTGTCCTATTCTATCATACTGTTTTACCTCTATCTTTTGTAACTTGTCATCTTCATCATAGAAATAATACTCTTCTCTTCCTCCGAATCTTCCTTTGCCCAGTACTTTGTCAACAAGATTTCCCTTTTTCAGATAACAGTAACTGACATTCTGTAGAATTTTCCCATTATTATAAATTAATGACTTGAACATATCTTTCTCATAAAAGAGAAACTGATAGTCAAATTGATTCTCTATCTCACACCCTTCCCGAACTTCTATAATCTGTTTCTTGTCGTTAAAGCCATAGAAATAGAGGTTTTTCGTACTTTTCAAGCGATTAAACTGTTTCACAGGATTTCCCTTTCTCATCCCTACTCGCAGGAAAGAATAAGGGATAATCTCGTAATAGAATCCCTTATAGACCTCTGTTACTATTATCTGTGCCTCTACGCTCTCTTTAAGCGAGTCAAATATGCTTGAAGTATTATACTTGTCATATTCAACCTTTAATTCTTCCTGTGTCATGATTGTGCTATTGAAATTCTAAAAGTTTCCACGATAAGGTTATATCTATTATCATTAATTTTTCTTCAAATTGCGTTTCTATCTTAAAAGTGCGGTACGGTTGGAGAATACTTATCCTAAACCACTTCTCTATTGTTTTTCTCCTTTATCCAATAAACTTCTCATATCTGTACCTCATAACCATGGAGTTGAATAATTAAATTTCTAATAAATACTATGGAAAAAGATGGTAAAATACTATCTTGAATCGAGGGACTGATAAGCATAGATGATAACTACATATTTTGTTTTATACGGTTTAGGAAGTCACTGAACGTCTCTGCCAAGAAGTATGTATTGCAATCATCATTAGATTGTTCAAAGGAATATGCATGATCATAAAAATATACTCCTTTATATGCTCCTTCAGAGATTAGGAGTAAGAATGCTCCATCTTGAAAGTCTCCTATAAGTAAAGAATGTTCTGGTATATCTTCCTTATACTCATGATTCCAAAACATAAGCGTAAGTGATCTATTCAACTTGTCATCAGTGCTAAAGAGGTTGTTGACAAGAATATCTTCGTTTAAGTCATTCACTTTGATATAATAATCCTCCATATTGACCCCATTATATTTGGTCAAGAATGACTTGTAATCCTCGGGAAAACAGAAAGAAAAGTTATCTTCTATTTCTTTGAAGGTTGCTTCTTTTGTAGACAACACATTATGAATCATAAACTTATATAAATAAAAAGTGTTCTGCAGAGGTTTTAATATAAAAGTCCTATTTCTATCCAAGAGTCCAAGAGAGTCCAAAAGTCAATACATAGCTTAGGTTGATCATTTGTCCACCAGACAAGCGACTTAGGGTTGGCAACATCTTCTGTGTTAATACATAGGAAGCCACCACCACCATTATGAAAAACATAGTAGGTCTTTGACAATTCTATTGATTGTAATATCTCCCTTGGAAGTCCCCATTCTGATTCATCTAGAAACTGTATTTTCTCTATAGGAAGCAGTCCTAACCCTCCACTAATAGCTTCAAACCACCCATTATGGATATGCATATAGAATTTACAGAGTTTTTCAGGAAGAAAGTCAATCTTAGTATCTGAACTCGGATAGTTACCTATGTATACAATATAGTCATCATCAATTAAAAACAGATAAACCATCTTTACTTGGTTATAATGTGATATGACAAATACGTCATCAAGATTCTCCTTAAATATTGTCATCGTCTTAGGGAGAAGAATGCTAAAAGGCTTCTAATAATCCAGTATGATATATTTACGTAAAACCTTACTATCTTCCTTTAGAAGAAAGTGCCAACTCTTAGGTACGGACATATAATCACAAGCTGATAATACCCTTGCCTCATGTAATCCATTAGATTCCAAAATCTTCTTAATGTTCATCTTCTAAAGAGTTATTAATTTATTTCTGTAAATTCTTTCTTAGGTTCTTTTATTTCTTAATCATTCTTGTCCTAATATTTTCATCTTGTAGTGTATTGATTTAGGTCGACAATCTTGGTATCTTATCCTTATAGAAAGTTGACTTAATCTCTTTATCAATGTTGTTAGTTGACAGAACTCCACTTATCACTGTCATGGATTGACTGAAGGACATAGCCCGAAAGACAACCCTTGACCCGCTGGCGAAGGTACATTTATTTTAGGTATTACGCAAGTATTATGCTTTACTTTTATTTGTCTTTCCCTATAACTGTATTATCTCTTTGTGATTTCTTCAGTAGGGAGTGTTGCTTCTTTTGGAGTTATCATTTCAATACTCATGTGTGGTTGCTCTTCGTTGTAGAGCTTCACATTCAGTCATATTTGCTTGTATGCGATGTTCCTTCCAATAGGATGCTGGTAACCGTAAACCTTGTAATGCATATACCACAGTTTAAGACCTTCTATATAAGTTTCCTCCTCCTTATTTCTTTTATATACGAGACTTTATAATTTCATTCCTTTTACTTTTCTCCATACCGCTCCTTGAACTCTTCCTTACTCATCATATAAGTTAAGTATAGTTCTACAGCTCTTTTGTAATAAGCGGGTCTGCTGAACGCATACTCGTATTCCTTGTCATCATAAGCACTTCTTAATCGTTGCAAATCATAATCATAGTCTAACACTGGGACTGGGTTGGCTTTAGAACCATATCGAGGAGAGTTTAGTTCGTACTTGTTTATACGAGCTTTGATGGTCTTACGGTAGTCTATATCCTTTATAACTATCATACTTTGTCTAACTGTCTCCCGACTCTCTGGTTCGATAACGAATACACAGAAGTGTTTCTTATAAATACTATCATAAAAAAGAATACTATCAGTTCTTATCCTTTCTGTTGAGTTCATTAGGACACCAGTCATAATACTCTCAGGTCCATAGTCAACATCCATCTTCCCTTTTGGGATATGCAATGTAACATATTTCGACTCGTCAATATACTGCTGTGCATATTTTTCCCCATCATTCCGTGTACAGGTGTAAATCAGATTGCCCACTGCTAAGAGTATAGCAACAAGTCCTGTACCTAAAAACCACCCTAAACCGCTCTTTCTCATAGTTTATTATCATTAATTGAAACTCTCAAGGATTACTTCCCTCCATACCGCTCCTTGAACTCTTCCTTACTCATCATATAGGTGAGATATAGTTCTACAGCTCTCTTGTAATAAGCGGGTCTGCTGAATGCATACTTATAATATTTACTATTCTTATCATTCTGGAAATGTGCTATCTTGTAATCAAAGTCTAACACTGGGACTGGGTTGGCTTTAGAACCGTATCGAGGAGAGTTTAGTTCGTATTTGTTTATCCGAGCTTTGATAGTCTTACGGTAACTTATATCATCCTCTACACACATACCTTGCCTAACAGTCTCCCGACGCTCTGGCTCGATAACGAATACACAGAAGTATTTCTTATAAGTGCTATCATAAAAAAGAATACTATCCGTTCTAATCCTTTCTGTTGAGTTCATTAGGACACCTGTCATTATACTCCCCGCTCTATAAGTAACGTCCTTTATCCCTTCTGGAATATGCAATGTAACATACTCCGACTCGTCAATATACTGCTGTACATACTTTTCCCCGTCATTCCGTGTGCAGGTGTAAATCAGATTACCAATAGTCAACAACATTGCAACAAGCCCGACACCTAAAAACCAGCCTATACCGCTCTTTCTCATAACGTATTACCGTTGTATTGATAGCCCCTTCAAATT
>FLSH01418382.1_pt1 | contig 11072 bp, 6 predicted proteins | sample 1550441 | NCBI WGS metagenome assembly FLSH01 (sample SAMEA4031756, study PRJEB14383) | metagenome | biome: human; feature: oral; material: saliva | place: Philippines | collected 2014 | reverse complement strand
TTTAAAAAGTGATTTGCGGGAGCCCCGCAAGCACCAAAACCTTTAAAAAGTCATTTGCGGGAGTCCCGCAAGCGTCAAAACCTTTAAAAAGTGATTTGCGGGAGGCCCGCAAGCATCAAAACCTTTAAAAAGTGATTTGCGGGAGGCCCGCAAGCATCAAAATGTTTCAGGAAAAGAAAAAGGCAGCCTGTATGAAACAGCCTGCCCTTTTTTTATGGTTTTTGTTCTTCGTTTAGAAGAAGAGATATCTATTATCTACGACCTTTGCATTAATATAAAGTTCGTTCATGAAGTTTCCTGCATACTGCATAATCTTCTGACGAATCTTCTGTTCCATGCTATTGTCATCAAACTTGCCAGGACGCATCGTTTTGTTCACCACCTGGAACATGTAAACACCAGCGTTACCTTTGACAGGGTCGGTAGAGAACTTACCCTTAGCAGTTGCATATACGGCACCACTAAGTGCGGGTTCGCTTGCACCCGTGAGGGTTACAAAGACAGGAGCGGCGAAGGTTACCTGGTTAACTTCGGCTACCTTAGCACCCTTAGCCTTAGCTGCTGCAAGAGAGTTAACGCCCTTAACCTTATTCATCAGCATTTCGGCCTTCTTGTCTTTCATCACCTCAGCCTTAACCATGTCTTTCACCTGAGCATCGTCCAAAGAACGATAACCAACAGGATTAATCTTTGTCAAGATAGCAACGAGGAGATGGTCGTTGTCGCCACAAGAATACATTGGAGAAACATCGCCTTGTTTTGCATCAAAGAGCCACTTCAGCGCGTCGCGTGTGCCATGGATATTAGCCAAATAATGCTGTGCGGTTGTAACATCCTTAGCCTCTTGCACTCTGTAACCACTCTTTGCAGCATTCTTCTCAATGTCTGCAGCAGTTTGATTAGCGCTGACAAAAGAAGAGAACTTATTGTAAGCCTTGCTGTAAGTGTCGTTAGAGAATACGATATTCTTTTTGATGACTGCAGCTACATATTTTTCAGTCATACCCTTTCTGTCAAGTACTTGAACAATGATATTGCCCTGACTCAATGGAATGTTCTTTGTTTCGTTAACAGCCATTGTGTTCAAGTTGTTGATATAGTTCTTTGTGTCATTGTCCATAGAAGGTGCACTCTGATATTGCTGAGTTGTCATCCATGCCTTCTGTCCGGTCTGACCATACTTCTTAGCAAGTGCTTCGAAGTCTGCGCCAGCCTTTAATGCTGCATAGATAGAATCAGCCGACTTATGAGCAGCAGCTGCAGAAGCACCGCCAACCTGTATCTGACGATACTGAACAGAATCAGGTAATTGTTGTTTTGAAATCAAACGGATAACGTTCAGTGTGTTGTCAAGCTTGTCTTCAATCACCCCAGAAGTTTGACCAACAGCCATTGAATCAAGCTTTGCGGCGATATCAGCTGGGAAAGCCGTTTTACCAACAGGAAGACCGAGATAGTTTACGAGTGAAGAACTCTTACGAACAACTGTTGAAGGGTCTTCTGCTGCAGCGAGATCTTTTGCATAACCCGCAAAATCTTTCTGAAGTGCGCTTCTGTCAGTTGCAGAAGGAGTAACCTGAACGTCAACATACTTGATGTCGCGGCTCTCTACATATTGACGGAAACGTGGCTTAAGCTCGTCGTATTTAGCTTTCAAGTCAGAATCAGAAATCTTCACCTTATCATCTTGGATTGAAGTGTAAGGGAAAGCAGCAAGTTGAATTTGACTTTCTTGATTTTCTTCATTGAAAGCCATCTTAGCTTCTACAGGATTAGACAAGAGACAATGTGCCAAAAGACTCTGATACTTCTGTGCAAGAAGTTGCTGGCGAAGTGTCTTTTCTATGAAAGTCCAGTATTTGTAGATGGTTTCATACTGCTGTGCCATTTGTGGATTTGCAGTGCGTTGTGCGTCATACTCAGCCAAGAACTTCTGTAATGCGTTAGCATCGAAGCGTCCAGTTTGCTGATTAACAAAAGGAGTTTGAAGTAACATTGGATTTGTTCCTTCTCTGAGCACATTTTGCATCTCAGTGTCAGTGACACGAAGTCCGAGTTCCTTTGCTTCTTTTTCAATAAGCTTTGTCTGCACGAAAGTGTTCCAGACCATGTCTTTCACTTGATTGAGTTGCTCGTCATTCAATGCATCTACACCTTGTTGCATCTTCACAACCTCACTGTACTCATCAACAAGTTTCTGAAAATCATTCACACTTATCTTCTCTCCCAAGACTTCTCCGACCTGCTGACGCTCATTGTTACGCGTAGACTCACACGAGCGGAAAGCCGATTCAGCAATAAATGCAAATAGACCCAAGCCGATGATTCCCATCAACAGAGCTCCTTTGCTTCTGATTTTTCCTAATGCTGCCATTACTTTAATTTGTTTTTTATTTTTTAGTTATTTCTTTCTTTGTATAAATTAAATTGCCCACAAAAATACGAATAAAAAAGCATATAGCGCAATTTTTCATGTAAAAATTACTTTTTAAGCCCTGCGCAAGACCAACTTAACAGAAGACTTTATGCAAAAAACATGAGTCAACAGTTCTTTTCATGATAATTATGCTTCAAATCCAAAGTTGAAAGAATCAATTAGAGAATGGTCAGCTTAACCAACTCTATCTTTGTCATTGTGCTCTTGATAATCTTAAAACTGAAATGATCAATTTTAATCACCTCATTGAGCTTTGGGAAACTCTGATAGAAATTCAAGATATAGCCGCCAATAGTCTTGTAATCGTCATCTTCGGGCAAATCAAGATTAAACATATCGTTTACCTTATCAATCTCTAAACGTGCTGACAAAAGATATTCGTTGTCATTAATCTTTTTAGCTACATATTTATTACTATCGTGTTCGTCTTCGATATCACCGAAGATTTCTTCCACGATATCCTCTAATGACACAATACCGCTTGTGCCTCCAAACTCATCGACCACAACGCCTAAACTCTTTTTACTTTGCAAAAATGTCTTCATTAGCTTTTGAGCAGCCATGGTTTCAGGCACAAAAGGCATCGTACGAATAGACTGATGCCAATCCTTTCCTGCCGATTTAAACATTTCAGAAGAGTGTATATAACCTTCGATATGGTCTATATCTTCCTTGTAGACTATAATTTTACTATTTCCACTTTCAACAAACTTTTGCATCAACTCTTCTACCGTGCATTGATATTCAACTGCATTAATCTCGGTTCTTGGAATCATGCAATCGCGGACTTTTGTCTCTGAAAATTCCAATGCATTTTGAAAGATTTTCACCTCGTCATCAATCTCATCTCCTGATTTCGCATTGTCAATACTTGATTGAACAAGATAATCAAGATCCACTTTAGAAAACTCTTCATCATTGTCTTCTTTTTCGAGTTTTACACCAAACAACCTCAACAATAATTTTGAGAGGAACGTGGCCAAACGACTTATCGGCCAAAGAATAATATAAAACAGGAAAGCAACTGGAGAAAAGAGGTTCATCAAACCATTAGGATTGCTCTTAAAGAAGATTTTCGGCAGAAATTCTCCTGTAAAGAGCATAATAACAGTTGAAAGAATTGTATCCGCAGGGACCGTAAAGGCCGGAGCATAGCCCAAAAAGATAGAATTGTCAAAAAGACGAGCTATTAAAATACCATATATAACAAGCACAACATTGTTTCCAACAAGCATTGTACTTACAAAATCATTAGGATGCCGATAGAAAAAATTGATTAATCGCGTTGACAAGCCATGACGTTCTTTATCAACTTCGAAAAGCATTCGGTTGCTTGAAACAAAAGCAATCTCGGTGCCAGAGAAGAAAGCAGAGAATGCCATTGTTAACAATATGCCAATAATCAGAGATATATCTATGGATTCATTCATTTTCAAATAACTTAATCAATGCATCAATGGAATCGATGTGTTCTTGCGTTGTGGTGTAGCAATTGGATGCTGATATTTTGCAATAGAGTCTTGAGCACGACGTGCTGAGTCTGTAAGGTTTGCATCAGAAGAACCATTGTTTGACGAATCAAAATCATCTTTTGCAAATGAACCTTTTGTATTAGAAATAAAATACTTTGTCATTCGCTCATCACTGCGGAAATAAGTACCTTCGAGTGTACGGTCGGGGGTGACCAACTTAGAGAAAACATTCGAATAAAGTTCATGCTTCCCTTCATCCCAAAATAACTGTTCACTGGAGAAATGCAGCCCACCTTTTGTGAGAATACGTACTCTTGATCGCAACTCCCATAGTTTTAATTGATCAAAATAATATGCAGTATCACATTGTATGTAAGCCTGAACATGGAATTTCTCATCAAATTGTTCAAGAAACACACCTTTATTAAATATCCAACGTGAAGGATGGAGATTGGTATTGACCTCCCACTCTTCTGTCACGATACGATATTTGGCCACCCCAGAGTCAGAAACTAAGGTATTAACTCCATAACTTACCATTACAGGTACGGAATCTCGTGCATGAATTGCAGGTGCAGTATGCTCATGTTGTTCTTCGCAAGCAAAGAAAAACATTACAAGCACCAATACACATCCAATATTTCTTAAATGGTTTAGCATGGAAAAATAACACAAAACCATTAGTTTATTCAACTTTCCACTTAGCAAACCAACGTTCGTTAAATGTAAAGCCTATATTAATACGGAATGTGTTCTCTTTAATTAATCCAGGAGCATCACGTCTAACCCACGAGCCACTGATGTTAAGCATAGAGCGGTTATTCCATTCATTAATAATTGGTATACCAAAGCCAGCACTTACCCCATACTCTTTTGGTCCATCAACCCCATTAACTTTATAATAAGGTGTAGCATAGGATGCACCTATACGATAGTAAATGCGGTCTACAAATTTACGACCATTCTCATTAGGACAGAACTCTGCACCCACACTAAATTTATGACGATCCTTGTAAATCTGTTTAGACAAAGCATACTTAGAGAAACCATTCTCAACCGTATATTCAGGATAACCAACCTTACTGAATTGCATCAACGAATAATCTACGCCGATATTCCATTTATTATTATGGTTAAACATCAAGCCTGCCCCATAAGAGTGAGGTAACTCTAATCCATTCTTTATTTTCAAAGAAGTTGTATCAGCGACATTTGTCTGTGAATTATTCGAAATTATGCTACACTCAGGATCTGTACCTAACTTATGTCCTAAGCCATAAGTAAGTCCTATAGTCAAATCATCTTTCTTTGAGAACCGAGCTGTATATTGCAATCCAACATCAAGTTTATAATTATTGATTGTTGCAGAATAATACTTAGAAATTGTGTTTACATAAGCATCGCTATAGGAATTAACAACTGATCTCGTATAGTTTCCCCACAAATAACCTATGTTTGCACCTATAGCAAGCCCATTAAAAGGTTGCCAACCTGCACCAAGATAAACCTGATGAAGCCCACCCTTTCCTTCAAATGTATTCGAGTAAGTTTGATGAAAGGCCGATTGCCGGCTATTTAAGTCGCCCGTTGTCGCATAGCTATAACCGATATTAGTATAAGGAATTACACCAAAGCTGACTCCAACGTGTTTTGCTACGCGAAAACCAGCTACAACATAATCAAAGACTCCATTCTTTACATTCTTCTTTACATCTTTTCCTTCCTGGAAAATAGTTATTTGTCCAGAAAATCCTGCATCAAAGATGAAAGACAAAGAGTCCAAAGAAGAATAGGAAGCCGGATTCAAATAATTAATTTGATTATGTTTATGAAATCCTAAGCCCAAGCCATCCATTCCACGATTAAGACTTGTACCGTAATCAGACAATAAACCTAAGCCGTACTGACTATATGGTGAATTAGTGCCACTTTGAGCTAATGCAGTTGTTGAAATCACAGTCAACAAGGCAGCGCTTAATATTATTTTATTCATAATTACTATATAATTGCTTGCAAAATTATCAAAAAAATTAGAAACAAATGCATGATAACTCGGAAATATAAGCTATTTTTGCATTGTGAAACGTTTTCAATATATTTTTAGAAGTGTAATCCTTGTCATATTTATAACATTTGTAGAGTGTTATTCACAAGCATCACAAACTTCATCAAATATTTATGGTGATTCTGTAAAGATTAGTTTACTCACCTGTGGACCTGGGCAAGAAGTCTATTCCTATTATGGACATACGGCTATCAGATTTCAGGATTTGAGGAATCATCAGGACCTCGTTATCAACTATGGAATGTTCTCCTTTCAACAAAAATATTTTATTTTACGTTTTGTTTTTGGATTAACTGACTACGAGATGGGTATTATTCCTTTTGAGAGTTTTTATGAAGAATACAAGAATGAAGGGAGATGGGTAAAAGAACAGATACTGAATTTATCTCCGAAAGATAAAGAGAACATTGCCTTAGCCATTGACAAGAACTATCAACCAGAGAACAGAACTTATCGATACAATTATTTTTATGACAATTGTACAACAAGAGCACGTGATATTATCATTAACAATATTAATGGTTTTGTAAATTTCCATGGTCTCGAACAAGCGACATCCTCGTATCGAAAAGAGATTCATCAATGGAATTCTCAGCACTTGTGGGCAAGATGGGGCAATGATTTATTGCTTGGGTATAAGGCAGATTGCCCACTTTCTATGGAAGAACGGCAATTCCTTCCAGACTCTTTGAGTTTTTATTTCCAGCATGCTGTAGTAAAGTATAACCACAATGAAGTAAAGAACTTGGTTAGTAGCAGTCATTACATCATAGCACCAACTTCTACTTACAATGAAAAAAGTTGTAGTTTCTTTAATGTATTAACTCCTCGGTATCTCATGATTTGCATATCAATATTATTGATTATATCAGGAGTCTTACAAAAGAAATATAAGGTATTTCATATCTCTATTAATTCAGTTTTATCATTCATCACAGGATTATGTGGCTTAGTTCTTACAGCAATGATATTCAGTAAACATCCTACTGTGAGCTTTAACCTACAAATCTTAATCCTCAATCCCCTCAACATTTTATGGCTTTTTCCGAAAATAAGAAAAGCCAAGAATTTCCGACTTCTTATGATTACTTGTTATTTATTGGGCACTATCGGAAGTTTCTTTCAATCATTTGCAGACGGAATTCAACTATTGGCATTTGTTTTGCTAATAACAAGCATATATTCATATAAAGTTACACAACAAGTCAATACAACGAAATTATAACGTGAATAGATATATTGCCATACTTATAGCTGCGCTAACTACAGCAGAGATGCAAGCATTTGATCTTGCACCTCGACTAATTGTAAGTATAACAATAGATCAGTTGAATAATAATAGTATTGATTCTTTCCTCCCCTTCTTTAGTAATTCAGGCTTAAAGAAATTGATGCAAGAGGGGAAAATGTATGAAACAGGAACTTGTCCATCTGTACCTGTTTCACGACCAGCTTCTATTGCAACAATAGCAACGGGCACAACTCCATTCTATCATGGCATTATCGGAAACCAATGGATTGATCATGCATCTCTTCGTCCCTCGTATTGCGTTGATGACAAACAATATATTTATGGTCCATCTAAGCTAAAGACATCTACTATCAGTGACGAAATGAAAGTTTCTTCACATGGAAAAAGCATTATTTATAGTGTTGCCGCAAGCAAAGATGCTGCCATTCTGTCAGCAGGACACGCTGCAGAGAATGCGCTATGGTATGATGATGCTTTGAAAAGATGGAGGACAACAGCTTTTTATGGTGCTTCACCACAATGGCTGAACACCCCTACTACACCACGAACTATTGATAATGATGGGATTGTTGATAAAGCCATAAGCATCATTACCAAGAGCAATATGGGGGAAGATGACATTGCAGACATGTTAAATGTTACTCTTTCTGTTTCTAAAAAGGATAACATTCAACTTTATAATCGTGATGACTGGCAAAAACAAATCTATATTCAATTAGATAAAGCCTTAGCCAAACTTATAGGTTCTATAGAACAGCAAGTTGGGAAGAATCATGTTTTATTCGTTATTACAGGAACAGGTACAAGCGATGATACAGAAAATGATTATAGCCTTTATCGTGTTCCAACAGGGATTTTTTATATAAACCGTACATCAAAGCTTTTGAATGTATATCTTAGTGCAGTTTATGGACAAGGTACATACATTGATGCAACATGTAATAACCAAATCTATTTGAATCATAAGATAATAGAACAAAAGCAATTAAACATGCATGAAGTTCTTTCACGTTGTCAAGAACTACTACTTGAAAGTGAAGGAGTCAGCGATGTATATACCTCAGAACGTCTACTATCAGGGAACTTAGGAGTTCAAGAAATACTGAAAGGATATAATCCATCGGTAAGTGGTGACATTATTATTAATGTATCACCTGGATGGAAATTGATAAATGAAGATACACAAGAAAACTATACCAGCCGCAATAACTTAATATTATTCCCCATCATATTTTATGGAATGGATATTAAGCCAGAGCGTATATTTACTCCAACAACTATAGATCGTATTGCTCCTACAATTTGTAAGAGCATTAATATCAGAGCACCGAATGCTTGTTCTACAGCTCCTCTTTTCTAATAAAGATATATAGAATGAAGTATAAAAGAGGGAACAACAGTCTTATTTACAATGACTTCATTCAACTTTTATAAATATTGTGGGATAAATAAGAATTAAATTCGTAATTTTGCACCACGTATATAAATAGGTATATAATAAAAAACATAATAAAATGAATTTCAATAACTTTTTGAAATCATTGTTCGGTGATAAATCAAACCGTGATATGAAGCTGATACAACCAATCGTTGAGAAAGTTAAGGCTGCATATCCTGAGATTCAGAAATTGAGCAATGACGAATTACGTGCAAAGACAAAAGAACTTCAACAGTATGTTCAAGACTCCGCAAAAGAGCAAAAGCAACAAATAGCGGAACTAAAAGCGAAGATTGAAAATACACCAATCGACGAACGCGAGGATATTTTCAATCAAATTGATAAACTTGAAAAAGAAGTTCTCGATTTGTATGAGCAAGCTTTAAATGAAGTTCTTCCTACAGCTTTCAGTATCATGAAAGATACTGCAAGACGTTTTGCAGAAAATGAAGACACCATTGTCACTGCAACCGATTTCGATAGAGAGTTGGCTTCTAATCCAGCAAATGACTTCATTACAATTGATGGTGATAAAGCAATCTATCACAATGAGTGGACGGCAGGAGGCAACAAACTCAAATGGAATATGGTACATTATGATGTACAATTATTCGGTGGAATCGCTCTTCATCAAGGAAAGATTGCAGAAATGGCAACGGGTGAAGGAAAGACGCTTGTTGCAACCCTTCCCGTTTTCCTGAATGCTTTAACAGGAAATGGTGTCCACATGGTTACAGTCAATGACTATTTGGCTAAACGTGACTCTGAGTGGATGGGACCACTCTATATGTTCAACGGCCTTTCTGTTGATTGCATTGACAAACATCAGCCAAACTCTGAAGCACGAAGAAAAGCATATCAAGCAGACATTACTTTCGGAACAAATAACGAATTTGGTTTCGACTACCTGCGTGATAATATGGCTCTCAACCCAAGTGATCTTGTTCAACGCAAACACAACTTTGCAATTGTCGACGAGGTTGACTCTGTGTTAATTGACGATGCACGTACTCCATTGATCATTTCTGGTCCTATTCCGAAGGGAGATGACCAAATGTTTGAGGAGTATCAACCACTTGTAGAACGTTTATACGAGGTTCAACGCAAGCAGGCAACAGAGCTTTTGGCTGAAGCAAAGCAAAAGATTACCGCTGGCCAAGAGAAGAATGACAAACAACTCTTAGAAGAAGGTTTCCTTGCACTCTATCGTTCATATAAAGCATTGCCAAAGAATAAACCTTTGATTAAATATCTTTCTGAAGATGGTATCAAAGCTGGTATGCTTTCAACAGAAGAGTATTACATGGCTAACAACAATCGTGAGATGCCTAAAGCTATTGAGCCATTATACTTTGTTGTTGATGAAAAGCTCAATAGCGCTGACTTAACAGATAAAGGTACAGCATGGTTGGCAAAGCAAACAGGGCGCGAAGACTTGTTCGTTTTGCCCGATATCACCTCTCAATTGTCTGACCTTGAAAGCCAAAAGAATCTTTCTGACCAAGAGAAAATAGACAAGAAGGATGAGTTGATGTCTCACTATGGCGTTCAAAGCGAACGTGTGCATACGCTTCAACAATTGCTGAAGGCTTACACCATGTTTAATAAAGACGACGAATATGTCGTTATGGATGGCGAAGTTAAGATTGTTGATGAACAAACCGGACGTATTATGGAGGGACGTCGCTGGAGTGACGGTCTTCACCAAGCTATCGAGGCTAAGGAACACGTTAAGGTGGAAGCTGCAACCCAAACTTTTGCAACCATCACCCTTCAGAACTACTTCCGTATGTATCATAAGCTGGCTGGTATGACTGGTACAGCAAGCACTGAGGCCGGCGAGTTCTGGGATATCTATAAACTCGATGTTGTTGAGATTCCAACAAACCGTCCTATCGCTCGACACGACCTCGACGACCGTGTATACAAGACAGCACGCGAAAAGTATGCTGCCGTTATCGACGAAATTGAGACGATGCGAAATGCAGGCCGTCCTGTACTTGTCGGAACAACCTCTGTCGAAATCAGTGAGTTGTTGAGCAAGATGTTAAAGATGCGCCGCATTCCTCATAACGTCTTAAATGCGAAACTCCATCAGCGCGAAGCACAGATTGTTGCCGAAGCAGGACGCTCTGAGAATGGATTAGGTGCTGTAACGATTGCAACCAACATGGCTGGTCGTGGTACCGACATCAAGTTAACCGACGAGGTTAAAGCCGCAGGCGGTTTGGCCATCATCGGTACAGAACGACATGAGAGCCGCCGTGTAGACCGCCAGTTGCGTGGTCGCGCAGGCCGTCAAGGTGACCCAGGCTCTTCTGTTTTCTATGTTTCATTGGAAGACAAGCTGATGCGTCTTTTCGCATCAGAGCGTATCGCCAAAGTCATGGACCGCTTAGGCTTTGAAG
>FLSH01442976.1_pt1 | contig 11086 bp, 10 predicted proteins | sample 1550441 | NCBI WGS metagenome assembly FLSH01 (sample SAMEA4031756, study PRJEB14383) | metagenome | biome: human; feature: oral; material: saliva | place: Philippines | collected 2014 | reverse complement strand
TTGATAAGATACGCCCGGTTGGGTGGATTACGTTGACAAGATTTTTATTCAATCGTAATATTTTCCCGCTTACGAGGTAATTGGAAGTTCAACTAGACTTCCTGAGTGCGTAAAACCACAAGATAAACAGCGTACACAATTACTTCAAGAGTGCTTGAAAACGGCATTCGGGGATATGGCACAGCGGCAACTGCGGCGGACTGTAAATCCGCTCCTTATTGGTTCCTTGGTTCGAGTCCAAGTATCCCCACCACGCCCGTGTAGCTCAGTAGGTAGAGCACTTCGTTGGTAACGAAGAGGTCACCGGTTCAAATCCGGTCGCGGGCTCCATTTTTCAAGCGGCATTTATGCCGGCGTAGCTCAGCTGGTTAGAGCACACGGCTCATACCCGTGACGTCACTGGTTCGAATCCAGTCGCCGGTACCAGACTCTTTACGGCGTACATGTCCTAGACATTTGCGCCGTTGAGTATAAACAGACGTTTTTTCACCACGGTCTAGCCCGAGGGTTAGTTCCAGAAGGAGGATTGGCAATGGCCAAGGAAAAGTTTGACCGCACAAAGCCACACGTAAACATCGGTACCATTGGTCACGTCGACCACGGTAAGACTACCCTTACCGCAGCAATCACCAAGGTTCTCTCTGAGACCGAGGGCTGCAAGGCAGACTATACCGCCTTCGAGAACATCGATAAGGCTCCAGAGGAGCGTCAGCGTGGTATTACCATTTCCGTTGCTCACGTTGAGTACGAGACTTGGGAGCGCCATTACGCTCACGTCGACTGCCCTGGCCACGCAGACTACATCAAGAACATGATTTCTGGTGCAGCTCAGATGGACGGCGCAATCCTCGTTATTGCTGCAACCGATGGTCCTATGGCTCAGACTCGTGAGCACATTCTTCTTGCACGTCAGGTCGGCGTTCCTTACATCGTCGTCTTCCTGAACAAGTGCGACATGGTCGACGATGACGAGCTCATCGACCTCGTCGAGATGGAGACTCGTGACCTTCTCTCCGAGTACGACTTCCCAGGCGATGACCTTCCAATCATCCGTGGTTCCGCTCTCGGCGCTCTTAACGGCGAGGAGAAGTGGGTTGAGTCCATCCGTGAGCTTATGCACACTGTTGACTCCTACATCCCAACACCAGCTCGTGACAACGAGAAGCCATTCCTGATGGCAATCGAGGACGTCATGACCATTTCTGGTCGTGGTACCGTTGCTACCGGCCGTGTTGAGCGTGGTGAGCTCAAGCTCAACGATCCAGTCGAGATCGTTGGTATTAAGCCAACTCAGAACTCTGTTGCTACCGGCATTGAGATGTTCCGTAAGACCATGGACTTCTGCGAGGCTGGCGACAACGTTGGTATTCTTCTTCGTGGTGTTAAGCGCGAGGACATCGAGCGCGGTCAGGTTCTCTGCAAGCCTGGTACCGTTACTCCACACAAGAAGTTCACCGGTGAGGTTTACGTTCTTACTAAGGAAGAGGGCGGCCGTCACACCCCATTCTTCTCTGGTTACCGTCCACAGTTCTACTTCCGTACAACTGACGTAACCGGCGACATCTACGAGCTCACCGATGCAAACGGTGGCAAGGTAGAGATGGCTATGCCTGGTGACCACATCACCGTTGGCTGCGAGCTCATTCACCCAATCGCTCTTGAGCAGGGTCTGAAGTTCGCTATCCGCGAGGGTGGCCACACCGTCGGCGATGGCCGTGTTTCCACCGTCATCGAGTAACTTCTTTTAAAGTTGCTAACTTGCCCGGCGTGCTTTTTGCGCGCCGGGTTTTTTGTCGAGAAAAAAATATGTGAACGCCTAGAGTAATTAGAGAAAAGTATTGACATCTCTGGGTAGTGGGTGCTAACCTAAGCAACCGCGTCACATTTCGAGAATACATCTCGTGACCGTGTTCAGGAGGATCAATGCGTACACTCGTTACTCTCGCCTGCACTGAGTGCAAGCGTCGTAATTACACTACGGACAAGAACAAGTCCAACAACCCAGATCGTATGGAGTTGAAGAAGTACTGCCCATGGTGCCACAAGCACACGGTACATCGCGAGACCCGCTAGGCTAGGTGGGTTCGTTCTAGGCCAGTAGCTCCAATGGTAGAGCGGCGGTCTCCAAAACCGTTTGTTGAGGGTTCGAGTCCTTCCTGGCCTGCCAGATAACTTCACCGGCCTTCCCATAAGGGTTGGCCGGTTTGTATGTAGGTATAACATCCAAGGGAGCGTAGGATGGCAAATAAGGAGCGCAATAAGAGGAGCGCACGTAAGGCTCGCGCAGAAGAGCGCGCCCAGCGTGAGGCCCTTCAGGCTGAAGCTACTCCTGAAGCTTCTGCTAAGGCTACTAAGGCCGAGGCAAAGAAGCAGGAGAAGTCCATTCAGCGTAACGCTAACCCTGGCTTCTTTGGCCGCCTGGGTGCTTATTTTGCAGGCGTTCGTACAGAAATGCACCGCGTTGTGTGGCCTTCAAGCTCTGAGCTTGCTGGTTTCTCTGTAGCCGTAATTGCAACAATCATTTTCTTTGGCTTGGTAACTTGGCTGGTTGATACTGGCATTGTTGCTGGTCTCGTCGCCTTTACTGGACTGAGGGGATAATCAATGGCTAAGCGCTGGTATGTAGTTCACACGTATTCAGGTTATGAGAACAAGGTAAAGACTGACCTTGAGCACCGTATTGAGACCTATGGCCTTGAGCGTGCTGTTGTTGATATTCAGATTCCTACCGAGGAAGTCACTGAGGTCAAGGACGGCGGCAAGCGCGAGACCAAAGAGTCCAAGGTATTCCCAGGTTATGTTCTTGTTCGCATGGAGCTGGATGACAATACCTGGGCTGTTGTTCGTAACACTCCAGGCGTAACTGGTTTTGTTGGCATTGACGGCAAGCCAGTTCCTCTGCGTCGTGATGAGTTCGATAAGATCATGCGTCGCGGCGGTATGAAGACGGGTAGCCCTGTACCTAAGCGTACAGCAACCAATATTGAGGTTGGTCAGGCAATTCACGTTCTTTCTGGTCCTCTCGCTGATTTCGACGGTACTGTCTCCGAGGTCAATGCAGAGTCCGGCAAGATCAAGGTTATGCTCACCATCTTTGGTCGCGAGACTCCGGTTGAGCTCACCATGGATCAGATTTCCCTGATAGACTAGTAACTAACGGCTTATCCCGCACTTCTCGTCCCTTGTGGATTGCTTCTCGGGAGTGCGCGAGAATAGACTCAAACGTATTCAAACAGGAGGCTTAACATGCCCGCAAAGAAGGTTGTTAACTTTATTAAGCTGCAGATTCCTGCAGGCCAGGCAAACCCAGCTCCTCCAGTAGGACCAGCTCTGGGTGCTGCACAGGTCAACATTATGCAGTTCTGCCAGGCATTCAACGCTGCAACTCAGGACAAGGCTGGCGACATCATCCCAGTCGAGATTTCTGTTTACGAGGATCGCTCCTTTGACTTCGTAACCAAGACTCCTCCAGCAGCTCAGCTCATCAAGAAGGAGCTTCACCTCAAGGGTGGTTCCGGTGTTCCTCAGCGCGATAAGGTCGGCCAGCTCTCCCAGGAGCAGCTCACCAAGATTGCTGAGATCAAGATGCCTGACCTCAACGCAAACGACATTGAGGCTGCAAAGAAGATCGTCGCTGGTACCGCTCGTTCCATGGGTGTAACCATCGCCGAGTAGTGTTTACTCCCGTCAGCCATGTGTGTGGCTGACGGTTGTTTTTGTCAGAGCATCCGACGCTAGTGCACGTAGTTGGGTTTCTCGCCAAGAGGGCGTAACTACGAACGGAAGATGCAGGAGTGGGAGGGCAGACGCCCGCTAACCACAGGAGGTACATAATGCCTAAGCACGGAAAGAACTACAAGAATGCAGTTGCCAAGGTAGACGGTGCAAACCTCTACAGCCCAAAAGAGGCAGTAACCCTGTCTAAGGAGCTTGCAACTGCTAAGTTTGACGAGACCATTGAGGTAGCAATTCGCCTTGGTGTCGATACTCGTAAGGCTGACCAGAACGTTCGCGGTTCTATCTCTCTGCCTCACGGCACTGGTAAGTCCGTTCGCGTTGCAGTCTTCGCAGAGGGCGAGAAGGCCCGCGAGGCTGAGGCAGCTGGCGCTGACATCGTCGGTGGCGACGAGCTCATCGCAGAGGTCGAGAAGGGCATGCTTGACTTTGACGCAGCAATCGCAACCCCTCAGATGATGGGTAAGGTTGGCCGTCTTGGTCGCGTTCTTGGTCCTCGTGGCCTTATGCCTAACCCTAAGCTTGGCACCGTTACCATGGATGTTGCAAAGATGGTTAACGAGCTCAAGGCTGGTCGTGTTGAGTATCGTGCAGACCGTTTTGGTATCTGCCACGTTGCAATCGGCAAGGCTTCTTTTGAGGTCCAGCAGCTTGTTGAGAACTATGGCGCACTGATCTCCGAGATCATCCGCGTCAAGCCATCCAGCGCTAAGGGTAAGTACGTCAAGACCGTTGCTATTTCCTCTACTATGGGCCCTGGCATCAAGGTTGATCCAACCAAGGTTCGTAACCTCATGGAGGACTAAGCTAAACGCTTAGAAGTACCTAGCACGTTTAATCCGGTATCTGCTTGCAGGTACCGGATTTTTCTTGCGGCTTGCATGCAGCTTGAGGCGTGTGCGTCGCATCTTGACCGCCCTTCTCGTCAAATTTTTGTGGAGAGAAAGAAATTGTGCACTCAACCTTGACTCGCGTTGATTTTTGCTGCACAATATCCAACGCAAGACAGACGTCTTGTAGTTGCACGTTCGCTGCCAAAGACAGCCGGCGCCTTGAATCCAAGGCTTAATGGGAATTCCCGCCTGCCGAGGTGGTCTTGAGATTAGTACATCCAGACCCCGCTTTGGTTGCCAAAGTGGGGTCTTTTCATGTGAGGGCCGCACCTGTTGGCGCTCGTGCCTGAGACATGATAAAGGAGGTGTACTACATGCCAGCTCAGTCTAAACTTGATTTGCTCGAGAAGGTTTCCGCTTCTCTCGACAACTCCAAGGGCCTGTTCGTTATCGACTATCGTGGTCTCTCCGTAAAGGAGACTCAGGAGCTTCGCCGCGCACTTACCGCAGCAGGCGCTCACATGAAGGTCTATAAGAACAACATCGTCAAGATTGCTCTTAAGAACGCTGGTATGCCAGAGATTGACGAGATGCTCGCCGGTACCTGCGCATACGTTTTCTATGAGAATGATCCTGTCGAGGCCGCTAAGGTCATCAAGGATCAGGCCAAGAAGCTCAAGAAACTTGAGTTCATTGGTGGTATCGCTGATGGTCAGGCACTTACTGCTGACGAGGCAAAGGCTTACGCAGATCTTCCTTCTCGCGAGGAGCTCATTGCAAAGCTTGTCTTCGTTGTTGCAAGCCCACTTACCGGCATTGCACAGGTTTGCGCTGGTCCAGCTCGTGGACTCGCAACCGCTCTTTCTGCAGTCGCAGATCAGAAGAACGCTGCATAAGCAACGTTTTGTTGTACCCGCGCATTGGCGCAAACCGCGTGAGAGTGTAGACGCACTTAAACGCACACATACAAGCCGGGCTATTGCCCAGATGCAGTACAAAGGCTGCATCGTTTAAAAAGGAGAATTGACATGGCTGTCACTAAAGATGAGATCATTGAGGCCCTTAAAGAGATGCCAGCACTCGAGCTTTCTGAGCTCGTTCACGAGCTTGAGGACGTCTTCGGCGTTTCCGCTGCTGCTCCTGTAGCTGTCGCTGCTGCTCCTGCAGCTGGTGGCGCTGCTGAGGAGGCAGAGGAGAAGACCAACTTTGACGTTGTCCTCGAGGGCTTCGGCGACAACAAGATCGGCGTCATCAAGGTTGTCCGTGCTCTTACCAACCTTGGCCTCAAGGAGGCAAAGGAGGTCGTCGAGGGTGCTCCTAAGGCAGTCCTCGAGGGCGCTAAGAAGGAGGACGCTGAGGCTGCTAAGGCTCAGCTCGAGGAGGCTGGCGCTACCGTCACCCTTAAGTAAGTCCATCCTACATAGCTTACTGGAGAGGTCAGACTTCGGTCTGGCCTCTTTTTTGTTTGCCTGGCGAGAAACCCGGCGTGCTTGGAGTGCATGGAGCTGAGATATTTTTGCAGCAGCCTGAAAAGAGCATCAAGTCTGAGCTGTTTGCCGGATTTTCTCGCTATGTCTGAGTGATTTGCCTGTTTTTCTCGCCTTATCTGAGTATTTTTGCTCAGACTTGGTGTGTATTTCAGGCTCATAAATCCGGTGTGATTGCTCTATCTTTCTGCGTGACTTACCCCAGCTTCCTCGCGCCTGATTTCTACAAAGAATCTGTAACTTTTGCCTAAAAACGTAAAAGAAACTGTGGATTTGCCTGATTTTGTCAAAGAATCGGTGGCTCAAATACAGATTCTTTGCACTTTTCAGGCGCGTGCAGCAAAAAGCCGGCGCACCTGGCGAGAAACCCGCGCGCTTGCAGCCACGCTCGCACTCGCGCCTGGCGAGAAACCCGTGTGCTCGCAGCGCATGGGGCGCCATGCGAAGCGACGTGGCAGGGGAGCACCGCTCACCGAAAGCGATTTCCGCCTCTGTAGGACTTCTCCACAAAATCTTCATAACTAGAAAAGACGAGTTAGTTAAGGATTTACCTGCAACATAACGTTTGTGCAGTTGAAAAACATAAACGCGATAATATAGTCAAAACGTCTTAAAAAATCAAGTGTTTTTCTGTTGACGCGCATTAAAATCTTGACTAAATTACTAGGTTGCGACAATTGCCACCTTCCACCCTTTTGAAGGAGGACAACCTGGTGTCTACCGCTAAAAAGACTTCCCTCACCACGCCTCAGGCGCATACTGGACGCAGGACGTTCAGTAAGATTCCCGCAGCTATGGAGCTGCCAAATCTGATTTCTGTACAGAAGGAATCATTTGAGCGCTTTATGGGAGAGGGCCTTGCAGAGTCCTTCGCTGAGTTCTCGCCAATTGAGAACAGCGCTGGAACCATGCAGGTCACCTTTGGTGACCATCAGTTCGGCGACCCTGCCAATTCAATGGCTGAGTGTCGTGCAAAAGACATTTCATATCAAGCACCTCTTTTTGTTGACGTCCGTTTTGTCAACAAAGAGACTGGTGAGATGAAGGAGCAGCTTGTCTTCATGGGTGATTTCCCACTGATGACCGAGCGCGGTACCTTCATCATCAACGGTTCTGAGCGCGTTGTGGTTTCACAGCTCGTTCGTTCACCTGGCGTGTATTTCTCGTCAGAGATGGACAACGGTGTTCTGGTCCACAAGTCTCAGTTCATTCCTGCACGTGGTGCATGGCTTGAGTTTGAGGTTGATAAGCGCGGCCACCTGGTCGTCTCCATTGACCGTAAGCGTCGCCAGAGCGCTACTGTCTTCCTCCGTGCACTTGGCATTGCTGTTACCGATGACGAGATCCTCTCGCTCCTTGGTGATTCCGATGTTGTTCGCAACACACTTGAGCGTGACGTTGCAACCACACGTGAGGATGCTCTTATCGAGATTTATCGTCGTCAGCGTCCAGGTGAGCCACCAACTGTTGACTCTGCCCGTTCTCTGCTTGACGGCCTCTTCTTCAACGAGCAGCGCTATGACCTTGCTCGCGTTGGTCGTTACAAGATCAACAAAAAGCTTGAGGAAGAGATTCCTGCAGACGTTCGTGTCCTTACCAAAGAGGACATTGTCGCAGCTCTTAAGTACCTTCTTGCAGTGCATGCAGGTGATGAGTCTAAGCACCTTGATGACATTGACCACTTTGGCAACCGCCGCGTTCGTACCGTAGGCGAGCTGGTCCAGAACCAGTTCCGCATTGGTATGAGCCGCATGGAGCGTGTTGTTCGTGAGCGTATGGCATCTCAGGACGCAGACGACATCACTCCACAGTCTTTGATCAACATCCGTCCAATTGTTGCTGCAATCAAGGAGTTCTTCGGTTCTTCTCAGCTTTCGCAGTTCATGGACCAGGCAAACCCACTTGCTGGTTTGACCCACAAGCGTCGTCTTTCTGCTCTGGGACCTGGCGGTCTTGCAGGACACAAGTCCGGCTCCAGCCGTCGTACCAACGTTCCTACCGCAGTCCGCGACGTTCACAACTCGCACTACTCCCGTATGTGCCCAATCGAGACTCCTGAGGGACCAAACATTGGTCTTATCGGCTCCTTGGCACTGTACGCTCACGTAAATGAATACGGCTTCATCGAGGCTCCTTATCGTAAGGTTACAGGCGGTGTTGTCTCTGACGACATTGTCTGGATGACTGCAGACGAGGAGGAGAATCACATTATTGCTCCTGCTAACACCCCAATTGACCCTAAGTCTAAGAAGTTTGTTGAGGTTGACGCAGACGGCAAGATTGTTGATGCAGACCGCGTTATTGCACGTACCCGCGACTTCGACGGTTCCTTCGGCGCACCTGCACAGGTTCCTGTTGAGGACGTTGACTACATGGACGTTTCTCCACGTCAGCTTCTCTCCGTCGCAGCTAACCTCATTCCATTCCTTGAGCACGACGACGCAAAGCGTACCCTCATGGGTGCAAACATGCAGCGTCAGGCAGTGCCTCTGATTCAGTCCCACGCTCCATTTGTTGGAACTGGCATGGAGGGCCGCGCAGCTCAGGACTCTGGTGAGCTTATTTGCGCAGAGTTTGCCGGCGAGGTCACCGAGGTTGATGCAGCACACGTTGTCATCTACTCCGATGAGCACGGTTCTCAGCGCTACGATCTTCCTAAGTACGAGCGCTCCAACCAGTCCACTTGCATTAACCACCGTCCAATCGTCACTGTCGGACAAAAGGTCGAGAAAGGCCAGCCAATCGCAGACGGTCCATCTGTTGACCACTCTGAGCTGGCACTTGGTGCAAACCTTACCGTTGCTTACATGCCATGGGAAGGCTACAACTACGAGGACGGTATTATCGTCTCCGAGCGCGTTGTTCAGGAAGACCTTCTGACCTCCGTTAACATTTCCCGTCACGAGATTGATGCTCGTGACACCAAGCTTGGTGCTGAGGAGATTACCCGCGAGATTCCAAACCTTGGTGAGGACATGCTCGCAAACCTCGACGATGACGGTATCATCCGCATCGGCGCTGAGGTTGGTCCTGGCGATATTCTGGTTGGTAAGGTCACTCCTAAGGGTGAGACTGCTCTGACCGCAGAAGAGCGCCTGCTTCGCGCAATCTTCGGTGCTAAGGCACACGATGTTCGTGATACGTCCCTTAAGATGCCACACGGCTCCTATGGCCGCGTTGTTGACGTTGTCCGCTTCAGCCGTGAGGCTGGAGACGACCTGCCTCCAGGAGTAAACGACCTGGTCCGCGTCTTTGTTGCTCAGCGCAGAAAGATCCAGCAGGGCGATAAGATCGCTGGTCGTCACGGTAACAAGGGTGTTATTTGTAAGGTTCTCCCTGTTGAGGACATGCCTTACATGGCAGACGGTACCCCAGTAGACGTTATTCTCGACCCACTGGGCGTTCCTTCTCGTATGAACGTTGGTCAGCTGCTTGAGTGCCACCTTGGTTGGGGCGCAGCACACGGTTGGGATGACGATGACGCAGATTCTAAGCGTTACGTTGAGGGCCCAATTCCTGTTGCAACACCACTCTTCGACGGTGCTACTGATGAGTCCGTTGCAGAGATTGTTCGCCGCACCAACATCAACATGATCAACAAGGCTCTCAAGGAGTACGGCGAGGACATGCGTGAGGAGTTTGTTCCACAGCTCAACGAGCGTGGTAAGACTACCCTCTACGATGGTCGTACCGGCGAGGCATTCAAGAGCCCAATTACCGTTGGTGTTTCTTACATTCTGAAGCTCGGTCACATGGTTGACGATAAGATCCACGCACGTTCAACTGGTCCTTACTCTCTTGTTACCCAGCAGCCTCTGGGTGGTAAGGCACAGTTCGGCGGTCAGCGCTTTGGTGAGATGGAGGTTTGGGCACTGTACGCATACGGTGCTGCTAACGTCCTCCAGGAGATCCTCACCGTTAAGTCTGACGATACCAACGGCCGTGTTAAGACCTACGAGTCCATTGTTAAGGGCGAGAACATTCCTACTGCAGGAATTCCTGAGTCCTTCAAGGTTCTGGTCAAAGAGATTCGCTCCCTGGCACTTGACATTGAGCCAATCTCCTATCGTAAGCGTGCAAATACCGCAAAGGTCACAGATCCTGAGGAGAAGAACGCTGTTGAGATCCTCAACGACCTTGGCTTCACTGAGGTAACCGCTTCCGACCTGTCCCAAGACGCTGAGGGTGCATCCGCACTTGTAGGCGACGCGACCACCGATAAGGAGTAGCGACTGTGGCAGATTTCGATTCCACTGAATTTGACGCTATTAAAATTTCTCTAGCGTCTGCTGATGATATCCGCGGTTGGTCCTATGGCGAGGTAAAGAAGCCTGAGACCATCAACTACCGTACCCTTAAGCCAGAAAAGGACGGTCTTTTCTGCGAGAAGATCTTTGGACCTGTAAGGGACTGGGAGTGCGCCTGCGGTAAGTACAAAGGCATTCGCTTCAAGGGCATTACCTGCGAGCGCTGCGGTGTTGAAGTAACCACCGCAAAGGTTCGTCGTGACCGCATGGGTCACATCGAGCTTGCAGCTCCTGTAAGCCACATCTGGTACTTCAAGAGCCCAACCAGCTTCCCTCTGGCACGTCTTCTTGACATCAAGAGCAAGGACCTCGAGAAAGTCCTCTACTTTGCATCTTACGTAATCACTAGTGTTGACACTGAGGCACGTGAGGCTGACGTAGACGATCTTCGTGAGGAGCTTGCAGCAGATATCGAAGAGCTCGACGCAGAGCGCGACGATCAGATTGCACGCCTTCGCGAGCAGGGCCAGCCACAGGATGACGAGTTTGGCGATTTTGAGCCTCTTTCTGAGGACGAGATTCGTGCAGGCGTCGCTGATCTTGAGGAAGAGTACGAGGAAGAGAAGACGCTTCGTCGTGAGGCTTTCGAGAAGTTCATGCAGCTTGAGACCAGAGAGCTCATCTCCGATGAGGGTCTGTTCTCCGAGCTTAAGCGCTACTATGGCATCTACTTCAAGGGTGGTATGGGTGCAGAGGCAGTCCGCGACCTTCTTTCCAACATTGA
>FLSH01429707.1_pt1 | contig 11089 bp, 9 predicted proteins | sample 1550441 | NCBI WGS metagenome assembly FLSH01 (sample SAMEA4031756, study PRJEB14383) | metagenome | biome: human; feature: oral; material: saliva | place: Philippines | collected 2014 | reverse complement strand
AATTCAACTTTTCTGGTATAATTTGAAAATACCCTGAAAGGAGACATAACATGAAGAAAAAAATACTAGCATGTTTGCTTATTTTATTTCCTATTTTTTCACTAGGATTAGCAAAAGCTGATACAGAAAAAACCAAGTATGTCATTGCCAGTGACTCGTCATTTGCACCATTTGTTTTCCAGGACTCAAGCAATAAATACACTGGTATCGATATGGATCTAATCAAGGCTATCGCTGAAGACCAAGGTTTTGAAATCGAAATTACCAATCCTGGTTTTGATGCTGCTATTAACGCAGTTCAATCTGGACAAGCAGACGGTATCATTGCGGGTATGTCCGTAACTGATGCTCGTAAGGAAACTTTTGATTTCTCTGATTCTTACTATACTGCAAATACTATTCTTGGTGTCAAAGAATCAAGTACCATTTCTTCTTACGAAGATTTGAACGGTAAGACTGTAGGTGTAAAAAATGGTACTGCTTCACAAACATTCTTAAACGAGAATCAAAGCAAATACGGTTACAAAATCAAGACCTTTTCAGATGCTGCTTCTATGTATGATAGTTTAAATACTGGTTCAATTGATGCCGTTATGGATGACGAACCTGTTATTAAATATTCTATCAGTCAAGGACAAAAGCTAAAAACACCTATCGAAGGTACACCAATTGGCGAAACTGCTTTTGCCGTAAAAAAAGGAAGCAATCCAGAATTGCTAGAGAAGTTTAACAAGGGACTCGCAAACCTTAAGGCGAATGGAGAATTCCAAAAGATTCTTGATAAGTATCTAGCAAGTAACTCTACTACAGCAACTTCAACTGCTGATGAAACAACTATTTGGGGCTTGTTGAAAAACAACTACAAACAGCTCCTCAGTGGACTTGGAATTACTCTCTCATTAGCCCTTATTTCATTTGTAATTGCGATTTTCATCGGAATTATCTTTGGTATTTTTAGCGTCAGCCCGTATAAATCACTTCGTTTGATTTCAGAAATCTTCGTTGACGTCATCCGTGGTATTCCATTGATGATTCTTGCAGCATTTATTTTCTGGGGTATTCCTAACTTTATCGAGTCCCTTACAGGACAACAAAGCCCAATCAATGACTTTGTCGCTGGTACTATTGCACTCTCTTTAAACTCAGCAGCCTACATCGCTGAAATCGTACGTGGTGGTATCAAGGCCGTTCCTGTTGGGCAAATGGAAGCTAGTCGAAGTCTTGGTATTTCATATGGAAAAACCATGCGTAAGATTGTCTTGCCACAAGCAACCAAACTCATGCTTCCAAACTTCGTTAACCAATTTGTTATCGCATTGAAAGATACTACAATCGTATCTGCGATCGGTCTTGTAGAACTCTTCCAAACTGGTAAAATTATCATTGCTCGTAACTACCAAAGTTTTAAAATGTATGCAATTCTCGCAGTCTTTTACCTTGTGATTATCACTCTTCTAACTAGACTAGCAAAACGCTTAGAAAAGAGGATTCAATAATGGCAAAATTAAAAATTGATGTCGATAATTTACATAAACAATATGGAAAAAACAAGGTTCTAAAAGGAATCTCTGTAAAATTCTACGAAGGGGATGTTGTTTGTATCATCGGTCCTTCTGGGTCAGGTAAGTCAACTTTCTTGCGTAGCTTGAATCTCCTTGAGGAAGGTACCAAAGGTCATATTACTGTTAACGGTTATGATTTGACGGATAAAGCAACCAATGTCGACCATGTTCGTGAAAATGTCGGAATGGTGTTCCAGCACTTCAATCTCTTTCCACATATGACTGTCTTGGAAAATATCACTTTTGCTCCTATCGAGCATAAGTTATTAACCAAACCTGAAGCTGAAAAATTAGGCATGGAACTTCTTGAAAAGGTTGGACTTGCTGACAAGGCCAATGCTAATCCTGATAGTTTGTCTGGCGGACAAAAACAACGTGTGGCTATTGCTCGAGGTTTAGCAATGAACCCTGATATCATGCTCTTTGACGAGCCAACTTCTGCCCTTGACCCTGAAATGGTTGGCGACGTTCTTAACGTTATGAAGGAATTGGCTGAACAAGGTATGACCATGATCATCGTAACTCACGAGATGGGATTTGCTCGTAAGGTTGCCAATCGTGTTATCTTTACTGCAGACGGTGAATTCCTAGAAGATGGAACCCCTGATCAAATCTTTGATAACCCACAACACCCTCGTCTAAAAGAATTTTTGGACAAGGTTCTCAACGCTTAAAAAAACTGCAAGCTTTCCCTTGCAGTTTTTTTCTTACTTGTATTGGAATTTTGGATTTTTTAGAAAATTATGATAAAATAAAGGGTATGAAAATGGGGATTCCTCATGACTAGCTTGACTAGGAAACAAAATAGAAATTAGGTATCTGGATGTCATCTAAAGTTATTGTTACAATTTTCGGTGCAAGTGGAGATTTGGCTAAACGCAAGCTTTACCCTTCACTCTTTAGACTTTATAAATCAGGTAATCTTTCTGATCATTTTGCTGTTATTGGAACTGCTCGTAGACCATGGAGTAAAGAGTATTTCGAATCTGTTGTTGTCGAATCTATTTTAGACTTGGCAGATAGCGTGGAAGAGGCTCAAGCATTTGCTAGTCATTTTTATTATCAAAGTCACGATGTTAATGACACTGAGCACTATATCGAATTACGTAAACTTCAAGCTGAATTAAACGAAAAGTATCAGACTGAACACAACAAGCTTTTCTTCCTCTCAATGGCACCTCAATTCTTTGGTACCATCGCCAAGCACCTTAAGTCAGAGCAAATCGTTGACGGCAAGGGCTTTGAACGTTTGATTGTTGAGAAACCTTTCGGTACAGACTATGAAACTGCAAGCAAACTAAACGAAGAACTTCTAGCTACTTTTAACGAAGATCAAATCTATCGTATTGACCACTATCTCGGTAAGGAAATGATCCAGAGCATTTTTGCCATTCGCTTTGCCAATATGATTTTTGAAAATGTTTGGAATCGTGAGCACATTGATAACGTTCAGATAACCTTTGCAGAGCGTCTAGGTGTTGAGGAGCGTGGTGGCTACTATGATGAGTCTGGTGCCCTTCGTGATATGGTTCAAAACCATACTCTCCAACTTCTATCACTCCTAGCTATGGATAAGCCCGCAAGCTTTACTAAGGATGACATTCGTGCGGAGAAAATCAAGGTCTTCAAGAACCTTTACCAACCTACAGACGAGGAACTCAAGGAACAATTCATCCGTGGTCAATATCGTTCTGGTAAAGTCGATGGCATGAAATATATTTCTTATCGTAGCGAACCAAATGTCAACCCTGAATCTATGACAGAAACATTTGCTTCAGGTGCCTTCTTTGTAGATACTGATCGCTTCCGTGGTGTACCTTTCTTCTTCCGTACAGGTAAACGCCTAACTGAAAAAGGAACACACGTAAACATCGTCTTCAAACAAATGGATTCCATTTTCGGTGAACCCCTAGCACCGAATGTGCTTACCATCTACATCCAACCAACTGAAGGTTTCTCTCTCAGTCTTAACGGTAAAAAGGTAGGAGAAGAGTTTAGCCTTGCGCCAAATTCTCTTGACTATCGAACAGATGCGACTGCTACAGGTGCTTCACCAGACCCATATGAAAAACTGATCTATGATGTTTTGAACAATAACTCAACAAACTTTAGCCACTGGGATGAAGTGAGTGCCTCATGGAAATTGATTGACCGTATTGAGAAGCTTTGGGCTGAAAACGGTGCTCCACTCCATGACTATAAGGCTGGTAGCATGGGACCTCAAGCTAGCTTTGATTTACTTGAAAAATACGGAGCTGAGTGGACCTGGCAACCGGATATCGCCTATCGTAAAGATGGTCGTCTAGAATAATCAAAAACAATCCTGCAAGAATTCTTGCAGGATTTTCTTTTATAGCAAACCTTCTAGAAGGCCTTTCATAAAGTTCTCAGAATTGAACTCACCGATATCATCGATTTTTTCACCAAAACCAATCAACTTAACAGGGATATTCAGCTCTTCACGAATAGCAAGAACGACACCACCTCGAGCTGTTCCATCAATCTTGGTCAATACAATACCTGTCAATGGAGTGATTTTTGAAAACTCTTTTGCTTGTACAAGAGCATTTTGACCTGTTGACGCATCAAGAGCTAGGAAAGTTTCATGTGGTGCTTCTGGTACAACACGTTTAATGATACGACCAATCTTTTCCAACTCTGCCATCAAGTTTTCTTTGTTTTGCAGACGACCAGCTGTATCAATCATCAAAATATCAATATCTTCTGCTACTGCTCGTTCCATCCCATCAAAGACCACACTGGCTGGATCAGCTTTTTCAGGACCTGTTACTACAGGAACATCTACACGGCGCCCCCATTCAGCTAATTGGGCAACCGCACCAGCCCGGAAGGTATCCGCAGCAACCAGCATAACTTTCTTACCAGCTTGTTTGTAACGGTGTGCCAATTTACCGATAGATGTTGTTTTCCCGACACCATTAACTCCTACAAAGAGCATGACTGTCAAACCATCTTGGAAGTTAATGCTTTCATTGTATTCCCCATCTTTTTCGTAAAGCTCCACCAATTTTTCGATGATAACACGACGAAGGGCTTCTGGTTTCTTGGCATTTTCAAGTTTAGCCTCATAACGCAATTCTTCAGTAAGATTTGAAGCTACCTGCACACCAACGTCACTCATGATTAAAAGTTCTTCTAGTTCTTCAAAGAATTCTTCATCAACTGAGCGGAAATTAGCAAAGAAGGCATTCAAACGAGCCCCAAATCCCGTACGTGTTTTCTTGAGACTGCGGTCATATTTTTCCTGTACAGTCTCTTGAACTTGAGGAGTTTCTTCGATTACTAGGTCTTCTTCCACTTCCTCAGTGATTTCCGGCTCTGTTTCGTTTGATTGATGTTGAACAATTTCTTCCTCATCACTATCATTTGAAGGGATTTCTTCTACAGGATTCGATTCCACTTGAGGACTTTCTACCTCTTCAACTTGATTTGGTTCTTCTTGATGAATTTCAACTTCATCAAGTGGTTCAATGATAGCTCCTTCTACAACCTCTACTTCAGGTGAGTCTTCATTTGTTTCTTCCTGAGGTTCTGCAGGTAAGATAGCTTCTTCCGGTTCTGCCACTACAGCATTATCAGATTCCGATGCCTCGTGTTGCTCACTATCATCCGATAAGTCGATATTTTCCAAAGCTTCTTTGACGACATCTTCAATTTTTGGCTCTTCTATTTTTCCAAATAAACGGTCAAATAATCCCATACTTTAATTCTCCTTCAGTACATATTTTTCAATAGCCCATGCGACGGCTTCTTCGTCGTTGGTCATAGGTGTTACCACATTTGCAACTGCTTTGACTTCAGGAACAGCATTTTGCATAGCTACACCAAGACCTGCCCATTCAATCATCGAAAGGTCATTGGCTTCATCTCCACAAGCCATCACTTGACTTTGATCAATTCCTAAATGCTCAATTAACTTAGCTAGTCCTGTCGCTTTATGAACATTCTTTGGTGACCATTCTAGCAAGAGTTCACGTGATTTAAAAATTTCATATTTGTCAAACAATTCAGGAGAAATCTTCTGAATAGCTGCATCCAAGGGTTCTTGAGGAAAGGCAGTGACACATTTATTGTAAGTAATCTGACTAGACAAATCTTCAAAGGCGGTTGGAATGAAGGTTAAAGCTGGGTTAAACTGAGCGTATAAACTTTCTTGGTCTGATTGAATCTGATAAACTGTTCCTTCAGAAATAGCATCTAAGGGAATATTTAGTCTTTCAGTTTCTTCGTAAATACGGTTCACATCATCAATTGAAAATACTGTCTTATCAAGGATTTCGCCTGTATTTTTTTGAACCAAACCGCCATTAAAAGTAATCGTATACTCATCCTCATGACCATCTGTTCCAAGTTCTTTGAGGAAGAAATCCATAGCTTTTAGGGGACGCCCAGTTGTTAGGACTACCTTAACTCCTTTTTCACGCGCAGCTTTCAAAGTTGCCTTGGTACGTTCTGTCAATTTTTTGTCTGTCGTCAGCAAAGTTCCATCCAAGTCCAATGCGATTAGTTTAATATCTGTCATTACAATCCCTCCATATAAGCGATAACTGATTGGTCTTTGTGGTGTCCAATAACTGTTTCAGCTAGTTCTAAAATCTCTGGACGAGCATTTTCAGGTGCGACCGGATGTCCTACAACCTGCATCATGTGAAGGTCATTGAGATTGTCACCGAAGGCCATCACTTGATCCATATCTAGATTTAACTTCTTAGCCAATTCGACAATAGCAACTCCCTTATCAACATAGTCTAGAACAATATCGATTGATTCAAACCCTGTAGTCATAGCCTTAACACCAGACACATGTTCATTGACCCAAGCTTCACCAGCTTCTACTGTCTCTTCTGTAAAGTTAGTTGTGAATTTGAAAATCTCATCATTTATATCTTCAAGACTGGCTACTTTTTGGATATTTTCATTGTAATGGTGACTAAAAAAGAGATAAGTTTCATCCACAGTATCTAGAACATAGCATGCTTTTTTACCAGTCAAGAGCATTTTTCTTTCATCAAAATAAGGTGAAGTCTTTAATGTTTCAAATGTTGATAGGTAAAAATCACGTGGCATAGTTGCTTCATAGAGGTCTTGCCCATGAAATCGAACGAGACTCCCATTTTCAGCAATGAAGATAATCTCATCTTTGACATCCGCAAAATGCTTTTCAAGCGACAAGAGACCACGTCCTGATGCGACAGCAAAGTAAATTCCTTTTTCTTTATAAGAATGGAGAAGCTTTTTTAAACGCTCCCTATCAAATTGGCCAGCTTCATCCAGAAAAGTCCCGTCCATATCAGTTGCGACTAGTTTAATCATAAATAATCATATTCTCCAGTTGTAAATCTATCTTCTATTATACCATAGAAAAAGTAAAAAAAGACGTGCTGAATTGACACGTCCTTGTATTCTATAAAACTATCCGTAGGGCCAATTGTTATTAAAAATATAAGCCCCTCTCCACACTTTCCTGAATCAAATCTTCCGTCAGTTTCCATAATTCTTCTGATTCACTTTTTATGAACTTTTTCTTATCTAATACCATGTCTGCACTGATATTATCAGGGTTATAATTTAATTCTGACACTTCTAAGTGATTTATCAGTGGTACCAATGCATCGATTACTCTTGCATATCTTGATTCAGCACTCTGTCCTTTTTCAAATTCCAACCACAAATTTTTCATATTAAAATATTTATCTTCTGGAAGGAGGCTCATTGTTTTTTCTATAGATTCTAACTCTCTATCATGAGAATGAATCTTTTTTTCATCATCAAAAACCCAAGTATCTCCGGCATAAATCTCACCTAAATCATGAATCAATAACATAGAAATAACTTTTTCCATTTTTAACTTTTCAGGATAATAATCTTGAAGAACTATAGCAGCTATAGCACCTTGCCAAGAATTCTCGGCACTATTTTCAAATCTTCCATCAAGCGTTCTATTAAATCTTGTTACTGACTTTAACTTCTCTATTTCTTTAATAAAATCGACTGAATTCTTTAAATTACTCATTGTAGCTCCTATCTTATTTAAAATTTTAGATATAATACCAAAAAATATTAATTTCATCAAATATTTCCCGTATTTGCAAAAATAAAATAGCGCCTAATCCATACGAGATTAGACGCTTGATTAAACTTGTAATTTGTAAAATATTTATCAATTGAGTGATTGAACTTTCCTACCATCAATCAATTCCAAGTCTTTTTATCCATATTTGGCAAAGAGAGCTTAAACTTAATAATAAAGAGTCGAATCACAAAACCGACAATTGAGAGAATGATAAAAGCAGTGATTCTTGGAAAGTGAAGGACAAAGGCCAACCAGTAATAAATAACGCCAATTACAAAAGATAAAAGGGCATAGATGTCCTCTTTTAGAACACTTGGGACTTCATTAATCAAGAGATCTCGGATGATACCTCCGCCAGCACCTGTTAAACAGGCCAAAATCCCTGCAGACATCAAGTTCAATTTACTATCAGCTAAGGCTGTAGCCCCGATTAGAGAGAAGATAATCAATCCAATCGAATCAAAGATAAGATAAGCTTCTCTCAGCCACTTATAGAATTTTTTTTCTTGACTAGCATTGGCTTGTTTTGATGTCACAAAGGCATACATAATAACAGCTACAAGAATAGAGACATAAATCGGTCCAGGATCTGCGAGAGCGGAAGGAAAACGACTGATAATAGAATCTCTTAAAATCCCCCCGCCTACTGCCGTTACAATTGCCAATAAACTAATTCCAAAAATATCTAAACGTTTACCAAATCCTTTGATGGCTCCTGACGCCGCAAAGGCTATAGTCCCAATATAATTACAAATCATTAGGAATAGATCAAAATCCATGTAAGCTCCTCAATTTATTTTTGTAACCTTTCTGACTTCTTGAAGGTTATTCTAAATACTTTAGCTTGAAATGTTATATTGAAAACAAACTAAGCATCCATATTCTCTAAATCTTTTAGTTTAACAGATACAATCTTAGAAACACCAGATTCTTGCATGGTTACCCCATAAATAGAGTCTGCGGCTGCCATGGTTCCCTTACGGTGGGTAACAACGATAAACTGACTATCCTTATCAAATCGGTTAAGATAATCCCCAAAGCGTTTAACGTTAGCTTCATCGAGTGCAGCCTCTACTTCATCCAAAATAACAAATGGAATGGTCTTGACACGAATGATTGAGAAAAGCAGAGCTAAAGCTGACAAGGCCTTCTCTCCACCACTCATGAGGTTGAGGGATTGGATTTTCTTACCTGGCGGTTGAACAGAGATTTCAACACCCGCTGTCAATAAATCTCCCTCGGTCAGGATTAGGTCCGCTTGACCACCACCAAACATCTGCTTAAAGGTTACTTTGAAGGATTCACGAATCGCTTCAAAGGTTGATTTAAATCGTTCCTTCACTTCATCGTTCATCTCTGTAATGGTTTCAAGAAGAAGATTTTTGGCAGAAAGAATGTCATCACGCTGACTATTTAAGAATTCCAAGCGTTCGTGAACTTCGTCAAACTGTTCAATAGCATCCAAATTGACTGGACCAAGTGAACGAATGGATTTTTCTAAATCCTTGACCTCTTGTTCAGCGACAGCCAAATCTTCTAAGGGATTGGCTTGTTCTAAAGCTTCCGTATAACTAATCTGGTATTCTTCAGTCAGTTGACCTTGAAGATAGCGAAGGCGGTCCGTAATCTTCTCTTTGGTTGCTTCTGCACGTGTTTGCTTACGAATCCATTCTTCATTTTGCTGACGAGCTTGTTCTAAATGACCAGCAATATCATCCAGTTGTCCCTCAATGTCGTCGATTTCAAACTGCTTACGAATCAATCCTTGTTGAATTTCTTCCTTCTGACTCTTGGCTTCTGCTTCCTGCTTAGCCAAAAGTTCTGTATCAACTTTTTCAAGATTGTCTACTTTTTCTTGCAAAAGACGTTCAATCTCTTCTTGCTCGATATTGAGGTTCTCAAGTTCATTGTTAATCCGTTCAATATCGGCAACTTCATAACGCTTTTGTCCTAACATTTCTGTCTTGCGAAGACGTTCTTGGGAAAGTTTATCCTGCAAGCTTTGATAACGTTCTTGAATCGCATTTTTATTGGACTTGATCTCTTCAATCTCAGACTCCAGCTTTTGCTTTTCAGTTGCGATGATTGAGAGACGTTCTTGGCATTTTTCTTTTTCAACTTGCCAATCTCCACCTCTGAGGTTGTTTAATTCTTTTTCCTGAAGTTCTAAAAGCGTTTCGAGTTCTTCGACTTGTTGGCAAGTTTGTTGATAAGCTAAGTACAAGCCTTGTTCCTGGATACGAGCTTGCTCTCCCTGGGACTTAATGGTCTCCAAAGTTTGACTAAGTTCATTCAAGGCTTCTTGAACTGACTTCAGATTTTCTTCCTCTTGGCGAAGAAGTTTTTCTTCCTGAGCGATCTCTTTTTGCAACTGCTCCAATTCAGGCTTGATGAAAATACTGTTATTTTGACGATTAGCTCCACCTGCATAAGAACCACCTGTTCGTAGCTCTGTTCCATCTAGGGTTACCATGCGAACTTGATAGCGTACCTTACGAGCAGCATCACGCGCATGCTCAACGGTATCAAAGATAGCTGTGGTAGCTAGCAGATTTTTAAAGATTGCTTCAAGCTTGGCATCAAAGGTAACCAGTTCATCTGCCATACCAAGAAAACCTGGACTTGAGGCAATCACATCTTGGTTCTGACCGGAAATACTACGAGCCTTAATGGTTGTCAAAGGAAGGAAAGTCGCACGACCAGCTCGATTTCGTTTAAGGAAGTCGATAGCTTTAGTCGCTGCCTGTTCGTCTTCAACGATGATGTGTTGGCTACTTGCACCAAGTGCAATTTCAAGAGCTGTCTGATAACGAACATCAAAGGTTAAATGTTCACTGACTGCCCCGATAATACCACCCAAGCGATTTTTTTCTTGGAGAACACTCTTAACACCCGCATAAAAATTGCTATGGTTCTTAAGAATGTTTTCCAAACTTTGCGCCTTGGCCTGTTTGTTTTTCAGACTATCCAAACGGTCAAAGAGTTGATTTTGCTGACTTTGATAAGCCTGCTTTTGTTCTTCTTCTTGCTTAGCATTGGTCTGATAGTCAGCAAGTAAGCTTTGTACCTTTTCTTTAGCTGATTTAAGGGCAAGCTCTTGCTCGCTAGCCTTGGACTTGGCAGAAGCCAATTGTTCCTTCAATGATTCTAATTGTTCTTCTTGCTTTTGAGTCTGTTGGCGACTATTTTCAAGGTCGTTCTCAATCCGTGTCAATTGGTTAGAGACATCCGCTTCTTCCTGTAAGAAAGCCACGAAACGTTCACGCAATTGCTCAATCATTTGATCTGGATCATCAGAAAAAGCTAATAATTCTGCTTCTAAACGATTGAGTTCCTTCGTATTGACCGCTAAATTTTCTTCTAACTGACTGAGATTTGCTTCTTTTTCTTCCTTCTCCTGAATGAGAGCATTTCTCTTTTCGTCCAAACTAGC
>FLSH01003769.1_pt1 | contig 11092 bp, 7 predicted proteins | sample 1550441 | NCBI WGS metagenome assembly FLSH01 (sample SAMEA4031756, study PRJEB14383) | metagenome | biome: human; feature: oral; material: saliva | place: Philippines | collected 2014 | reverse complement strand
GCTAATTAAGTTATTACGATACCTATTGTGTATCGAACTTCTATGGTTGATTGTTGTTTGGTTATCACCATGGTCATTCTATCCTGTTATTACAAGGTTTGCTCAGTTTACGTTTCCCTGGTTAGTACTTTTCTTTCTTATTCGTTTTGTTAGAGGTCGGTGGGAGCAGAATAATGAGGTACTTATAGGTTGTTTGTATAGTTTGTTATGGGTAATGGTGCCTGTTCTATTCGTTATACAAATCTTCTTCTCATGGCTTCTGATGTCAGATAGCGAAACTACTCATGTATCGTATGAAGACGATAAGTATCGAGTCACAGAACTTTATGGCTTCTTTACAACTAATTCTGATAATGTGAGAATAGAAGAACATTGGGGACCTTTCTATCGTGAGGTGTATTATGGTGATCTTTATTCTGCACATACAAAAACGTTGAAAAGTAAGGTTGCTATACAACGCTTTTTGGAGAAACAGAAGAAGGAAGGTTATGCTCCTTAACAAGGTTAAATAGTGCTTGCTATAGGGTTGCATCTTTACGTTCTTTGTGCTTTTCTAGTGTGGCTTTTTGTACATTAAGTTAAAGTGTGCTTGTACTTTAACTTAAACTCCATTTGTACTTTAACTTAAAGGGCAATCGCACTTTAACTTAAAGTCTCATTGTACTTTAAGTTGAAGTATTATGCAGAGAAAAGTTATGGTAAAAAGAAAGCCTGTAGCTTACTTGCGTATAGTTACAGGCATTATCATCATCGGATGTTATTTCTTTCCAAGATTACGGAGCCACTTGAGCGGCTTCTTTATCAGTGCTTTCAATCCAGAGTCACTCTTAGAACTTGTTGGTAGCTCTTCACGAATATCATACTTCGTACTTCTTCTTGCTCCCTTCTCGTTCGTGTTACGCTGACGATTGTTATTCTTCTTCTTTTTGTTGTTAGGCTTTCTATTTTGTTGAGCGTTCGTCTTCTGACTAGCCTCCTTATTGTTTGCAGCCTCCTTGTCGTTTCGTCTGTTATTGTTAGGCTTCGTCTGCTTGTCAGTTTGCCTATTCTTGTCTTGACGATTATTCCGCTTGTTTGCGCTCTTTGCCTCAACAGCATTGTTATTATTGTTCTGCTGTTCTTGCCCTTTGTTCTTCTGCCTGTAGTTAGGCTTACGCTCCTGTGAGTGCTGCACCTTATTCTCAGAAGAGTCTTGACTTTGCTGTTCGGGGCGTCTTGAACGTTGCTTGTTATTGCCCTGTTTCTTATCCTTGTGACTTTGATAGTCCCTATTCTTCCTGCGAATACTCTTCGCACTTCCTCTCTTAGGCTTACCGTTGCTCTTATACTCTGGGGCTTCACCCAATCCATCAGGTAGTTGAACCTTCTCGATCTCCTTACCTAAGAATGACTCAATCTGCTGGAAAAAGTAGATATCATCTTCATTCACAAGTGTGATAGCAGTTCCATCATGATCAGCACGTGCAGTACGACCAATGCGATGAACATAGTCTTCTACATCGTGTGGCACATCATAATTAATAACCATTGTGATGTCATCAATATCAATACCACGTGAGACAATATCAGTTGCCACTAGAACATCAACTTGCTCGCTCTTGAATTTGAACATTATGTCGTTACGCTGCTCTTGGTCAAGGTCGGAGTGCATCTCACCGCAGTTGATATGCTTACGACTAAGCGAACCAGCAATCTGCTTAACCTTTTGTTTCGATCCAGAGAAAATAATGACACGCTTCATGTTTCCACCTTTGAAGACATCCTTGAGTATCCCCATCTTCTGTGTTTCGTAACACACGTATGCCATCTGATGTATCTTTTCAGCAGGTTTGCTGACAGCTAACTTGATTTCTACTGGATTCTTTAGCAGTGTCTTTGCGAGTTCCTCAATCTTCTTAGGCATTGTAGCCGAGAACATAATCGTTTGGCAAGTACTAGGGAGCTTCTTGGCAATGGTCATAATGTCCTCAGAGAAACCCATATCAAGCATACGATCAGCCTCGTCAAGAATGAAGAAGCTAACCTTTGACAAATCAACATTTCCTAATGAAAGGTGAGAGATGAAACGCCCAGGAGTAGCTATGACAACATCGGCTCCGAGCGATAAGCTCTTAAGTTCCTGGTCATAGCGATTGCCATCATTGCCACCATAGACGGCAACGCAGGAAACGCCATTCAGATAATAAGCAAAACCTTGCATTGCTTGGTCAATCTGCTGTGCGAGTTCGCGTGTTGGTGACATGATCACACAATTTATGGCAGACTCTGGGTAGCCTCCATCGGCTAATTTAGATAATACAGGCAGAAGATAAGCGGCAGTCTTACCAGTTCCTGTTTGTGCAACGCCTAATACGTCGTGACCTTTTAATATTTCTGGAATGCACTTCTCTTGTACGGGCGTACATTTATCAAAACGCATATCATAGAGTGCGTCGAGTACATTATCGTTTAAATCTAAATCTTCAAAAAACATAATTTACAATTTATCCTCTTTGTCACAGAGGGTAGTTCTTACTTCTTCTTCTAACTCTCCTTATTAACTTGGTGCATGTCTATAACAGAAGTATGCGACAATAGCAAAGATAATGTTCGGTATCCATGCTGCGAGCATTGGTGGTGTGTTGTCTTGAATGGCGAAGGTAGCAGAAACCGTTTGCAACATAATATAGCTGAAGCTCAATGCAAGACCTATACCTAACGATAGCCCCATTCCACCTTTTCGCTTGCGAGAAGAAAGAGTCAATCCAATAATCGTCAATATGAAAGAGGAGAACGACATGGCTATACGTTTATGGAACTCAACCTCATATTGCACCACATTCCCTGAGCCACGGCTTGTCTGCTTAGAAATATAATCAAGAAGCTCTGGTGAAGTGAAAGTTTCTTGTTGTCCTTTTGAATATACAAGGTCAGTAGGCTCCATGAGTAGAACCGTGTCCTTAGTTGCTCCACTCTGAATGTGTTCCTTCAGTCCTTTGAGCGTTCTGATTTTCCAGTTACTTAACTTCCAATGATACTTTGAGTCAGCAATCGTATCATATTGAATCTCCATTGCGGTTAAGTGACTTACAATCTTCTTGTTTTTGATCTTAACAAGCGAAAAGCCATAACCACGCTTGTATTGGTCGTCATAATTTTGGATATAAGCAGTGGTGTTCTTAGCTACAAATAGTTGGATGTCCTCCGCAGATGTATTCTTCTTCGAATTACGATATAAGGTTTCAAAGTTCTGTCTGATAACAGTGCCATGGGGGATGACAAAGCTATTGAGATAGAATGTTAAGCCTGCAATGACTACGCATGAGAGCATGTAAGGGCGCATTAACCTCTTTATAGACACGCCTGCTGCTAACATTGCTATAATCTCTGAGTTTCCAGCTAACTTAGATGTGAAGAATATAACAGCAATGAATACGAATAGCGGTGAGAAGAGGTTGGAATAATAAGGTATGAAGTTGGCATAGTAATCAAAGATGATGGCTCGCCATGGTGCGTGGTATTGCGTGAACTTTGAGAGATTCTCATTGAAGTCGAATACAATAGCGATGGAGATAATCAAAAGGATGGCATAAATATAAGTTCCAATGAACTTCTTAATGATGTACCAATCAAGAATGCCAAGATATCTAGTTGGGGAGATCTTCTTGAGTAAGTTTCCCACCTTATATATATAAGGTAGACAAGGCTTAATCCTTTGACTAAGCTTACCTAGTAATCCTTTAATTATGCTTACAATCTCTTTGACCTTATGCATTGTGCGTATCCTTAAATTCTTCTTCCTAATTGCTCAATTACAGATGCCTTCCACTGAACGAAGTCGCCTTGCTCAATGTGTGTTCGTGCGTCTGTTACCAAACGAAGATAGAAAGCTAAGTTGTGTATACTAGCAATCTGCATTGCTAATAGTTCGCCTGCCTTGAATAGATGGTGTAGATAGGCTTTACTTGTAATTTGATCGATGTCACATCCGTCAGGATCAACAGGGGAGAAGTCTTTCTCCCATTTCTTGTTACGCATATTCATCGTTCCATTGTAAGTAAAGAGCATTGCATTACGACCATTACGTGTAGGCATGACGCAATCGAACATATCAACACCACGCTCGATAGCCTCAAGGATGTTTTGTGGGGTACCTACACCCATCAAGTAACGTGGCTTATCTTTAGGTAGAATCTCATTAACTACCTCGATCATTTCATACATAACATCAGTAGGCTCACCGACAGCTAGTCCACCAATAGCATTACCATCAGCACCTTGATCCGTCACAAACTTAGCAGCCTCTCGACGTAAGTCTTTGTAGGTACATCCTTGAACAATAGGGAAGAGGCTTTGCTCGTAACCATAGAGAGGTTCGGTTTCATTGAATCGTTTGATACAACGAGTTAACCAACGTTGGGTCATGCCTAGACTCTTCTTTGCATATTCATAGTCACTTTGACCTGGAGGACATTCATCTAGCGCCATCATGATGTCTGCACCTATGATGCGTTCGGTATCCATAACATTCTCTGGTGTGAAGAAATGCTTAGAACCATCAATATGGCTCCTAAACTCACATCCTTCCTCTGATAACTTACGAATACCAGTTAATGAGAACACTTGGAACCCACCTGAATCAGTAAGGATAGGGCGCTCCCAACCATTAAAGCCATGCAAGCCACCTGCAGCTTTTAATACATCTAAACCTGGACGTAGATAAAGGTGATAAGTATTACCTAAGATAATCTGCGCCTTTACCTGTCTTCGTAGTTCTTCAAAGTGTACACCTTTCACAGAACCCACAGTACCCACTGGCATGAAGATAGGAGTCTTTATCTGTCCATGGGCTGTCGTGATTAGTCCTGTACGTGCATCGCTTGCGTTATCTGTGTGTTGCAGTTCAAATGTCATTTCTTTGTAGCTTTATTGTCTTCAGATATAGTGAAGTCTACTGGATGTTCTACCAGCTCATCGGTAAGAGCGAAATCCCATACTTGTTTGATATTCTCAACGAAGTGGAACTCAATACCCTTTCTGTAAATCTCAGGTATTTCTTCAATATCTTTCTTGTTCTCCGAACACATTACGATATCTGTAATACCTGCACGTTTAGCGGCTAGGATTTTCTCTTTAATACCACCAACTGGAAGAACTTTACCACGAAGCGTTATCTCGCCAGTCATAGCTGTGTTTTTGCGCACTTTGCGTTGTGTAAGGGCTGAGGCTATACTTGTAGCAATAGTTATACCAGCGGAAGGACCATCCTTTGGTGTTGCTCCTTCTGGTACATGGATGTGTATGTTCCATTGTTCAAAGATGCGATAATCAACCCCTAAAGTATCAATGTGTGCTTTGACATATTCGAGTGCAATAACCGCTGATTCCTTCATCACATCTCCAAGATTACCAGTTAGTGTTAACTTTCCTGCCTTACCCTTTGATAGAGAAGTTTCAATAAACAATATCTCACCACCCACACTTGTCCAAGCAAGTCCTGTTACTACACCAGCGTATTTATTTCCTTGATAAATATCACGTGTGAAAGGAGGCTTACCAATGAGATCTTCCAATGCATCTGGAGTAATCTTCGTGTAAGGTAAGTTAGCATTCATCGCTTGTTCAAATGCCAATTTACGCATTACCTTATTGATTTGTTTCTCTAGCTGACGTACACCACTCTCGCGTGTGTAACTTTCAATAATCTTTTCTAATGCGCTCTTTGTAAACTTTGGTTTAACTTCTAACTGATCTAAGCCCGTATTTTCGAGCTCTTTTGGAATCAAGTGTCGTTTTGCTATTTCTATCTTTTCTTCTGTGATATAGCCTGAGACATTGATTAATTCCATGCGATCTAACAAGGGTCTCGGAATCGTATTGAGATCATTGGCTGTTGCTATGAAAAGTACCTTTGAGAGGTCATAATCTATGTCAAGGTAGTTGTCATGGAAAGCACTATTCTGTTCAGGGTCAAGCACTTCCAATAATGCAGAAGAGGGATCTCCATTAATGGTGTTTTGCGTTATCTTATCAATCTCATCAAGGATGAAGACAGGGTTGGAAGAGCCTGCCTTTTGTATGTTCTTGATGATACGACCAGGCATAGCACCTATGTAAGTCTTGCGATGACCTCTAATTTCAGACTCGTCATGTAAACCACCTAACGATACACGTACATACTTACGTTTCATTGCTTCGGCAATACTTACTCCTAAGCTAGTCTTTCCTACACCTGGAGGACCATAAAGGCAGAGGATAGGAGACTTTAGACTGCCACGTAATTGTAATACAGCTATATATTCAAGGATTCGCTCCTTGACCTTCTCCATTCCATAATGATCTTTGTCTAATATACGCTTTGCACGCTTTAAGTCGAGATTATCAGTTGTATATTCATTCCATGGTAAGGCTACCATCGTTTGAAGATAGTTTACTTGTATGCTATAATCAGGACTTTGAGGGTTTAGTGTGTCGAGCTTATCAATTTCTTTTTGGAAGATTTTAGCAACATCTTGTGACCATTTCTTATTCTTTGCCTTTTCCAGTAATTCCTTCTTATCTGGTGCAGAATCGCCATCACCAAGTTCTTCCTTTATATTCTTAATTTGTTGATGGAGAAAGTATTCACGCTGTTGTTCATCAAGATCCTCACGTGTTTTTGAGCGAATATCTTGACGTAAATGTTGAAATTGAATCTCTCTGTTTAAAACCTTCATCAGTCTGAAGAGACGATCTTTTATGGAGTTCTCTTCCAACATTTGAATCTTATCAGCTACGGGGAAAGGCATTGTAGAGCAGGTGTAGTTGACAGCAATGATAGGGTTGCCCATGTTGTCAAGTGCAAGCTGAGTATCGTCAGGAACTTCCTCGCTCCCATGAATATACTCCTTAGCTACTAACTTCATGTCTTCTACAGCAGTAATGAATTCCTTATCTTTCTTAGGATCCATTTCTTCTTGCAGCGCCTCAGTAAAACCTTTCATGTAGGGTGATTTGGTCGTTATCTCTTTGATACGACATTTGCCAAATCCTTGTAAAATAATGGTTTTATTATCTCCCTCATAATTGCCCGGCATATCAAACGCACGTACATAGCGTGCATAGATACCTGTTTTATAGATGTCGTCCTCTTGTGGCTCATTGACATTGCTATCCTTCTGACTTACAATGGCAATGATGGTTTCTGGATTTTTCTCCAAATATTTTACCAATGCTAATGTTGCCTTTCTTCCAACAAGGATGGGGGAAAGGATTCCAGGGAACATTACGAGGTTGCGGGTTACGAATATGGGGATTTCACCATTAACTTTGATATTTAAGTCAGGTAAGTCGCCTTCGTAATCTGTAAACATCTGTATTGAGCTATTTTGTTTCATAAAGTTTTGTTATACCTATATTAGCTTGCAAAGTTACAAAATAAAAGCGAAAGACAGAAGAATTAGTGTGCTTTAATGTTTTGTAACCTTGATGCAATTCTATGGTGATGAGTTGTTTTCTTACTTAATGTAAAAATCTTTAGTAAGATGATGGTACCACTCTGAACGCTCTCCATTGTCTTGCATTAATGTTACGTTTGTCTCTTCTTTCGGTGCGGTTAATGTTTTTTTAAATTCGAGTAAACACCGTTTAGGTGACTTGGAATCTTTTGTTTTTATATTAACAACTTTAGTGATTGATAATCCACAAAATACAGCCTCTGACTCTATAATAATTTTATTGTCTGATGGAATAATGATAGAGAGAAGCCCTCCATCTTTCAATAGGCGTGATGCGTGATGTAGTAAATCATGGGGTGTTAAAGAGTCTGTGTGTCTTGCAATAGTCCTTTCTTGTAAAGGGCTTTTTAATGATTTTATAAAGTAGGGGGGATTACTCACAATCGCATCATAAATGTTGTCAAAGTCAGTTTGGAATGTATCTGGATGATACTCTTGCAGAGAAGTATGGATGAGACTAATTCTATTATTAAATGGCGATAATAGTGTGTTGGTCGTTGCATCTTCTAATGCTTTAGCGTCGATTTCTATAGCATCAATGTAGGCATTAGGGAAACGCTGAGCCATCATTAAGGCTAGAAGTCCAGTTCCTGTTCCAATATCTAATATCCTTGCGCCACCTTGCGCCCATGCTCCAAGGAGTATACCATCAGTGCCAACTTTCATAGCAGAATGTTCTTGGGTGATATGAAAGTTTTTTAGTGTAAAGCCCATTCTTCTTATTGGTACAATTATATATTCAACTTACGTAATATTGTCTTGTTGATAGCTTGCACCTTTCTACTTTGTTTGGTGATATCCTGCCTCATTAAGTCAATGTTATAGAAAATCTCTGAGAAAGCTGTTTGTAGTATATTGGGCTGTCTGCGTGTCTTATCAGCATTGTGATTAATCACGATGTTGATTCCCTTTGACACAATAGATATATCAACGTCAGCACCAGAAAGTACAGGGTCTCCATCGTAGTGGATTACTCCTTCTTTCTTTCGATGGATATGTATTTTCTTTGCTTTGAAAGTTTTGATTTTGAGGTTCTTGTCAAGAGTTTTGTTAAAGAGTTCAATAGCTACTTGTGGTGCCTCAATAATATCGAAAGGTTCCATGATAATGATGTCTAATAGTCCATCACTCATAGAAGCTTGAGGAGCAATGTAAGCGTTGTTACCATATTGAGAAGCGTTGGCGGCTGATACCAGGAAGGCTTTGTAGCGTTTGACCCCATCTTCATCTTCTATCTCATAAGTTTCTGGTTGATATTTGAGTCCTTCTTCCAAAACTTTTTGCATGTAGGTGATAGGTCCTCGTTTACCAGCTTGAGCAAATTGCATTGATATAAATGCGTCGAAGCCCATACCACAGGTACAGAAGAAAGGGTGCTCATTAATGATACCATAATCTAAGGCTCTAATTTCGCATTCATTTATGATATCTATACATTTCTTGAGGTTCATCGGTAGATTTAAATGGCGTGCAAGTCCATTACCTGACCCACAGGGTAAGATCGCCATAGCTGTCGATGTATTAATTAATGATTTACCGATTTCGTTTACAGTCCCATCGCCTCCAACAGCAACGACAATATTGATGCCATCTTTTACTGCTTGTTTTGCTAACTCTGTGGCATGTCCTGCATATTGTGTTTCTAATATGTTGTAATCAAATTCACTTTTGTTAAGTCGTTCTTCAATAAGATCGGGAATACCAGCCTTGCTGATAGTTCCTGATATAGGGTTAAGAATGAAAACGATTCTTTTCTTATTCATAGTGCTGTATGGTCAGAGTATAGTTCCTTCGGCAAAGTTACACATTAATCTTATATCTTATTGAGAAAGTGGTATGAAAAAAACTTTAAAAAGCACTTTTCTAATCAAATTGTTCTTTTTGTCGTACAAAGTTAGTATCTTTGCAACCTAAAATAATTATTATGTAGTCGTTGGCTACACCATATTAAATATAATGGGACAGTTACAAGATAAGTACAAAAGTTACCGTGATCCGCAGAAGTTTATAGAAGCAGGAGTTTATCCTTATTTCCGCGAGATTACGAGTAAGCAAGGAACAGAAGTTACAGATATCGATGGAAACGAGATTCTCATGTTTGGCTCTAATGCCTATACGGGTCTGCCAAATGACCAGCGTGTTATAGACGCAGCACATCGTGCTTTAGACAAGTATGGTACTGGGTGTGCAGGTAGTCGTTTCTTGAATGGAACGTTGGATCTTCATGTTCAATTAGAGAAAGAACTTGCAGCTTTTGAAGGAAAGGATGAAGCTCTTGTTTTCTCTACTGGTTTCTCCGTCAATGCTGGCGTTCTAGCAATGGTTGTTGGGCGTGGCGATTATATTATTTGTGACGATCGTGATCATGCTAGTATTGTTGATGGTCGTCGTTTGAGTTTCGCAACTCAACTTCACTATAAGCATAATGATATGGTGGATTTGGAGCGTGTTCTCCAGAAACTTCCGCATGAGGCTGTGAAACTTATCGTTGTAGATGGTGTCTTCTCAATGGAAGGTGATTTGGCTAATCTACCAGAGATTGTGAAACTGAAGCATAAGTACAACTGCTCTATTATGGTTGATGAGGCACATGGTTTAGGTGTGTTTGGTCGTCAGGGTAGGGGCGTTTGTGATCATTTCCATGTAACAGATGACGTCGATTTGATCATGGGAACGTTCTCAAAGAGTCTTGCATCAATAGGTGGTTTTATTGCAGGAGACAAGGATACAATCAATTATCTTCGTCATACATGTCGTACATACATCTTCTCTGCAAGTAATACACCTTCTGCTACAGCTGCGGCTTTAGAGGCTCTTCATATCTTAGAAAATGAACCAGAGCGTATAGAACATTTATGGAAAGTTACAAACTATGCTTTGAAGCGTTTCAAGGAGGAGGGTTTCGAGATTGGTGAGACAGAGAGTCCGATCATTCCACTTTATGTTCGTGATATACAGAAGACTTTTATTGTAACGAAGTTGGCATATGAGGCAGGTGTGTTTATCAACCCTGTTATTCCTCCTGCTTGTGCACCTCAAGATACACTTGTTCGTTTTGCTTTGATGGCTACTCATACAGAGGAGCAGGTTGAACGTGGCGTACAGGCGTTGAAGAAGATTTTTAAAGAAGAAGGTGTCATTAAGTAGAAGTTTCTTCTAATTGATATTTTCGTCACTGAAATAGAGGAGAAGGTTGTGTGTTATTACGCAATCTTCTTTTTTTATTTTTTCTATGTTCACTTTTTTGAAATCCAAGTTTTCCTAATCACGTTAATCAGAATCTTTTGTAGTGCATTTACCTTTTGACTCTGACCTTGCTAACGCTAATTTCTGACCTTGCTAAGGTTAATCTTTGAGTTTGCTAATGCTAATCTTTGACGCTAAGAACGCTTATCTCTAAGCATACGAGCACTAACTTCTGAAACTTTTTGGGGCAATCTCGCGATCTGCACTCCTCCCCTCTCGGGGAGGAGGAGAAGCCCCACCCAGCCTCCCCGAAGGGGGAGGAGTGCCTATGCGCACAAAAGAGGATAAGGACTTTTGACTCTTTTTCAGATAATTTCTGCAAAATACTTGCAAATTTGCCTCCTCCCCCTTCGGGGAGGTCGGGTGGGGCT
>FLSH01026531.1_pt1 | contig 11096 bp, 7 predicted proteins | sample 1550441 | NCBI WGS metagenome assembly FLSH01 (sample SAMEA4031756, study PRJEB14383) | metagenome | biome: human; feature: oral; material: saliva | place: Philippines | collected 2014 | reverse complement strand
TGAAGTTTTATATATTTTTTATAAAAATCTGTTTTTACATTTATATTATAGCTCTCATATTGACGGTCTATACATTATAAATTATAATTAATTTCATGATTATTATGAAGTTAAGATGAATTTCTGAAAGGATAAATTTTTGAGTGATTAACTTATTTCTTACTAAAATAGATGATAATATAGTTATTTCTGATGATTATACAACTAAAGAAATGATTTTTAATGAATATGAGCGTGTAATTTTAGATTCATTATTACAAACATTTGGATTAGATTTTATTATTCAAGATCAATATGGTGGTGATGTTGATACAATTCATAACTTGGAGCAAGTAAGAAAAGATAAAAATATAAATATTAAGAATGAAAAAACTTTATTTCAATATAATAATCGTGGCAATTATGATTCTCATCTGTATCATAGTGATAAAGAATATAAAAGAATAAATCATATGTATAGTAGACATAGAAAAGAGATTGGAATTAATGATGCTTATACTGGGAATATATTATATGATTCTCATGACTTAGATCATATTATTTCGGCTAAAAGTATACATGATAATGCAGCTATTTATGCAACATCATTAAATCCTGTTGTTTTAGTAAATTCAGAAGATAATTTAGTTCCTACCATTTCAGTAATAAATAGATCAAAAGGGGCAAAAGATGTAGAAGAGTTTCTAGAGTCTTGGAATTCTACTCGTATATTAAGACAAAATAAAATAAAAGAATTATATAGCAAAGAGATTCTAACTATTGATGAGAAAAAGAAATTAAAAAAATATGAAGAACTTGAAAAATTAAAGCCAAATCAGATGAGAAAATTATATAATTCTTCTATACAATCTATGAGAAATAAGTTAAATAAAGATTACTATTACAGTAATAGATTTCTTTTAGATACTTCAAAGGCTGCAGGTATACTAGGCTCTAAAATTGCGATTAAGCAAGCTATTGGATTTATTCTGTTGGAAGTATGGTATTCAGTAAAGGAAAGAATTCGTTTATGTAATAGTAATACCTTAAAAGTATATTTCGTAGAAATTATTGAGGGAATAAAAGATGGTTTTAAGAATGCAAAATCAAAGTATAAAGAAATCATTTTAAAATTAAAGGATGGTATGATTACTGGGATTATATCATCTTTAACAACAACACTTACTAATATATTTAAAACTTTAATGACTAATTCAATAAAAATTATGCGTAATATTTGTAGTGCATTGGTACAGTCATTTAAAATTCTTTTTTTCCAAAATCATAAAAGTTGGCAAGAAAAAATTCATGCTATTTTAGTTCTTTTATCAACTGCAGCTGCATCTACAATAGGTATATTATTAGGTTCATATCTATCACCAATTTTATCTACAATTCCATTTATTGGAGATCTATTAGTTACCTTTACGGAGCTATTTGTATCTGGCATACTGAGTTGCACATTTATATATTTTATTGATAAGGGAAATTTAAGTAAAAATATTCTTGAGTATATTTCTAAATTAACTATTGATCCATTTAGTGAGCATGTTGATTATTTAAAAAATCAAGTTTTATTATATGAAGAATATGTAGCTAAATTAATGTCAGTTGATATAGAGTTATTGAAGCTTGAGATTAATAAATATAATAGCGTTTTAAATATTCTACAAGGTGATAATATAATAGAAATTAATAGTAAATTAAAGAAAATTTTGTCTGAATTAGATATTAAATTGCCATGGACTGATGATTTTAATACTTTTATGGGAGATAGGAAAAATCAGCTAGTATTTGAGTTATAATTTATTTTATCGTATTTTCCACCGTAGAATAATTGAATAGGAGAGTAGTTATGGCCTTACCATTAATTATCGGAGCTATTGCTTTAGCGTCTGGTGCTAAAGGTATTTCAAAAGGGATTTCTGGAGTAGAAAAACTATCAAAAGCTAAAGAAGCAATAGAAGTATTTGAAAGTACATTATTGGAATTTCAGGCAATAATGGAGGAGCATGAAAAATTAGCTCAAAACGCCATGGACGTTTTAGGTGAAGTAGAACTTGCAGTATTATCAACCTTTCAAGTTTTTTGTGATTCGATGGAGCGTTTGCAAGAACGCCCATTATTTAAAGATGAAGTTATTATAGATTCTAGTTTAGATAATATTACTATTGAGAAATTAAAAAAAATATCTACCGAGGCAGATTATATTCAAACTACTTTAGCTAGTGCCGCAATAGGTACTGCAGGGGCGTTCGCAGCAAGTGGTGCAGTCACATCAATTATTACCTCATTTGGTGTTACATCATCAGGTACAGCGATATGTAGTTTAACGGGTGCTGCAGCATCTAATGCTGTCCTTGCTACTATTGGTGGGGGTAGTTTAGCTGCTGGTGGTGGGGGTGTTGCTTTAGGTTCAACTCTCTTAGGTAGTGGAAGTATTGGTATTGGACTAATGCTTGGTGGATACTATTTAAATTATACAGGAGATAAAGCACTAGAAAATGCTAAACAAGTATATTTAGAAGCTCGTAAAATAGCAGAACTTTTGCGTAAAGCAACTTTTATATTAATTGATATAAAAGAGTTGGCTGAAGGATATACAGGTTTATTAGGGATAATTTTTAATAAATACCTTTCTGACTTAGAGTGGTTTATTGATATAGTTGAGTATAAAACTTTTTGGAATGAATATACAATTGAAGAAAAGTCTAGGGTAGAACGATTGGTATTATTAGTGTCTATTTTATATAAGATGTGTTCTATTCAATTTTTAGTTAAAGAAGACCAAGTAGATGTACTAAATAAAGATGATATTGCAAATATGATAATTTTTAGTCAGGAACATTATAATTCGCTTTTTCCAGAACAACGACTTGAGATTTAATAAAATAGATGAATTGTAAAATATATTGAGACTAATAACAATATTCATATTGGAGATCTTGTGTAAAATGTAATTATCCACAAATACATGACTCGGAGGTCTCTAAAAGGACTAGCAATATAATGAAATATGTATTGTTAGTCCTATCTTTAATAAAAATATAATTTTTTAAAAATAATTATTGACACACACGGATGCGTGTATTATAATTACATCATAAGGTGAAAGATATCACCAACATGTAGAACAGAAAGACTTAGATTCTAACAGCAATCTTATAATATACATAGCTTAATAGAGATGAGTATAGAATCTAGTATAATTTAATAGTTATCGTTCATAAACGATTCATAAGGTTAGACACAAACAGCAATCTTGAGATTAAATAACTAGAAAAAGTAGTTATGGAGACCTTTTGCTCTAGAGTATCGTGTCTAGTTAGCCTTAGCCTCAGTGAGGTTAGTAATTGTCTTGAACTTTGTATTGTAACCGCTCATGGTTGTCGTGTTTATTTTGCTTTCAAAATTTACGTTGTGATAATCCGGAGTGGTTTTTTATATGTCAAGGAGATATGAACTATGAATACATTTATGGACGCCTTAACAAAAAATGAAAAATCTTATACTGCAAATGATGGAACTGCATATTGTACGAGTGGCAGTAAATTGGTGGATCTTAATTTTTCTGTGCCTGCATTGCGCCAAGCTGCAGTTAATTTTTATGGTAAAGATGAACATAGTCGATATTTTTATGGTAAAGATTGGACTATGGATGCAGTAGATTTATTGCGTTTATTTATTACATCTTACGAGGAAGATCCTCTTTATACTATGAAATGGCTTATGTATGTACGCCATATAAAGCTAGGTCTTGGCGAGCGTGATATATTTCGCATGATGCTTACTAAAATCGGCGAGTTGTATCCAGAGATGGCATTGCAATTCATCATAGGCACCGAGTTATGGAACTATGGTCGTTGGGATGATGTGTTGCGCATTTTCTTTGATACGACGAGTACTATCTTACATGATGGGCTAGGAGAAGTAATTTCCAATCAGTTTAGACGTGATGTTATTGGTTGTAGTCTCGGCGACTCTATTAGCTTATTAGCAAAATGGATGCCGTCCAATAATACATCCTCTAAGCAAAAACGTTCAGAGGCAGTTATTTTACAATCTTTACTACAGATAAGTGCACGCGAGTATCGTAAAACCTTGTCTAGGTTACGCGAACATTTATCGGTAGTAGATAGAAAGGCATCTTTAAACCAATGGAATGATATAAATTATAATCATGTACCATCTAAGGCGAATCTTAAATATCGTAATGCTTTCTTAAAACATGATGAAGAACGTCGCAAGGCATATCTTACATCATTACAAAAGGGCGACGATGCTGTTAAGATTAATGCTAACTCTATGTTCTTGTACGATATTGTACAAGCCTATGTAGAGAAAAGTGGTTATTGGGGTGAGATTCTAAAATCTCATGACGAAACCTTAGAACAGTTATGGAATGCGCAGGAGGGACCCAAGGATTATGAGGATATTCTAATCATACGAGATGGGTCTGCTTCTATGTGTCAACAGCTGACAGGTAATAGTACTGTTACAGCTTTAAGCGTAGTAGATTCGATTGCATTGTACTGTGCACAATACAACAAGAATGAATCCTTTAAAAATCGATTTATTACCTTTAGCAATCGACCTCAGATGGTAGATATTTCGATGTGTCAAACATTGAGGGATAAGCTAAGACGATTGCATCGATTTGATGACTATAGCAATACGGATATAGAGGCAACCTTTGACTTAATTCTTGATACGGCTGTTAAAAATCATCTGCGTCAAGATGAGTTACCTTCATCATGCCTTATCATTTCTGATATGCAGTTTGATCAGGCTACAGCTCATGATGATAATACAACTGTTATAAAATCGTGTCGCCAGAAATTTGAATCCCTTGGGTATACTATGCCACGACTTATTTTCTGGAACGTATCTGTGTACGCACATAATACTATTCCTGTTCAAATGCATCCAAGCGGTGTTATTCTCGTATCTGGTTTCTCGAAATCTATCGTAGATATGGTGGTGTCTAGAGAACTCAATCCTGAAACGGCACTCAAAGCTGAGCTAGATGCAAAGTGTAGTATTGTAGATACAGTACTACAAGACTATGTACAGGTAGCGTAATATTTATATAATTTTGTTTCATAAGGTTCTTATTAGTCTGGTTATTGACTAGTAGGACCTTATTTTTGTGTACGTAATTTGTGCTATAATGAAGAGTAGGTTTTATAAGGTAATAATCATTTTACATACGAGGAATTATATATGGCAATTAGCAAAGAGATACAAAAATCTAGCGAAATGAAATTTGATGGTAAACTAATTAAAGTTACTTATGATATAGCTGATGTTAATGGTAATGAAGCATGGCGTGAGGTTGTTCATCATCCAGGGGCAACTGCGATTGTAGTTGTTACGGAAGATAATAAAATCGTAATGGAGCGCCAATTCCGTTATGCCTTGCAACAGCCTTTGCTTGAAATTCCAGCAGGTAAATTGGATTCTAATGAAGAGCCTCTAACTTGTGCTAAACGTGAGTTAGCAGAGGAGACAGGATATCGTGCTAATGAGTGGATTCCATTAGGTACTATTGCAACAAGTCCTGGTTTCTGTAATGAAGTGTTACATTTATATTTAGCGAAAGATCTCACTATGGGTGAAACTAATTGGGATCCCGATGAGTATGTAGAGCTTGAGTATTTTACTTTACCTGAATTATTAGAGGCAATTAAGGGTGAACAAATTAAGGATAGTAAGTCCTTAGCAGCTCTAATGTTAGCTATGCCTTATCTTAAGTAGTACTTTATTTTCATAATTATATATAGTATAATTATGAAAATAAAGAGAGCCAAATAACGTATCGTTGGCGTTAGGCTCATCTAAAATACGGAAATTTGATGATGCCTAACGTGTTGAGGTGGTAGGATACCTCATACGTTAGGCGTTTTCATTATTATTTACGGCTATTAAAAAATATCGTAATCATAATAGTAATGATTGCTACTATAGCATGGAATATTCTGCTTGAGTATTACAATAGGAGTACTTATGTATAAAAGAATTATTGTATTAGTTATGGACTCTGTTGGTATCGGTCACGCTGCTGATGCTGCAAAATTTGGTGATGAAGGTTCTAATACTTTGGGCCATATTGAATCAACGGCTGGTCAGATTCATTGTCCTAATTTAAAATCTATTGGCTTAGGTCGCATTGCTGATATTTCTGATACTGGTGAAAGCATCAAAGGTGCTTTTGGCCGCATGGCTGAGCTCAGTACTGGTAAAGATACGACTAGTGGTCATTGGGAAATGATGGGGCATCCCGTTACCGTTCCATTCCCAACCTTTTACGAAGGTTTCCCTAAAGAATTGATGGATACTTTCACAAAAGAAACTGGCTATGGATATTTAGGTAACGAAGTTGCATCTGGTACAGAGATTATTGAACGTCTTGGAGCAGAGCATATCAAAACAGGTAAGCCTATTGTATATACCTCGGCAGATTCTGTATTCCAAATTGCCGCCCATGAGGATGTGATTCCTCTAGAGGAACTATATCGTATATGCCAAATTACCCGTGATAAGGTATGTATTGGTGACTATTATGTGGGCCGTATCATCGCACGTCCATTCGTTGGTGAACTTGGCAGTTTTGTACGTACCTCAAATCGTCATGATTATAGTCGTATGCCAGAGAAGAAGATGGTACAACAAGCGTTACAAGATGCTGGTGTGCCAACTGTAGCAGTTGGCAAAATTGGCGATATTTATGCCCATGTAGGTTGGAATGAAAGCTATCCAACAAAGACCAATTCCCATGGCATGAATATGGTTCCATACTTACTTGGATCCTCCTTTGAGCGTGGTCTCATGATGGTTAACCTCGTTGAATTTGATAGCTTATATGGTCATCGCAGAAATGTAGAGGGATACAAACGGGCTGTTGAGGACTTTGATTACCAATTAGGTGGTTTATTGCCAATGCTTACCGAAGATGATTTATTACTTATCACTGCGGACCATGGCAATGATCCAACATGGAAGGGGACAGATCATACCCGTGAATTAGTACCTATTCTTGGATATAGTCCACGAATGAATAGGCCTGTAAACCTTGGGGATAGAAAAAGCTTTGCAGATATTGGGGAAACCATATTAGAAAACTTTGGCTTAAAACAATGGGATATTGGAACATCATTCTTAGAGAAACTTAGTAAATAATTTTCTCATATGTTTTTTGTATAATTAGGTTTAGAATACTAGATTACTATCTATATACGACACTGATATAATTTCAAAATAACAAAGATAATATGCTATATATGAAGATACTACCAGTTAAAAATATTTATTTTTAACTGGTAGTATCTTTAAAATAGTCAGTTACATCATAATGAAGGACCAATTTATGTATATTATAAGTTGGTCTTTTTATTTGAACTAACGATTTAATCTATACAGATAAACTATATTCATATCTATATCTATACCCATACCCATAACGATAACCATAACTATATCTATATCTATATCTATATTCTACTTTATGTCTAATATTTGGCACATTAACAGGACATTTATACATTTATGTGGAAATATATTAGTAAGGAGAGATTATTCACATAAGTATGAGAGGAGGATTTTTTATGTCAGTACAAGTGCAACGTAGTACATTAGACAAGTTATTTAAAATTACTGAACGTGGATCATCTGTATCGAGAGAGTTATTTGCTGGGGCTACTACATTTTTATGTGTATCCTATGTATTAGCCGTTAATCCAGCCATTTTAGGTGCTGCTGGAATGGATGTAGGAGCTGTATTTACGGCTACTGCTGTGGGCGCCATTATCATGACATTATTATTAGCGTTCTATAGTAATATGCCATTTGCTGGTTTATCTGGTATGGGGATTAATGCATTCTTTGCGTACACCATTGTAGTTCAAATGGGTCATAGTTTTGCCTTTGCTTTGACGGCGCAGCTTATAGCGGGGTTAGTATTTTTGCTCATTGCAGTAACACCACTAAAAGAATATTTATTTAATGCTATACCGCATACTATTAAACTAGCTGTAACAGCTGGCATTGGTCTGTTTATTGCTCTTATCGGCTTAAGTAGTGCAGGTTTAGTAGTCAGTAATCCTGCAACGCTTATAAGCATTGGGAATTTACAATCACCATCTAGCTTAGTAGCTGTTTTAGGCGTGATTTTAATAGCTATCTTTACAGGTCGAAATGTTAAAGGCGGTATCTTCCTTGCCGTTATTATCGCCGCTGTAGTAGGCTTTTTCTGTGGTATCACTAAATTACCAGCTACAGTATTTTCCATTCCACCATCTTTAGAGCCAATTTGGTTCCACTATGACATGAGTGAAATACTATCGGTAGATATGTTGTTCGTTGTTTTCACATTTTTATTTGTAAATCTATTTAACGTAGTAGGTGTATTGATTGGTTTAACAAATCAAGCAGAGGTTCCACAAGATCAACAAATGGCTGTTCAAAGTTCTTGTATGAAAGTCGCCGCTATAGGCACGATTGTAGGCAGTGTAGTAGGTACATCTCCACACATTGTGGCTGTTGAGTCTGCAGCAGGCATAGCAGAAGGTGGTCGTACAGGTTTAACGGCACTTACTATTGCCGGCTTATTTATTGCATCTCTATTTTTAGCTCCATTGCTTATGGTAATTCCCGTGGCGGCTACTGCGCCCGTATTGATTGTAGTGGGCCTATTTATGATGTCCTCAGTTAAGGATATTAATTTTGGAGATATTTCGGAAGGGCTGCCAGCATTTTTGACAATCATTATGATGCCATTTGCTTACTCTATTGGTGTTGGTATTGAATGGGGCCTTGTTAGTTACGTACTAATTAAAGTTCTTATAGGTAAATATCGTGATATTTCTGTTGTCATGTATTTCTTAGCACTTATTTTTATTTTGAAAGAAATCTTTATGTAGGAGGTTCCTTATATGATAACGTTCAATGCAAAAGTATCTAGAGAGGCTCAAGGCCTTGAGAAAGCTCCTGTTGTATTAAAAGGGGCCTCAGTTTTAAATGTATTTACAGAAGAGTGGGATGTGGCAGATATTGCCATTCACGATGATACAATTATCGGTGTAGGTACTTATAGCGGTGAAACTGAATATGATTATAGCGGTAAATATATTGTGCCCGGCTTTATCGACAGCCATCTACATTTAGAGTCTACGCTGGTGAATCCTAAGGAATTGGTATTCGAAGCATCTCAAGTAGGAACCTTAGGATTTGTAGTAGATCCTCATGAAGCAGGTAATGTGGCAGGGATTGCAGGCATTGAATACATGATTAACGAGACCGCTTCCGCTCAAGGTGATGTATATGTTATGGCTCCATCCTGTGTGCCTGCTGTACCTGGTGAGGACAACGGCGCTATTTTAGACGGTGATATGTTACATAAGTTGAAAAGTAATCCTCGCATTTTAGGCTTAGGGGAGGTTATGGACTCTTTTAGTGTTATTGATAGAGATCCATATATGGTAAAGAAATTAGATTACTTTAAAGATATGATTATGGATGGTCATATTATTGGGCTTTCACCAGAGCAATTGGCAAGCTATCGTCTAGCAGGTATTACTACAAATCACGAATGTATTTCTTACGAAGAGGCTAAAGAGCAAGTTAGAAATGGTATGTATGTATGGATTCGCGAGGGGAGTGCGGCTCATAATTTAGAGGCTATTGTACAAGGTATTGTTTATAATAAAGCTAATACAGAATACTATGGTTTCTGTACAGATGATAAACACATTGAGGATATCCGTTCTGAAGGTCATATCAGTTATAATATTCGCAGATCTATTGAACTTGGCTTAGACTCTGTGAAAGCTTATAAAATGGCTTCTACTAATACGGCGCTTTGCTATCATCTGAAAGACTTAGGTGCTATTGCTCCTAGCTATAAAGCAAATCTTGTAGTTCTTGATGATGCTAATAGTGTAGCGATACACGAAGTGTTCTATAAGGGAAAACCTATTGAACGAGTTCTTGTTAGGGAAGAGAAAGAAGTTCCTAAAGAATTGCTACATACCATAAATATAGGGACTTTTACAAAAGAAAAACTGGACATTAATATAGATGGTCCTCAAGCTATTATTAATATTGTACCGGGACAAATCGTTACACAAAAAACGGTAGAAGACGTTCCTGTAGAAAACGGTCTATTTAAACCAAATGCAGAGTACAATAAAATTACTTGTATTGAGCGTTATAAAGCATCAGGCAGAAATGGTGTAGGTATTCTAAAAGGCTTCAATCTTAAAAATGGTGCCATTGCTACATCCTTTGCACATGATTCCCATAACTTAATCGTCGTAGGCGATAATGATGCAGATATGATAGTAGCCATTGAACGTATTCGTGAAATTGGTGGGGGCTATGTCATTACAAGTGAAGGTAAAGTCGTAGAAGAATTAGCTCTTGAAGTAATGGGGTTAATTACAAATCGACCACACGAGGAAGTAGATGCTAAAGTAGCTAAGATGAAAGACATTGCCTACGGTATGGGCGTGCCTAAGGGACTCGATCCATTTATCAACTTGAGCTTCCTTGCATTAACAGTAATTCCAGAAATTAGAATTACTACTACTGGCGTAATGGAGTTCTAGTATTTAGTGTAAGAAAAATATAATAGAAAAAGAGGTTGTAACGTGAATGCGATAAATCACATTCTGTTGCAACCTCTTTTGGCTTTATTACAGGACCTATCTAATAAAGATATGATTATTTTATTATAGTAAGCCCTTATGTTCCATCATTTCTTTTATATTTAGTAAGGTGGATTTACAAACTACATCATATTCTAGTGTACTCAAGAAATCTGCAAATTTTCTATCATCTTCATTTTTACAGTTTTCATAAGGTATCTTACCATTAAAAACAAAATAATCATTATATAAAAAATGAAAAAGGGCATAAAAAAACAGCCTCAACGGAAATCCGAGAGACTGTCTTACTTGCTTTTAAAATTATAAAGCGTTTACTTTAGCTGCAAGGTTGGATTTTTTGCGAGCTGCAGTGTTTTTATGAAGTACACCTTTGGAGGCTGCTTTATCAATTACGCTAGTAGCATGAACAAGTGCTTGTTTTGCTTCTTCTACTGCGCCTGCTTGAACAGCTTC